>Ga0206943_1126_pt1 | contig 19181 bp, 12 predicted proteins | sample Alteio_BWOrgHeat_7_FD_153243 | JGI IMG/M metagenome (GOLD analysis project Ga0206943, IMG submission 153243) | Enriched cells from forest soil in Barre Woods Harvard Forest LTER site, Petersham, Massachusetts, United States -... | ecosystem: Environmental > Terrestrial > Soil > Temperate forest > O... | reverse complement strand
AAATAAGTTATTGGATTCTGACAGTTCTTTTTGCGGGCATGATGACACTTAGCAGTGTTTTATATCTTAGTCACACACCGGCCATCGTGCAGGCATTTCATAGCCTGGGTTACCCTGATTATATGCTGAATTTACTGGGTACAGCCAAATTCATAGGAGTAATAGCACTGGTGCAAACCCGTTTTTCAGTTTTAAAGGAATGGGCATATGCCGGCTTTACAATTAATTTGATCGGTGCATCCTGGTCTCATCTTTCCGTCGGACAACCGTTTGTCATGCCTTTCGTTTCATTCATCATTTTACTGGGTTCTTATATTTTGTGGAAGAGAGCCATTAAAAATGTACCTGCTGAGACGGAGAAGAGAGTTGGTGGATTTGCATTATAACCGCCAACCGTCAACCGCCAACCCTAAACCGTTATGATCCGCAATTCACACAACCGTCTTCCATGGTACAAACACTTCCATCCAATAATTCATTATTGGTTTCTGAACCATCCGTACTAACGGGAACGGATGGTGTTTTTTCTTTTTTCTCAATGGTGAATTGAACAGCCTGCGTGGCTGCCTGTGTACGCAGATAATACATGCCGGTCTTTAATCCTTTTTTCCAGGCATAGAAATGCATCGATGTAAGTTTGGCTGTCGTAGGTTTTTCTACAAAGAGATTCAGTGATTGAGACTGGCAGATAAATGCACCCCTGTCTGCCGCCATATCGATCAAATGCCTTTGTTTGATTTCCCAGACTGTCCGGTATATTTCTTTGATGTCAGCGGGAATTTCATCTATATGTTGGACAGATCCGTTGGCAGCAATGATTTTATTTTTCATATCGTTGCTCCATAATTCCAATTGCACAAGATCTTTTAACAAGTGCTTGTTTACAATAACAAATTCACCACTCAGCACTCTCCTTGAATAAATATTACTCGTGTATGGCTCAAAACATTCGTTGTTGCCCAATATCTGGGAGGTTGAGGCAGTGGGCATCGGAGCCAGCAGGAGGGAATTTCGAATTCCGTATTTTTTCACTTCTTCTTTTAATCCCTTCCAATCCCAGCGCCCACTGGGTTCCACACCCCACATATCGAACTGAAATATACCTTTTGATACAGGCGATCCTTCAAAACTCTCAAAGGCGCCCTGTTCACGCGCAAGTTCTTTGCTGGCGGTCATGGCCGCGAAATAGATGGTTTCAAAAATATTTTTATTCAGCATTTTAGCCAGTTCACTGTCGAAGGGTAAACGCAGCATGATGAACGTATCTGCCAGACCCTGAACCCCAATCCCAATCGGCCGGTGTTTCATGTTGGAATAACGAGCTTCTTCAATCGGGTAAAAGTTGCCGTCAATAATACGGTTGAGGTTCTTCGTCACATCAATGGTTACCTCAAACAATTTTTGATGATCGAATTTTCCGTTCACAATAAATCTGGGAAGGGCCAGTGATGCCAGGTTACAAACCGCTACCTCTTCCGGAGAGGTATATTCCAGGATCTCAGTACAAAGATTACTGCTTTTGATGGTGCCCAGATTTTGCTGATTGCTTTTTCTATTGGCAGCATCCTTATAAAGCAGATATGGTGTTCCGGTTTCAATCTGCGCTTCGAGGATCGCAAACCAGAGATCCTGTGCCTTTACTTTTTTTCTTGCCCTTCCTTCTGTCTCATAACGAGCATATAGTTCTTCAAATGCTTCACCGAAGCAATCGGATAGTCCGGGTGCCTCATTGGGACAAAACAGGCTCCAGTCCCCGCCGGATTCCACTCTTTTCATAAACAGGTCAGGCATCCACAAAGCATAGAATAAATCCCTTGCTTTCAGTTCTTCCTTTCCATGATTTTTTCTGAGTTCCAGGAAATCAAACACATCAGCATGCCATGGCTCGAGATAAATGGCAAACGCGCCTTTGCGTTTGCCACCTCCCTGGTCAACATAACGCGCGGTATCATTGAATACACGCAGCATCGGAATGATGCCATTGCTGCTTCCGTTCGTGCCCCCGATATAACTACCGGTTGCACGGATATTGTGTATGGACAAACCTATGCCGCCGGCACTCTGTGAAATCTTCGCTGTTTGCTTTAGCGTATCGTAGATCCCGTCTATACTGTCTTCTTTCATCGTCAGCAAAAAGCAGGATGACATTTGGGGCTTGGGTGTTCCGGCATTGAAGAGTGTCGGAGTGGCATGGGTGAACCATCGCTCACTCATCAAATGATATGTCCTGATGGCGCTCTCGATATCTGTTTTATGAATACCAATGGCGACACGCATATACATATGCTGGGGTCGCTCGGCGATACGACCGTTTATCTTGAGCAGGTAAGATTTTTCCAGCGTTTTAAAGCCAAAGAAATCAAATCCATAATCACGATCATAGATGATCGTGCTGTCGAGCAGGTCAGCATTTTCATCAACGATCTGCATGACGTCGTCGGCAATCAAAGGCATTTTTCTTCCTGTTATCGGGTGCGCATATCCATGCAGGTTATGCATCGTGGCAGAAAAACTTTTGATGGTATTTTTATGCAGGTTACTGACGGCAATCCGCGAAGCCAGGATGGCATAATCAGGGTGTTTGGTCGTGAGGGAGGCAGCCGTCTCCGCTGCCAGATTATCCAGCTCAGTGGTGGGTACCCCATCATAAATGCCTTCAATAGCTTTTTTGGCAACTTCATAAATATCAACGAGCGGACTCAGGCTATAAGAAAGTTTCTGAATACGGGCGGTTACTTTATCGAATTTTACGGATTCCTTTTTTCCGTCTCTTTTTATTACAAACATGGGAATGGATTTAAAAATTAAAAATCTTCTTCGAGTGAAAAACTCTGTGTTGCTTTGGCTGACAATAGTCCGGCTTTCTGATAATCGCCCACGCGCTTTTCAAAAAAATTGGTTTTCCCCTGCAGGGAAATCATTTCCATGAAGTCAAACGGATTGGAAACATTGAATAATTTCGGATAACCCAGTTCGTTCATCCATCTGTCTGCCACGAATTCAATGTATTGTTTCATTAGTTCCGCATTCATGCCAATTAATTTCACCGGCAGGGCATCGGATATAAATTCTTTTTCGATCGCCACAGCATCTCCGATAATGGCGGCCACTGACTCATGAGAAAGTTTGTGATTCAGCATGCCATATAACAAACAGGCGAATTCACAGTGCAACCCCTCATCCCGACTGATGAGTTCATTGCTGAAAGTGAGACCCGGCATGAGTCCTCTTTTCTTCAACCAGAAAATGGAACAGAAACTGCCACTGAAAAAAATACCCTCCACCGCTGCAAAAGCTACCAGACGCTCCGCAAAACTGCCGTTCTGTATCCAGCGTAAAGCCCACTCTGCTTTTTTCTTTACAGCCGGAACTGTTTCAATTGCATGAAACAACCGGTATTTTTCCTGCGGATCTTTGATATAACTATCAATGAGCAGGGCGTAGGTTTCAGCGTGGATATTTTCCATCATGATTTGAAAGCCATAAAAGCAACGGGCCTCCGGGAGCTGTGTCTCACTCATGAAATTGACAGCCAGGTTCTCGTTCACGATGCCATCACTGGCTGCAAAAAATGCCAGCACATGGCTGATGAAATGTCGTTCCCCGTCATTCAGGGAGGCCCAGTCTTTCATATCGCCACTCAGATCGATTTCCTCAGCCGTCCAGAAACTGGCTTCGTGCTTTTTATACATTTCCCAGATCCTCGGGTAATTGATGGGGAGGATTACGAAGCGGTCTTTGTTTTCTCTCAATAATAATTCATCCTGCTCTTGCATGGTTCTGATTAAATGAGTTAATAATAGATTCAGCGAAGATGGAGTCGACGATTCACGAAAGAATGAGCGGCCTATCTATGCGAAACCTTATTTCGGGAAGGTTCCAAACAAATACTGTTATCGGCAGGTCTCCTGGCTTGTAACCGTTTTATCCTTCCTTCTCGTCACGCCATCTGCGTGACAATGGATTAGGGAGTGGTTAAAACGTTCATGTTACTTACAGTTGCCCGTCAGCCCGGGATTTTCACCCGGTTCCCTTTTAATCATCCCGGCTAATCCGGGAGAACCGCAACAAGTATGTGAACGAACAATACAATACTACAAAAGCTGATGCATTAAAGGGTAAAAACTAAATCACATGTTGTGAACATCTTTTTTAATTATTAGTTGTTAGTTGTTAGTTATTAACGATTACAATTAATAACTAACAACTAACAACTAACAACTAACAACTAATTAGTTGCTTTCTTGAAAATGGAACTTGCCGTATGGCCACCAAAACCAAAAGTATTGTTGAGACTGTAATTCACGGTACGCTGAATCGATTTACCGATGACGATATTTAAATTGGCGGGAATATGTTCATCAATATTTACTGTATTGATCGTACCGGGAATGATATTATGTTTAACAGAGAGAACGCTGATGATGCCTTCAACCGCTCCGGCGGCACCAAGTAAATGACCCGTCATGGATTTCGTCGCGCTGATATGAACCTGCTGATCTCCAAAAATGCTTTCAACACCCTTCATTTCGCTGATATCCCCGATGCCGGTAGATGTTGCATGGGCATTGATATAATCAATATCAGAAGGTCCTAAGCCGGCGTCCTTGAGTGCTCTTGAAATACATAATTTGGCGCCGAGTCCCTCGGGATGCGTTCCTGTTAAATGATAGGCATCAGCAGCCATGCCGCCTCCAACCATTTCTGCATAAATATGGGCATTTCTCTTTATTGCGTGATCCCATTCCTCCAGTATCAGGGCGCCGGCTCCTTCGCCAATTACGAATCCGTCCCGGTCTTTGTCAAAGGGCCTGGAAGCAGTTTCGGGAATATCATTTCTTTTCGATAATGCCTGGGATGCATTAAATCCGCCGACAGAAGATGGTGTGATGGCCGCTTCAGAACCACCAGCAACCATTATGCCGGCCTTTCCCAACCGTATAGTATCAAAAGCATTGATGAGGGCTGTGTTGGATGATGCACAGGCGGAAACGGTACAATAATTCGGACCGTAGAGTCTGTGACGTATAGAAATTGCACCGGCAGCAATATCCACAATCATTTTTGGAATGAAGTAGGGATTGAAACGGGGTGTTCCATCACCCGCATAGAATTCTTTTAACTGTTGTTCGAATGTTCCGATACCGCCATTACCAGAAGCCCAGATCACACCCATGTCATAGAGTTCTTCATCTTTCATAGTCGCGGGATTCAGTCCCGCATCCGCCAGGGCCTGGTCACTGGCTGCCATGGCATAAAGAGAAAAGAGATCATATTTTTTAATTTCTTTTTTATCGAAGTGATCTTCCGGATGAAATCCTTTTACTTCACAGCCAAACCTGGTTTTGAATTTGGACGCATCAAATTTAGTAATGGGTCCCGCGCCACTTTTTCCTTCAACAATATTCTTCCAGAATTCATTGACCGTATTACCCAATGGCGTCAGTACTCCCAATCCTGTGATTGCGACTCTTTTCATGATTCATTTGTTAGACCGGCGAAGATAATGCCTACTACTTTAACAGACGTAATTGTCCAAAATGGTAAGCGAAGTGATTTGTACGGTTTAATAGTACACTCATTTTATTCCGGGCCGGATCTTTTTCGAAGTCTGCATCGGTCATGGATTCATGACGCTTGAACCAGTTCTCTGCCGGAATTTTTGAAAATTCATTTTTTAATCTGTCGTGAACCGAAGTCCAGATAAGACGAAGCTCCGAAACGGTTGGAATTTTATCAACGGTTTTATCCGGAGCAGTTATAAAAATAGCAGCGAGTTCGGGATGGGCTTTCTTGCCGAATCCCAGTATTTCCGGAATGGCGTCGTGTATTGCGGCAAGATGTCCCATCAAATAAACGCCCCTGTTTTTCCCGGGAGCAATTTCTTTTAATAACAATTCATCAGAGGATTCATTGATGAACTTCGTTGTACGATCTGCCTGTATTTGCCAGGCATTCAGTGCGATCTTGACTAAAACAGTTTGTTGATCCATATTTTTTGTTTGAAAAGCCTTCTTTTGAATCGGAAGTCATGTATAGAACAATCAGAGCAGTAATAAGTTCGGAACTAATTGTCAATTTTCAATTGTTAATTGTCAATTGTTCATTTCTTAATTTAGTCTTAGGCTTTAGGCTTTGAATGGGCATTAAGCTTTATTCACCGATTTTTCCCAGCCTGTATCCTTCAACGCGGGATCATTTTCTTTTTTCAGAAAATCAGCATGGGAAAAAGAACCCGCCTCCCAGGAAAGGATAGCCTCATCAGGAACTATTTCTACAGGATTTTTCCATGATACAGAATTCTCATTGTATGCGGGATTTGATTGCGCATTGTAACAGGAAATGATGGACCAGCGTGGCTGATCAGAGAGGTTTGCTTCTGAACGGTGTAAAAGGTTGCTGTGAAAAATCAGAGCATCTCCCGGTGCCAGTTCGCAGTATACCAGTTCCATTGTGCGCAGTGCATTGTTGACCATCACCATATCTGCCCCTACCTGTTCACCTGAAAATCCATGATTCACCCGGCCCAGCTTATGCGATCCGCGGATTACCTGCAGACATCCGTTTTCCTTATTTGCTTTTGTAAGGGCAGTCATCACACTGATCAACTGATCGGGAAACATAAATTGATTTTTATACCAGTAACCATAATCCTGATGCCATTCCCAGGCGCCGCCTACCCTGGGTTCTTTCTGCATTAACTTGGAATGAAAATGACAGACCGGTGATTCGCTGTCCAACAATTGCGCCACCGCACGCACTACTCTTTCGCTCCTTGTCAGGTAACCAAATACATCGTTTCCCGGAGTAAACCAAAGAGAGAGCCTGGTTTTTTTGCCCGACAAATCACTGAGGTCAAGCGCATTCCTGGTCAGGATACTGTCTTCAATGGCTGTAGTATATAGCTTGTCGATTTCCTGTTTATTGCAAAACTCTTTTATGATAAGATATCCGTCCCGGTTAAAATCCCTTATCTGATCTTCTGAAAGTTTTTTTGATTGCATATAAAAATTTTTTAGAACATCGGATGAGCGTTGGCAGACTTTGCAGGAACCGCTTGCATAACATCCCAGTGTTCCGTTATTTTACCATTTTCCACCCTGAAAATGTCAAGAATCGAAAATGTTTTATTTCCCCTTTTCGATTTTGTGTGGATATATACAAAGTTACCGTCGGCAGCCAGATGTTTAACATCAACCGTATCTTTTGGCTGACCCTTAAACCAAACGGCAACCGCTTTTTTTAAAGCGTCCTTACCGTCAGGCAATGAAGGGTTGTGCTGAATATAGGTATCACCAACATATTGATCTATGGCTGCCGGATTTTTGTCCCCAAACAATTCCTGGTAAAAATCAGCGACCATTTTTTTATTCGAGGCGTTCTGATTCAGGCTGTCCTTCAGGGATTTTATCTGCATATTGAGGGAATCGATGGTAATCTGGACGGCCGGGTTTACTTCATTATGATTATTGCATGAAATGAGGGATGCGCAAAGGCAGGCGATGGCCGGGAGGAACGGCAGAATATTCTTCATCTTGTAAAAATTTCATTGTTCATGTCAACTCGGAGGGAAAAACCTCGTATTAAGGTAATAAATAAGGCCGAATAGACGGGACGGATCTTTACGGTCACGATCTGTCGTTGGCCCTTTTCAATGGAAATAAGCAGGGGATGACTGGTGGAGACAGTCTATCCGAAGCGACATGTGTTTAAGCAAAGAGGCCGCCTCTGTAAATGGAGACGGCCTTTTATTTAATGGGTATGTTCAAATTTTGATCAGATAGCCAAACAATCCGTCTGTTTCATCAGCCGGTCCCGCAGTGAAATAAAGTCTTTTCTGATCGATGGTTGAAGTAGTGGGCGCAAAAGACAGTGCCCAAAGGCCGTCAATCACAATGGTCCGGTTATGAGATTGTAATTGTCCCATAAACTGACCCTGTGTGGAGAAAACATTGATCCGGCCATCGCCGAAATTTCCGATCAGAATAACCGGGGGCTGGCCCAGCCCGTCATTATCGTTATTATTGTTGCCTTCATTTCCATCCTTAGGGACATCATCATTCGACATGTCCGGATCCTGCAGAAAATTAGCAGGCGTCATTACAATGCCCCAGGGCGCATTCAGTGTTCCCCTGGACGCAAACCTCCTGACAAAACTGCCATCGGGATTAAATACATCCACCAGTCCAAAGCCGGCGCCTGCCTGACTCGTTCCATCCGGAGCCGGCTTCGCGTATTCAACAAAAAGCCAGTTGCCGACGGACTGAATATTAAATGGAGAAAAACCGGAGGGCAGGGCTGGATCAAGAAATGGCAGGGAAACCGGCGAGAAGGTTGTGTCCCATACATCTATTTTCCCGGTCCTGAAATTAGCCGCATACAATAAATGAGATCCATTCCGGATAGCCATGGTCAGTCCTGTATAAGCCGATGTAGCAGAATTATCTGCAATTCTCAATGCATTATTTCCTGCTGCACCGTTCCAGCCAGAGAATACACCGTCAACACCTGCAAAAAGAAAATTCGGAGAGGCATTATTGGCAAGTGTAAAACCGGCCCCTCCCGCAAAAACAATTCCTGTTGGCCAGCCACCAACGGTATCTGTGGGAGACGGAATATTGATGGGTGCCCTCACAATTGCACCTTCCCCGGTATATAATTCACTTAAATGGCCCGCCATGGAATTGACCCAGGCAATGCCGCTGGGCGCCCAGGCGAGACCCCATGCATTGTGCAGGGTCGGATCAATGAGAACCGGAGAATAAGTGGCGCTATTTGCAACCAGGTTAACCTGTTGAAAATTGCGCAGGCCGTTGTTGTCCATATTGGCCTTCCGGCATCCCGGGAAAAACATTAGAAAAATAATAAAGGAAAGAGAAAAACGAGCCGGCTGAAACCGGATTTTGGAAAGCGTAAGGTTGTTCATAATAAGCAAGTTTTTACTACACGTGTTCGTTAACAAAAAATCTTTCCACCATTAGAATTCCGGATGCAGGTTAAGTTGTCAGCTTGTCATTATGCAATTGTCAGTGAAGGTTGGGAGGTTTGAGTATAAACGAGGCTTCGGAAAGAGGGGTTGCGTAAGTCTGCGATAAAAACAGAATGTTCATATGAGTCCTTTGACCGATATGAATTAGCCGGTATGAAAGGTAAACTGTTTGAATACGATATAAAAAGAAATGGCCATTACGAACCAGCCGAATATTTTTTTTAAATAATCCCCTGAGATTTTTTCGGCGATCCGCGTGCCTATGAAAATGCCAATGATGGCACCCAGAGAAAACCTGATTAAAAGACTCCAGTTGATCACAGATGCAGCGTAGCAGGTGGAAAAACTGAACAGGGAATTCATGGCAATGATGAGCAGGGTGGTTCCGACGGCTTTTTTCATTGGCAAATGGGTCCAGAAATATAACGCAGGTACGATCAGGAATCCGCCTCCGATACCGAATAATCCGGTTATGATTCCGACGATCAATCCCTGCATGATAAGAAATCCTGGTTTTATATGCGTGCCATCTGGAAGGGCTTCTCTTTTCGAAGAAGCAGCCTGGAGCATTTTGACTGCCGCAAAAAACATCAGGGTGGAAATGCAAAACATGAATAGTATCTTTTTTGATACTACAAATCCACCCAGGGAAAATATCTGATCAGGAATAGAAGGGAAAATAAAATTTCTTGCGACCAGCACACCCGTTACGGAAGGAATGCCGAATACAATCATTGTCTTTATATCAACCAGTTTATGGAAAATGGATTTTATACCGCCTGCCAGGCTGCTGATCCCAACGACAAACATTGAATAGATGCTGGAGGTCAGCGGATCTATTTTTAGTATGAATATGAATACGGGTACCGTTAATATCGATCCCCCTGCACCAATCATGCCCAGCGACAATCCTACAAAAAGTGAAGCTGCATAAGTGATTAATTCTTTCATTCAGTGCCTATAAAAATATTTAATACAGGCCTTCGTGATTGATTAGAAATTCTTTTCCGGCCTTGCAGTTTTCAACGTTGGCAGCGGACCAGACAAAATGGTAAAACCCTGGCTTAGTAAATAAACATGCAGGAATCCTTTTTTTATAAGTTCCCGGCAAACGATTGCACCGGAATCAGAACCCGAACCATATACCAGAAAAAACGTTGACCTGTCTTTTTGTAAGATAATATTTTCCAGGGAATCCTGGGATGACAGGCGAATGGCAAATCCGTAACGTTCATGGGAAGGGATACGTTCTAAGCCTAAAGCCCAAATAAGCCTAAAGCCTAAAACCAATGTGAAAATTTTTTGGCTAAAATGTAACGCTCAGGCTTCGCTGAAGAACTTTCAGGCTTAAATCTGGATTAGTTTTAGGCTTTAGGCTTTGGCCTTTGGACTTAAATGGGCTTTTATAACTAAATTGTCTCCAATGAGTATTCATTAAATGCAGCAACCCCTTCATCCACCTGCAAAATTATTTTCCGCTTACACGGTAAGCAGGCTTTACTTCCGGCTCCTCAAAAAAATTAAACTATTTCTCATTTTGCTCCTGCTCAGCATGAACATCGCTGCCCAGCAACCTATCAACGAAGACAGTTTAAAAGCTATTATCAATGAAAATAAGGAAGATACCAACACATACAATGCATTGATGAGTCTGGCTATTTACTACAATAACAGCAATTATGTAAAATATGCTCAGCAGGCTCTTGCGCTTGCAAAAAAAAGCGGCGACCAGAAAAGGGAAGCGTTTAGCCTGGTCATCATCGGTACTTCGCTGGTTGATTATATTCAGTCAGTCCAGACGCTCACCAATGCTTTGAGCATTTATGAAGCTTTAAAGGACAGTCTGAAAATATGCATGGTCAAATTACCATTACAAGCGACATACAGAGAAGCGGGAGATTTTAGGGATGCATTATACCATGCTTTAACAGGCTTGAAGATAGCGGCAGCCCACCAGGTGAAAGGCGACCTGGGTATATTCCCGGGTCATCGCTTGGAGCCTTTATATTTATCAGAAATTGGTCAGACGTATATTTTGATGAATCAACCGGATTCGGCTTTAATCTATGTTAAAAATGCCGTGGAACTCAATGAGCTTTTTAATGGTGCTACATACGAGTTCCCGATTTACCTGCTGGCCACTATTCAAAGGATGAAGGGAGAATATCCGCAGGCGTTGATAAACTATCGCAGGTCAATACTACTGGCCATTCAAAACGGTTTTGCGGGAGATACGCTGCAAATTTACAGCGGCATGTCGTCCTTATTTATAAAGACAGGAAAGACGGATTCAGCCATTCATTATGCAAATATCGTAGCAAAATCCTGGGATCTGGGAAATTCGGAAAGAAAAAACATACTGGAAGCAATCGACAACCTGGCAACCGTTTATAAATTAACCGGCAATAAGGACAGTATCATCAAATACGCCGAATTAAATCAAAAATTAAAAGATAGTTTTTATGGCGTAGACAAAGACAGGGAAATTCAAAATATTTCTTTTAATGATAGACTGACAAAGGAAGAACTACTGGCGAGTCAGGCGAAATATCGCAGCAGGATACAGGAATATGGTTTAAGTGCGGGGTTATGTGCCCTGTTGTTAATTGCTGTGCTGTTATGGCGAAGCAATCAAAACAAACAAAAATCAAAAGCCGAGATTGAGAAAGCCTATTCAGAACTAAAAGCAACTCAGACACAGCTCATACAATCTGAAAAAATGGCCTCCCTGGGGGAACTCACGGCCGGCATCGCCCATGAAATTCAAAACCCGTTGAATTTCGTAAATAATTTCTCCGAAGTAAATAAGGAATTGATGATCGAAATGAAAGATGAAATAGACAAAGGGAATATAGAAGGAGTAAAGAGCCTGGCCAATGATATTATAGATAATGAAGAAAAAATAAATCATCACGGAAAGCGGGCGGACGCGATCGTAAAAGGCATGCTGCAACATTCCCGTACCAGTGAGGGATTGAAAGAGCCCGCTGATATCAATGCGCTGGCAGATGAATACCTGCGCCTGAGCTTTCACGGATTTCGCGCCCGGGAGAAAACATTTAATGTTGCAATCAAAACCGATTTTGATAATACAATAGGGAAAATAAATATGGTGGCCCAGGATATCGGCAGGGTACTGCTGAATCTGTATAATAATGCTTTTTATGCAGTGTCAGAAAAGAAAAAGCAAAATCCGGAGAATTACGAACCCGTTGTTTCAGTAAGCACAAAAAAATGGCACGATAAAATAGAAATTATTGTCAGGGATAATGGCAGCGGCATCTCACCTCAAATATTGAATAAGATATTTCAGCCTTTTTTTACAACAAAACCTGCAGGCGCCGGAACAGGATTGGGATTGTCGTTAAGTTATGATACGGTCAGATCGCACGCGGGTATATTAAAAGTTGAATCAAAGGAAGGCGAGGGGACAGCCTTTTTCGTTGAACTACCGGTTTGATTTTCTAACGCGATATGGTTGATTCTGCGATTTCGATACCCTCACCCAATGCCTGGATCAGATCATGTGGCCAGACCAACTCACCATGCTGGACAATCTGCACCCAGATCATTTTATTTTCTCTGTTTTGAATGCTGGCCTTTAATATAAAAGCAGAATGATCGAAGAAAAATACTTTGATCCAGCCATATCCCTTTTCAGTATGGACAAAGTTTCCTTTGCTTTCTTTTTCGTGATATGTATAAGAAAAAGGGGTCATGTATTTAAAACAGGTGATATGAAAGGTAAATAAAAAGAGATAAAATTTATTTCAATTTCAAATGTTAAGAAATATTTTAATTGGTTGGTATAACTATTGAGGCATATGAAAGAAGCAAATATCAATATAAACCAGATAAAATCTATTATCATGGCAACAAATCCAAACATCAAAATCAGCACATGCTTATGGTTTGATAACCAGGCAGAAGAAGCAGCTAAATATTATACTTCCATATTTCCCGATTCAAAAATCGGTAGAATTTCGCGTTATGGTAAGGAGGGATATGAAATTCATAAGAAACCGGCCGGATCCGTTCTGACAGTAGAATTTTGGTTGCAGGGTAATGAATATTTGGGATTAAACGGCGGGGCTCAATTCCGGTTCAACGAAGCGATATCCCTCACTGTTCAATGTGATACCCAGGATGAAATTGACAGATATTGGGAGAAGCTTTCCGAGGGAGGTGACAAAAATGCACAGGAATGTGGCTGGCTAAAGGATAAATATGGCCTTTCATGGCAGATCGTGCCAAGGGAACTCGCAATCATGATGAGTAACCCGGATACGGAAAAAACCAGCAGGCTGATGAACGCGTTGCTGAAAATGAAGAAGCTGGATATCGCAGCGCTGAAACAGGCGTTTGATAATAAAACGGCTGGTTCTCAAACTAAAAAAGAGCATGCTGAAGTACATTAACTGACAGGTAACAAAAAGAAAAACCCACGTCCCGCGTGGGTTTTTTAGTGTAAGAGGAAAAATCAGACAAAACAAATTTTTTCGTTAAGAAGATCTGAAGAACTAATTTTTTTAGGCTGACAGGATTTGGATAATCTTTCTTAATTTCCCTGCATGATACAATCCCGTCAGCTCGCAGCTATCATGTTTACGGACATAGTAGGCTACACTGCGCTGATGGGAAATAATGAACAGAAAGCTTTCGAACTGCTTCGGAAAAACAGGGAGATTCAAAAACCAATCATCGAAGAGTTCGGCGGACAGTGGATCAAGGAGCTGGGTGATGGCGTCATGGCTTCTTTCCCAACGGTATCCGACGCTGTTTACGCTGCGATCAAAATCCAGCAGGCATGCCTGATCAGTAATGATTTTTTGCTGCGTATCGGTATACACCAGGGTGAAGTGGTTTTTGAAAACGGCGACATTTTTGGGGATGCGGTAAATATTGCTTCCCGTTTGCAGGCGCTGGCTCCTCCGGCCGGCATTTTTGTTTCTGAATCTGTTCACAGGAATATTTCCAATAAAAACGATATCCGGTCCGAATTTATCAGGGTTGAAAACCTGAGAAATGTAAAGGACCCGGTTCCTATTTATAATATTCACTCAGCAAGGGAAGGGAAAACCCAAACGATCGGCGGAAAACCACTGCTTAAATCCATCCTGCCTGATTTCGATTGTGATATTTATGTCAGTTATCGTTTCAATGATAATAAATATGATGGCTGGGTAACCGAATTTGTGGACAAGCTGACCCAGGAACTCAGCGCTACACTCAAAGACAAGCTGTCCATCTATTTTGATAAAAATCCGGAAGAAGACAGGAAGCCGTTTTATGCGGAAAATTCCCTGATCCCACGCCAGATCAGGTCGCTGATTTTCATTCCCATCATTTCGCAGACATATTGTGATACGAATTCACTGGTATGGAATGAAGAATTCAAAGGTTTTCAGACGGGTGCAAAAACAGATCATTTCGGACCAAATATAAAATTAGCTGCGGGCAATACCGCTTCCCGTATTATTCCCGTAAAAATCCACGACATCGATCCGGATGATATCAAATTACTCGAGACGGAATTGTCGGGTGGTATGCGCTCGATTGATTTTATCTATCGGGAAGACGGTGTAAACCGTCCCTTACACCCGGGCGATGATGAAAAATTCGCAACGCCTCTACGACCCCTGTACCGTAACCAGGTGAATAAGCTGGCCAATATTGTAAAAGATATTATTTCAGGTATTAAGTTGCTGGAGAAAGGAGGCACCGAAGATCGGGTGGCTTATCAACCTACCGCGAGGCAGATTGTGCCCCAGGTTTTCTCCACGTCCGTTTCTCCGGCAATCAAAGTACAGGTAATCGACCGGCAAAGGCCCAATATTTACCTGGCCTGGACTTCGGGTGATCTCAAAGAGAGCCGTGAAGAAATGGCGATTATTCTGAATAAGGCAGGATTCAACGTGCTTCCATCGATTGACTGTCCGGCCGATGATAATACTTTTAGAATTAAGGTAGCGGAAGAAATGAAAAAATGTGTTTGTTCCCTTCATATGCTGAGTGGTGAATTCGGAAGACGCTTTGAATCCGACGACGACATTTCCTTTCCGAACTACCAGTTCATGGAAGCAAAAAAGAGAATCAGTGAGCCGGGATCAAATTTTAATATTTTCGTCTGGCTCGATCCGGACAATAGTAAAACGGTAAAACCCGCCCAGCAGAATTTTATAAAATATATCCGGAATAATATTACCCGGAATATGATGTTTTCCAATAGCCAGGGACCGATGCAACTGGTGGATGATATCCGCGTCGTAATGATGAAGCAGGATACCAAAGTGTACGACTCCAAAGACACGGATATATTTTTCATCTTCAACCAGCAGGACGAAGCGGATGCACGAACTATCATTGATGCCATCAGTCTGGAATTTCCGGTAGAAACCATGAATATCCTTCCGGAAGGGGAGGATTCATATCGTGAAATGTCGTCCCAGCAAATTCCTAAAAGCAAACTCGCGGTTGTATATTTTAAATACGCTGCTGACTGGGCACTGCCTTTTATCAAACAGATTTGGAAACAGGTGGGTGGCGCATCATCTCCCACACCGATGTTCCTGGTCGGAGAGGATGATCCGCGTACAAACCTGGCCCGTAATTTTAAGGCGCCCCGCGTAATATCTATTATTATGCCCAAGGAAACCATCCCGGACGAAGTGAAAAAGGTTTACAGCGAAGTGGTTTAAAAAAAAAATTAGTAAGAGAACTTCTATATAAAGGGGAAGCCCAACACATGAGACATCTTCATTCTTCATACAACCCAACGGGCCGCTCCGTATAATAGCATGTTTGATAACTATCAGATTTGTCCGTATACCGGTTTAAGATCTTTTTCGGAAGATGAGTCCCTGTATTTCAAGGGCAGGGAAGAAGACATCGATCAGGCAACGCTTCAACTTCAGAAGAATAAATTCCTGATGCTCACCGGTGCATCCGGAGACGGAAAATCTTCACTGGTATTTGCAGGAATTATTCCAAACGCACGGGCCGGTTTCTTAAAATCAAAATACACAAACTGGTGTGTCGCCCATTTCAGGCCTGAACGCACACCCTTTCAGAATCTGGCCGCTGCATTGGCGAAACAGCTGGATATATCAAATCCCTATACGGTACAGGGGGAATTGAATCATGGGTTTTCCGCGCTGGTAGATTTATATAGAAACTCAAAACGCTTTGTGGATACCCATTCATCTGCCTGGCTATCGGCAGATGACAAAGGGAAGGCGGTCATAAAAAGAGAAGCTGCCAATCTGATCATACTGGTTGACCAGTTCGAGGAATTTTTCACCAATCCCGAAAATTATCAGCATGGTGCGCCTTCCCGTGATGCAAACCTCGTACTGAATCTTTTATTGGAAACAGCACGCATTGCACTCGATGAGGATATTCCTATTTACGTAATATTCACGATGCGCTCTGACTATATCGGTCAGTGTGCTGCATTTCGAGGATTACCCGAGTATATCGGCTTTTCACAATTTTTTGTTCCCCGTCTCAACCGTTCACAATTGCAACAGGTGATAGAAGAACCCGCCACACTGAGCGGGAACCGTATCGCCCGGCGATTGACGGAACGTTTGATTCAGGATCTCACCGAAGGTGTGGATCAGTTGCCGATTCTTCAGCATGCGCTGAAACAAATCTGGATAGCTGCTGACAGTGGCAAGGAGGAAATGGATCTGATTCACTATGCCATGGTGGGTGGCATGAGCGTGAGTGAATTGCCGGAAGAGCAGGTGCAAAGATTTAATGAATGGTTTGTTTCCCTGCCTGCTGAAATAAAAGCCTGTTATCATGCGCCGAACCTGCAAAATGTACTGGACACGCACACCAATAAATTGTACGAACAATCCGCCGGTTACTATCAATCAAAAACAGGTCAAACCATTTCTGACGCGGATGCAAAAACAATTATCCGCACCGCATTTACCTGCCTCACAAAAATCGATCAGAGCCGTGCGGTAAGAAACCGGATGACGCTTCTGGAGATCACCCATATTTTAGGGAACCCTTCATTTGATTATATTAAAGTGGGTGCCCTGTTGAATATATTCAGGGAACCGGCCAATACATTTATAAATCCTTTCATCTCTGAAGACGATGACAGCAGCAGGGATCTGCAACCCGATACGGTTCTCGATATCACACACGAAAGTCTGATCCGTAACTGGCAGTATCTCGGACAATGGGCAAAGGAAGAACATGACAGTCATTCTGTTTCGCTGGATTTTGAAAAACAGCTGGACCGCTGGGTAAACAGTGGTAAGTCGAATAATTTCCTGCTTTCCATCGGACCCTTGACATATTTTGAAAACTGGTACAACAAGGCAAAGCCGAACGCCTGGTGGATTGCCCGATACCTTCCCGAAGAAGCAAATAGTGAAACCAAACTGCAGCATGCTGCCGAGATACTGGATAATTCCCGCGGCTTTCTGAAAAAAAGTGCATCGAAACATGTCATAACGCGCAGCATCATGCGCTATGGGCCCAAACGCATAGCCATGTTCCTGGGTATACTGGCGCTCGTGGTGCTGAGTTCATTTACGATCCGCAATTATTTCAGAAAACAGAACGACTATGTGCTGAACTCCATACATGAACAGGCTTTAAAGCTGGCAGCCAGTCCAAAAACTGACCTGGGAACCATTTCCAGTTTACTAACGGAGGAATTAAAAGCAGGGAAAACGTCCGTTGATGAGCTGGTCAGGTCCATACCGGATTCTGTTCAAAGAATCAGGCTAATGAACAATCTCGTTTCCCTTATGATTTACCAGGGAAAAGATGAGCCAAAAGATCAGATATACCGTGTGCTTTTTGTTACAGATAGTCTGCTGGCTTCTTTTCGGGTGCCGATCGATAACCCGCGGATACTTTCTTCCGTACTGAACGAAATCAATATGTATGGCCAGGACATTGACATGGCTAACTACTATCGCCCGGATTCACGGTTTGATAAGTTGCTGAACAGTAATCTGGTCCGCTCCGCTCATTGGGTACAAAAAATTCTGGACGCACAACCCGCAGGTTTTCATGACATGAGAAATTTAAATCATGCACTCGCTTATGCGATCAGTTACCAGGGTTTTAATAAGGCAGAACTGATACAGCTCGTCAATACATTGTCGCCTTTTCAGGGCGGATTAAAATCTGACTGGCTAAAAGATAACTACGCACCCGATAAATTGATGTTAAGCGGTTCCGAAGTGCAGAATTATGGATTCAAACATAATGGTCTTTATCAACAGCTGGCTTACATCTATGCGGCCGCAGGAAACAGTGAAAAAGCGCTGCAATGTATGGATACGCTGCTCGCAAACAGTCAGAATAATTTTCAAGGTGACTATGCATCAGGCGGTGACAATGCGGTCAATATCGCGGCGGTTTATTTCCGGTATGGCAACATGGACGCGTTGAATATTTTCGTTGAAGGATATTGTACGAGGAAGAAAATAACAGCGGTTGAATTTTATGAACGGATGATTGCAAGAACCCTGCATGGTCTGGAAACATCAGGTACTTTTCGCCTGTTTTTTTTCCAGCAAGAAACGCTGAATCTGAATATCAAATATCCGGGAAGGAAACAGCTTGGTTTATATTTTAAAAAATACAGGGAAATAGTTGAGAACACCGTAACCGCCGGAGATCAAAGGAATTTTCTGCTGGCACTGTCGTACAAAGATGAAGGCATATTGAAATCTCTGAACAAAGAGCCAGGGGAAAGCGGTGATTTGGATGTGAATGCATATTTTGATAAAGCTCTTTCTCTGTACCGCAGCGTGAGTCAAAACTACCTGAATGCTTCTATTCAGATTGTTGAAAATGCTATTGACGTCAGTCTGAAGCCGCGCAAATACCTTTTTATTTATCCGGATATGGTAACGCCCTTCCATCCGTCTGAACCAAGATCCTTTTTCTACTTTTTCTTCAAAGACGCTTTCCTAAATTATATAGAACAGCATCACCTGATTGATTCTTTTTACTCCGGCCATGACGAACTGAATTTCCTGTCGATCTGGATCACCGATTATAATACGGTATCGATTAGCAGGGCTTCTTTTATGGTTGAAAAACCCCGTTACCTCGTGCTGAAAAATCTTGAACAGACACTCGCGAAAAGAAATCTCGGCGGTCAGATTGACTTAAACTGGCTGTTTCTTTATCTTGGCAAAGAAGCACAGGA
>Ga0206943_1125_pt1 | contig 19200 bp, 15 predicted proteins | sample Alteio_BWOrgHeat_7_FD_153243 | JGI IMG/M metagenome (GOLD analysis project Ga0206943, IMG submission 153243) | Enriched cells from forest soil in Barre Woods Harvard Forest LTER site, Petersham, Massachusetts, United States -... | ecosystem: Environmental > Terrestrial > Soil > Temperate forest > O... | reverse complement strand
TCGTGGGAAAATGTGGTGGATGGCTTTGAAAAGACGGTGGGCGGGCTGCTTAAGCAACCGATAGCTGACGTTTGCGTGACGAACGCGTGAATTTAATTGTGAATAACATGTTCACTTTTGCAATTAATGGCGAAAATGCTAGCCTGATGAAACCACGGGCAAATGTAGATTAACGCCCGCTCTCAATGAAAAAACCGGTCTTAAGCTACCGCACGATTATCCTGTCGGACATCCACCTCGGCACCGCCGACTCCAAAGTCGAAGAAGTCACGCACTTCCTCAAACACACCCGGGCGAGCAAGCTGATACTTAATGGCGACATTATTGATGCCTGGGCGATACGGCGCGGCCACAAATGGACGAGGGAGCACACGAAATGCGTGCGCCGCCTGCTAAAAATCGCCCAACGGCATGACGCGGAGATTATTTACCTGCGCGGCAATCATGATGATTTCCTGCGCCACTTTTTGCCGATTGAACTCGATGCCTTGCGGTTTGTGGAAGAATATGAACTCGAAACGCCGCGGGGAAAATATCTGGTTTTGCACGGGGATGCGTTTGACGCGGTGACGACGTATGCGCGCTACCTTGCTGTACTGGGCGACATTGGCTACCAGACACTGCTCAAAATCAACCGCTTTTACAACCGCTGGCGAGAATGGCGGGGGCAGGAGTATTATTCCATTTCCAAGGCGATCAAGGCGCGGGTGAAACAGGCGGTGAGCCACGTCGGGCGCTTTGAGGACCATCTGCGCGATTTGGCGCACAAGCGCGGTTGCCAGGGCGTTATCTGCGGACACATCCACACGCCGGAAGACAAAATGCTCGGGGATGTGCACTATTTAAATTCGGGTGACTGGGTAGAATCGCTGACAGCCTTGGTGGAACATGAAGACGGAAGATTTGAAGTGCTCACCTATAAAGATTTTTGTGACCGGCTGCAAAAGGTGGCGCTGAGTGATGACGGGGGAGGCGAGGCGGCATTATTTAAAGGAGTGCCGGAACCGGTGACGTGGCTGACAGAAGACGAGATGGCGGCACAGGCGTAAAGAAGGTCGGGGGGTGAGGCAAGTTGTAGGTTGCAAGTTGGAGGCGGAGGGTGATGCTTGCGGCTATCCCGATTGTGCCATGGCCACTTTGCGCACTGCTTCCTATAAACTTGAATTTCGCGCCTACCGGCGGAATTTTTTGAAGCCCGTGGTGACGGCGCATGGAACTTGGACGGCGCGGGAAGGGGTGATTGTCCGGTTGACGGATAAAGCGGGTTGTATGGGCTATGGCGAAGCGGCGCCGATTCCCCATTTTACCACGGAAACGGCGGCAAACGATTGGAAGTGGTTGCGGCAGGCGCCGAAGCAGATATCTCGCAGGGAAATACAGGAAACACCCCGGCGGCTGGCGTGTGTGCAGTGGGCGCTGTCGTGTGCGTTGGCGATGCTGGAAGGAAGGTTGAGTCCTCCGGCTAAAGCCAAAAAATTGACCATGGCGGTACTGTTGCCGGCGGGTACGGAAGCGTTACAAGCCATGGAGCGAAAGAGCGCGGAAGGGTATCGGATCTTTAAATGGAAAGTAGGCGTGAAATCGCCCCATGGGGAGATTTCGCTGTTGGAAAAATTAATTGAGGCCATGCCAAAGAGCGCAACTCTGCGATTGGATGCGAACGGCGGATTGAGTCGCGCGGAATGGATGGAATGGTGCGAAGGGCTGCAAGCTTTGGGTGGGGCAGTGCGGCGTATAGAATTTTTTGAACAACCGTGGCCGCCAGGCAAGGGCGTATCAGGATGGCGGGAACAGGCCCGTCTGGCGGCGCAGGCGCCAGTGCCTGTGGCGTTGGATGAAAGTGTCGCGGGGTTGACGGCGCTGAAAAAAGCACGGTCGGTGCGCTGGCGCGGGCCGCTGGTGGTGAAACCTTCTTTATTGGGCGAGATGGATGAGTTTATGCGTTGGCGGTCGCCAACGCGCGCGAATTTTATTTATTCGTCGGCGCTGGAAACCAGCGTCGGACTGCACGCGCTTTTATTTCTGGCGGCGACGGATCCCCAAGCCGGGCGAAGGGCCTTTGGCTATGGAATGCGAAATGCTTTTCCCGATGATGGCTTACTTTTACCGATGCATGAGTTGCGGCCAAATCTTGCACCCTCCCGGCTTACGGCCGATGATTTTTCCGAATTATGGAACCGGCTCGCCTGAGTGATTTAACGGCAGTGCACCGTGCCCTGGCTGCACCGGCAGAGTGGCTGGGGGGGCCGGGAGCGCGGGGTTTTTCCGTTGCGAGCGAGGACTTTTTAAAAAAAATCCAAAAAGAGAAGCCGATTCTTCCCATCGTCGTGGCGCAGAAGGAACCAGCGGCGTATCTGGCAGGGGTGTTGTCGGCCGTGGAGCAAATGCTGCCGGTGGTGCTGGCCAATCCGTACTGGGGGGAAGTGGAGCGCGCCCAGGCGGCCACGCAAATCGAACCAGGGTTGTGGTTTGGAAAAAATACCAACCCTTGGCCGCGGGTAAAACCGGAAGAAGCCTTTAACCCAAAAAAGTGGAGTGGAACGATACTCATTCCCACTGGTGGATCGGGTGGGCGAGTGCGCTGGGCGGTGCAGCAGTGGAGCGCGCTGGCTGCGGCCGCGCACGCCTTGGCAGATTTTTTGGAGGCGGAGGGATGCATCCACGTGAGCAGCCTGCCGCCGTGGCATGTGAGCGGACTGATGCCGGCGGTACGCGCGATTGAAACCGGCGGGAAGCTCTGGTTGATAAAATGGAAATCGCTCGAAAACGGAGTGACGCCCAAGGTAGAGCCGGAGCGGGCCATCGTTTCCTTCGTACCGACGCAACTACAGCGGTTGTTGCCGCAAAAGAAGCTCGTGGGGTGGTTGAAGAATACGCGGGCGATTTTGCTCGGAGGCGCGGCTCCTCCAGCAGGATTACTTGATGAAGCCCGCCGGTTACGGCTACCGATTACCTTGGCCTATGGCATGACGGAAACGGCGGCAGTAGTGGCGTTGCAGCATCCGAAAGATTTTCTGGCCGGCAAACCGGTGTATGCGACGCCGTTGCCGCACGCCAAAATTTCCCTCGGTAAAAACGGGCGCATATTCATCCGGGCGAAATCGTTGTTTGCCGGATATTATCCGGTGGCGAGAAAACCGGGAATATTTGCCACCGAGGATTTTGGAAAGATGGATGGGCGGGGGAGCATTGCGCCGCTGGGCCGGTTGGACCGGGTGATAAATACCGGAGGCGAGAAAGTTAATCCGGCCAATGTAGAAAACCAAATTCGCGCGACGGGCTTGGTTAAAAATGTACGCGTGGTGGGTTTGCCGGATGCAGAGTGGGGAGAGAAGGTGGTGGCAATATACACTGGAGGTAAAATTCCGGAGGCAAAATTGCGCAAGGCGTTAAAGCGGCGGGTGGCGCGCCACGCGATTCCAAAGATGTGGTTACAGGTAAAAGTCTTACCCCCGGCAGCAAAGAAAATATTGTGACTAAACTTTGCCGCTTTTGCGCCAGCGATACAGTGTCGTGGGATGCACGCCGACTTGAGCGGCAATCCAGGTGAGGTCCTCGGCGTTTTCCTCCAATAAACGACGAGCCAACACCACGCGACCGCGGCGACTGGGTGGCAGGCCGTTGCCTTGGGGCGCGGTCGAGAAGTTTGCGCCCGGCTGCGAGGCGTTGGATGGTGAGTTAAGCGTTCGAGGTGGTGGAACTTCCCACCAGGCGGCGCGCATAACAGGGCCGTCGTAATGGAAGGCGAGACGCTCAATGGCCTGTTTGAGTTCGCGCACATTGCCCGGCCAATCGTGCAGTTGAAATTTTTGCAAGAGCTCGGGCTCAAGGCTTTCAAAATTTTTGCCCACCCGGACAGCAGCTTGACGGAGAAAGAGCCGGGCGAGGTCGGGGATATCCTCGGCGTGGTGGCGTAGCGGTGGGGTGTTGAGGATGACTTCGGAAAGCCGGTAAAATAAGTCGGGGCGAAATTTTCCGGTTTCGGTGTCGCTGCTCAAATTGCGATTGGTGGCGGAGATGACGCGGACGTTGGTGCGGTATTCCTTGGTGCTGCCGACGCGACGGGCGAGACGGGTTTCCAAAAAGCGCAGCAATTTGGGCTGCATCGTGAGGGGAAGTTCGCCGATTTCGTCGAGGAACAAAGTGCCGCCGGAGGCTTCTTCGACGAGGCCGGGTTTGGCGCGGTCGGCGCCGGTGAAGGCGCCTTTTTCCGCGCCGAATAATTCACTTTCGAGCAAATCGGCGGGGAGGGCGGCGCAATTAATAGCAACGAAAGGACCTTTACGCCCGGAAGTGTGGATGGCCTCGGCGACGCGCTCTTTGCCGGTGCCGGATTCGCCGAGGACGAGGACGGTGGCGTCCGTGGGAGCGAGACGCTGGACCGATTCGCGCAAATTTTTCATTACGGTCGAACGGCCCACGAGGCGTTCTTCATCCACATCGCCCTGGCCGCCGTAGAGCTGCCACCACAAGGCCTGGGCGTTGGCGGCGTGCTCGAGGGCGGCCAGCCAGCGTTTGTCATCATCACTTTTGGCATCGAGGACATCGTGGGCTCCGTCACGGGCGGCAGCCATGGTGGCACGGGTGTCGAGCTTGTCGCCGAAAACGATGTAGCAACGGCTGGCGCGGGCGAGGCGGACACGGTGCTCGTTCCAGCCGGGAGATTTCAATAATTCAAACGGAACGAGGTAGACTAAATCGGTCGAACCGCTTTCAAGGGTTTGGATGCGGTCGGGCGGTTGTAATTGGGCGCGGACGCCGAGGCCTTGCAGCTTGCGCAGGGCAGGAGGATTTTTTTCCGTCGTGACGAGGACGGCACGCATTGCAAATGCAATTTACGCCAGAAAGAAAGAAAAGCGAGGGGTATTATTGAACCGGGCCCGACTTTACTGGCGATAACGGTTGATTTCGTCGCGCAGTTTTTTCGCTTCGGCAGCGGGGTCGTCTGCAAAGATGATGCCACGGGAGGAACTGATCATCAGGCCGCGTTTGTCTTGGTTTAAACCGGCTTGAACGGTGGCTTTGACTTCGCCGCCTTGGGCGCCGACGCCAGGGACGAGAAAAGTCATATCACCCACGACGGAGCGGATTTTTTTCATTTCGGCGGGGTAAGTGGCGCCGACCACGAGGAGGCAGTTTTGATTGGCGTTCCAATCATTGGCGACTTTTTCAGCGACGAGTTGCCAGAGCGGTTTGCCATCGAAGGTAAGATCCTGCAACTCGCCGGCGCCAGGATTGGAGGTTCGGCAAAGAATGATGGAGGCTTTGTCGGCGCGGTCGAGAAAGGGTTTGAGGGCTTCGCGCCCGAGATAGGGGTGGAGCGTGATGGAGTCAAAACCCAGCCAGTCGAAAACGGCAGTAACATAGCCGTGGTTGGTGTTGCCAATGTCGGCGCGTTTGGCGTCACAGATGGTGAAGATGTTGGGATGGGTTTTTTGCAGGTACTCCATGGTCAGCTTCAGTTCGCGCAGGCCATCTTCGCCGAGGGCTTCGTAGAAGGCCATGTTGGGCTTGTAGGCGGCGGCGAACTCGGCGGTCTGGTCAATAATCCATTTATTAAACTCAAAGAGGGGCTGGGGCTTTTTCTTAAAGCGCTCGGGAAGCTTGCCCAGTTCACTGTCGAGGCCGACGCAAACGAGGGAGTTGGCCTTGGCCACACGTTGGTTGAATTTATCGAGAATCATGGAAGATGGCTGCTAGGTTGGGTTTTAACCGGGTGGGCGTCAATCCGGCGGATTAATAAATATTGCCAGTCCGGTGAACGGGGAGTAATTAAAGAATCATGGCGCAGCATATAAATCAGGATATCTCCGTAAATATGGGTCGCCGGCGGGGTGGCTGCCTGAAGATTCTCGGCATACTTTTTTTGGTATTTTGCCTGATTGTGGGGTTGGGGATATTTTTGACGGTGCATTGGGTTCACAAGCAGGTGGAATTATATACGGCGGAGAGCCCGGTGACGCTGCCCCGTTCGACCCTGCCTGACGCGCAATATCCGGCGGTGCTGGACCGGGTGACGAAATTTATCCAGGCACTCAATAACGGTACGCCGACGGAGCCCTTGGTGTTGAATGAGCAGGAGCTAAATAGTTACCTAGAGCGGGCCCAAGGCAAGGAAGTGGGCGACCATGTCTATTTGAATCTAGACGGCAGCATGGTGAAAGGGAAGGTCAGCTACCCACTCGATTCGCTCAATTGGAGTTGGGTAAAGGGCCGCTACTTGAACGGCAATGTGACCCTGAATGTTTCCCTGCAAAATGGGCATTTGATGGTTTTTGCCGAGCAAGTCGAAGTCAATGGGATGCAGGCACCGGACAGTGTCATGCAGGGGATGCGAGTCAAAAACCTGGCGGAAAAGGCCACGCAGGACCCCAAGAATGCCGCGACGATTGCCAAGATAAAGAGTCTGCAGGTGAAGGATGGAAAGTTGATCATGGAGGCGCAGGGATCAGGCGCCACGAACTGAGAGAGTGGAATTATTCTTCGCCCTCGTAATAGGGGACCTGGGCGGAATCGTGGATGCGTTTGCGGCCCGAAGTTTCACAGGCGACAGCCCATTTTTTACTGTCGGGATAATAGCAGCATTCGCCGAGCGGGTTATCGGCAATGACGTAGTAAATAAAATCCTCAGTGCCCGAATTGGAAAGCTGGTGGGCCTCGCAGGGACGAAAAATAAAAGAATCGCCGGGGCCGACTTCGGTGTGGCCTTTGTCATCACGCACGAGCCCTCGGCCAGACACGACGACGTAGAGCTCCCATTGGGCGGAGTGGAAGTGAAACGGGTAATTCGTGCCGCCGGGCGGAATGCGGTTGTACTCGAGATCGAATGGGTGGCGCTTGTCGAGGTCGCGGGAGGAATCGTCGCGACCGAGGGCGAGGGAAACGCCTTGATAGTATGAATGGAATTTACCCTTGGGTGATTTGTGTTCGACCTCGGGAATTTGGGAGAGATTGATTTTTTGCATGGGAGGAAGATAGCGGTGAAATTACAATAAGTGAAATTATGAGCAGTTGTTCAGGCAAGGCGAAAAAAAGTAAAAAAACGAAGGATGGTTCTACTTCGTAATGGATGGAGAAGCCGTTGAAGCAGCCGGAGCGCTGGAGGAGGCGGGTTGATCTTTGGGATAATCCTTCCACAACCATTCGAGCGCTTCCGGTTCAGTTTGGGAGCGGGTGGGGCGGTCGGTATGGCCGGCGTTGCGGGCGAAGACGAATTGGTAGTGATAGCCTTTAGCGGCGAGAACCTTGGCCATGTTTTCGTTGGCGACGGTCCAATCGTGCATGTTATCGCGCATGACGTTGGCGTTGTAATTGTCGCGATCACCGACTTCGAACCAGATGCGAATGGGCTTGGCCGGACTATTGGGAATGAGGTGCTCGTGAAACTCCCAGGCGCCGTGCGGGGTGGCGGGGTCGGAGGGCCATTGCTGGTTTACATAAGTGCCGGAGTAGGTGAGCACGCGGTGGTAAAGCTCGGGGTGATACCACGCCATGATGAGGGCGCAGGAACCGCCGGAACTACTGCCAATGGTGGCGCGGCCATTGGGATCCTTGGTGAGCTTGACGTTGTATTTGCTTTCGACGACCGGCAGGACTTCGGCTTCGACGAACTCGGCGTATTTTCCCGACATGGTGTCGTACTCGAGGCCGCGTTCGCTACCCTGGGCGTCGCTGCCGCCACCGGGGTCGCTATTTTGGCGGCCACCGTGGGCGATGGAGATGCCGACCATCACGGGAATTTTGTGTTCGGCGATAAGGTTAGCCAGGACGGTGAAGATGCCGGTATCCGGGCCGTCGGCACCGACGATAAACGGAACAGTGGTGCCGGGTACATATTGCGCGGGAACATAAACGGCGACTTTGCGAGTGTAGGGTGCGGGGTGGCTGGTGGTGACAATCATTTTTGCCGGATCACTCGGGTCGGCGGTGCCAAGGGTGCCGGGATCACGATCAATGCCGGGGTAAAATTTGCTGTCCGTGGAATTGAGGGTGAACGTATAGATGTTCCCTTTTGGAACATCGGGATTGGCCGACATTTCCGGCGCAGGCTTGTGAGTAGGGCCAATGATAAAGTTACCATCCACGTCGGTGGGCGGGACAGCGCCGTCGGGCAGTTCCTTGGCTTCGACATAGCCGGGTGTGTGTGGATCGCGAGTGGGGGGAGGTTCGCGTGCCGGGGCGGGAGCATTGGCGGCGAAGGTAAAGTGCACGCTCAACAGGAAAGTGGCAAAGAGGGAGAGGGGGCGGTAGCGATGGGGCATGAAGGCAGAATGTGATTTTCTTGTTACGGGGACAACTTTGTTTCGATGCCGGGAAACCGCGATTATCCATGGTGGTTTTCAGCTTGAGCAAAGGGCAAACAGCCATTGGGATGTCCGGGCAGGAATATCCCCCCTGCACTCCAACGATTGGTTGCGAGTGGCTCAACTCCCGTAAGGATCCCCCATGAAACTCAAGCTCCGTTCCTTCACTGTTGGCTTGTCGGCCTTGCTGGCCTTCGCTCCTTGGGCTCCCGCCCAGAATCAAGCGACATCGCTCGATCAAGGATTTCAGAGTCCGCCGGATTCGGCCAAGCCGAGGACCTGGTGGCACTGGACGGGTGGCAATGTCTCCAAGGATGGCATTACCAAGGATGAGGAATGGATGAAGCGCGTGGGCATCGGCGGCATGCAGCTGGCGGATGTGTCCTCCGGCAGTGGGCAGACAGTGGAAAATAAATTGATGTTCGGCACGCCGGAGTGGCTGGACGCGGTGCACCATGCGGCGGCGGAGGCGGATCGGCTGGGTTTGGAGATGTCCATTTTCAGTTCCGGTGGTTGGAGTGAAACGGGCGGGCCGTGGGTCACTCCGGCAGAGGCGATGAAGAAGATGGTGTGGAGCGAACAGGAAATTACGGGGCCGCAAAAATTTACGGGCAAGCTGCCTTCACCGCCTTCCAATAACGGCACTTTTCAAAATATGGGTGGCGCGGGCACAGATCCGACATTTTACGGTGACAGCGCAGTCGTGGCTTTTCGCACGCCCGCGGATGAAATTAATCTCGCGGCGATGAACCCCAATGTGACGACGAACAACGGCCCATTGGCGAACAGCGCGTATTTATATGATGGCGACTTTACCACCGGAGGCACGATTAACGTCACGGCGAGCCCAGCAGCGGTTGGCGGCCAGCAGGCGGCGCCAGCGGCAAGCGGTGGTGGGCGCGGAGCGCGCGGTGGCCGGGGACCGGCAGGTACACCGGGAACGGCTTGGGTGCAGTACGAACTTGAAGCACCGATTAAAGTGCACGCAGTGACCATCAGCGGTCGCGGTGGAATTCCGGTGGGTCGCTTTATGGCGAGCGATGACGGCGTGAATTTCCGTACGCTGGTGACGACCCCGGGTCAGCAGCTTTACCGTCAGGGATCGGTGCGTACGTATGCGTTTCCGGAGACGAGCGCACGGTTTTTCCGATTTGAAATGAGTGGCGCACCCATTGGGCCTGCACCGACGATGAGCCAGGAAGCCCCGGCACCGGCGGCGTCCTATTCACTCAATGAACTGGATCTGCATGGCGACGGACGCGTGAACCGGTGGGAAGAAAAAGCCGGGTTCAGCTTCTTTTACCAATATGAATCCGTGCCCACACCGTTGATGCCGGCGTCGTCGGAAGTGGCGCGCGCGGACATCGTGGATATCACCAGCAAAATGGATAAAGACGGCAACCTGAACTGGGACGTGCCAGCGGGAAATTGGACGGTACTGCGGATTGGATATTCGCTCACGGGTTCCAAAAACCATCCGGCTCAGGCAACGGCCAGCGGGTATGAAGTGGATAAGTTGAACAGCAAATATGTCGAAAATTATTTTCATGGCTACTTTGACCCGATCGCCAAGGCTCTGGGGCCGCTCTACGGCAAGAGCCTGCGGTACGTGACGATGGATAGTTGGGAGGCCGGCATGCAGAATTGGACGGATGACATGATCAGCGAATTCCAAAATCTTCGCGGCTACGACCCGACCCCGTACCTGCCCGCATTAACGGGGCGCGTGGTGGACAGTGCGGATGTCAGCGACCGGTTCCTGTGGGACTTTCGCCGGACGATTGCGGACCTTGTGGCGGAAAAACATTTCGGCACGCTGGCGAATTTGCTGCACAAACAAGGCATTGGCGTTTATGCGGAAGCGGCCGGTGTTTCGATGGAAGTCATGGAAGACACCATGTTAAACAAAAGCAAAGTGGATGTGCCGATGGGCGAATTTTGGGTGCATGCGTTGCATCCGGAGCTGGAATATTATGTGGACGTGCGCGGGGCGGCTTCGACAGCGCATGCGTATGGCAAACCGATTGTCGCCACGGAATCCTTCACTGGCGGCGGCTACGAAGCGCCGTACACGTTGAAAAAAGTCAGCGATTACTGGTTCGCGCAGGGCGTGAACCGCCTCGTTTTCCACACCTCGGCGGAGCAACCGCTGGACACCAAGCCCGGCAATACGATGGTGGGCACGCACATCAACCGCAACATCAGCTGGGCGGAGGAAGCCGGCCCATTCATGAAATATCTGGCGCGTAATTCTTACATGCTGCAACAGGGGCAGTTTGTCGCCGACGTGGCGTATTTGCTGCCGGAAGGCGCGCCGTCGAGCCAGCCCTTCTGGGGCGGCGGGCTGCATCCGGAGCTGCCCCCGGGTTATGATTACGACTGCATTAATACGGATGTGTTGCTTCACCGCTTGTCGGTGGGCGCAGATGGGCGGATGGTACTGCCCGATGGCATGAGTTACCGCGTGCTGGTGCTGCCGCAAATTGACCAGATGAGGCCGGAAGTGTTGCGCAAGGTGCGCGAGCTCGTAGCAGGCGGCGCAACGGTCGTCGGACCCAAGGCGGTGAAATCGCCAAGCCTGACCAACTACCCGAACGCCGACAAAGAAGTGCAGGCACTGGCGGCAGATGTGTGGGGGGATTTGGACGGGGTGATGCGTAACCAGCGTTTTTACGGCAAGGGCCGGGTTGTCTGGGGCTTCCCGCTGGAAGTCGTGCTTCCGTCCGTGGGCATTCAGAAGGATTTTGATTTTGCCGGACCGTTGGATGCCGATGTGCCGTGGATTCACCGCCGCACGGCGGACATGGATATTTATTTTGTCGTAAACCGCACGGATGCTCCGGCGGATATGCAGGCGCGTTTTCGCGTGGACGGAAAAGAGGCCGAACTGTGGCACCCGGACACGGGGGCGATCGAACCTGCGAGCTACTCCATCGCCAATGGCCGTACCACGGTGCCGTTGCATTTGGGTGAGCGCGAATCGGTCTTCGTTGTTTTCCGCAAGCCTACGACCACGCTGGCGCGCACCTTGGCCCAGCCGCAGACGATAACTTTGCAAACCCTGGCGGGTTCGTGGAGCGTCAGCTTCCCGCCGAAGATGGGTGCGCCGGATAAAATTGAGCTGCCGAATTTGGAATCGTGGACGGCCAACACGACAGTGGATGGCGTGAAGTATTTCTCCGGCACGGCGACGTACACAAAGGATTTGACGGCGCCGCAGGCCTGGTTCCGGCCCGGGGCCAAACTCATCCTCGACCTCGGCTCGGTGCGGGATATTGCGGAAATCTCGGTGAATGGTAAATCGCTGGCGACATTATGGAAGCCGCCGTACCAAGTGGATGTGACGGACGTGCTCAAGCCCGGGGCGAATCAATTGGAAGTCAAAGTCACGAATGAATGGACGAACCGCCAAATCGGTGATCGTAGTGCGGCGCCGGAAGACCGGGTGTTTGCTTCCGCAGCCGCGGGTGGCCGCGGTGGTGCCGGTGGTCGTGGCGGTGCGGGCGGAGGAAACCCGGCATTTGGCGGAACGCCAGTGTTGGCTGACTCCGGCTTGTTGGGGCCGGTGACAGTGGCGGCGAGCACGACGCCGTGAGCTTCACGAGATTATTAGTTTCAACGCTAAGTACTTCAGCTAGGGTTTAAATCCCAAGCCATTCCGCAAGGTTTGGCATGGGATTTGCCTCATCTTGCGAGCTTTATGACTTTAGACATTAACACACAGCTCTTCCCCGGTGGTGCCGATGGTCAATTGGCTAAATTGTTTGAGCGCTACTCCGGCATCGTGGAAAACGCGGTCGAGGGCGTGTTCCAATCCACGCCGGATGGCCATTACCTGCTGGTCAATCCGGCGCTGGCGGAGATGTATGGCTATGCGTCGCCGGAAGAATTGATCGCGAGTGTGCGCGATATTTCGAAGAGCGTGTATGTGGACGATGCGATGCGGTTGAAGTTCCGGGAGCTCATCGCGCGCGACGGGTTCGTCAATGGACTCGAATACCAGGTATACCGCAAAGACGGGAGCATCATCTGGATATCAGAGCAAGCGCGGGCGGTGAAAGGCAAAGAAGGCGAGGTCGTGTACTATGAGGGTTTCATCCAGGACATCACGGCTCGCAAAAAAATTGAGCAGGAATTGGTGACCGCGAAGGAGGCGGCGGTGGCCGCGAGCGTCGCTAAGAGCCAGTTTCTGGCGGTGATGAGCCACGAAATCCGCACGCCGATGAACGGCGTCATTGGCATGACCTCAATCCTGCTCGATACGCAGCTGACGGCGGAGCAGCGCGATTGCGTGGAGACCATCCGCCAAAGTGGCGACGCATTGCTGTCGGTGATCAATGACATTCTGGACTTTTCGAAGATTGAATCGGGCCGGCTCACACCGGAGAACGAGGAATTTGCCGTGGTGGAATGCGTCGAAGGCGCGCTGGATATTTTGGCGCCGAAGGCTGACGAGAAGCAACTGGACTTGCTCTACGAAATCGGCGCCGGGGTGCCGCCCATTGCGAAGGGGGACGAGACGCGACTGCGACAAATTTTGGTCAACCTGCTGGGCAATGCGATCAAGTTTACCGCCAAGGGCGAAGTGGTGCTGACGCTCAGCGCGCAGCCGATGGCGGAACCGGCAGGCGAAGACGAACCCTCGCGCGTGAAGCTGAATTTTTCCGTACGGGACACGGGCATCGGCATTTCGCAGGAAGCGATTGGCCGGCTGTTCCAATCTTTTTCGCAGGCAGATGCTTCGACCACGCGGCGCTTCGGCGGCTCGGGCCTGGGCCTGGTCATCAGCCAGCGGCTGGCGGAGTTGATGGGTGGGGAGATGTCGGTGGAAAGTACCGTGGGCAAAGGCTCAACCTTCCGGTTCAGCATCGTGGTGGAGAATGTGGCCATCAAGCCGCGGCATTACCACTCGACGGGGTACCTTTCGCTTGTGGGCAAGCGGTTGCTCATCGTGGATGACAATGAAACGAACCGCCGCATTTTGCTGCGTCTCGCGCAGGGGTGGAACATGCATGCGCATGCGGTGGACTCCGGCCCGGCGGCGCTGACGTTGTTGGAGACGGGTGCGCGATTTGACTTTGCGATTTTGGATATGCAAATGCCGGATATGGACGGCCAGATGCTCGGCGAGGCGATCCGCCAGACGATCAGCGCGGAGGTGATGCCCTTGGTGCTATTGTCGTCGCAGGGCGAGCGGATGCATTTTGCGGATAAAACATTGTTTGCGGCGTCGTTAATTAAACCCGCGAAACCGGCGCAGTTGATGGACGCGCTGGCGAAATTATCCACGGCGCGAGCGGAGAAAGCGGCCATCACGCAAAGCGCGGGAGCGCAACCGGGCGGGTCGCTCCACGGCGAGCGGGTGTTGCTGGCGGATGACAATGCCATCAACCAAAAGGTGGCGATGTCCATGATTTCTAAGTTGGGCTACCGGGCGGACCCGGCGGGCAACGGGCTGGAGGCGGTGGAGGCGGTCAAGCGCCAGCACTACGACATTATTTTCATGGACGTGCAGATGCCCGAGATGGATGGGCTACAGGCGACGAAAACGATCCGCGAATATTTTGCCAACCGGGGGCTGCGCGGGCCGTGGATCATTGCGCTGACGGCGAATGCCATGCAGGACGACCGCGACCTGTGTTTTGCGTCAGGGATGGATGATTATGTGACCAAGCCGTTCAAGATGCCGGACATGACGGCGGCGCTGGAGCGGGCGCGGGCGGGGATACAGGCGGCGGGGATGAAGGGCGGTTGAAGAGGAGGGGCAAAGGAGCAAAGAAGCAGAGGGACAAAGGGGCGGAGAAAAGTCAGGCGTCGCTACGCGACGCGATGGTGTGGGGATGGGGAATCCGTGGGCTAAAGCCCACGGCTATTTTCAGTGGCCGCTACGCGGCCAAGAGGAATCGGTGGCAAGGATTCATCTAAGCCCTTGCGGATTATTCCCCGTGATATTCGTATTTGGGTGGAGGGCGGAGTACTTTTATCCTGGAAATTATTTCGGCCCGTCGATTTTTCGCCCAATCGGGAAATTGCCCCCACTCGTCAACACTCGGCAAATAAATCAAATGCGCTGGACGACGGGTGGTCAGCATTTCACCTCCGATAGGAATTTCATGCCATATCTCATTCCGCCATTCGCCATATTTGAACGAGTCGCGTCCACGTCCACAAAACCTCCAGCCACGAATTTTATCCTTCTGATTTTGTTGATATTTTTTTGCCCAAACAAAAAAACAAATAACGACACTGAAAATCCCAGCATAGACTGGAAAGTAAATCCAAGATAAAACGTAGAGATTAATAACAACTGCGCAAAGTATGATAATGAGGGCGAATACGACTGGGTTTGGCATGCCCAAATCTAGCCATATTCTCTGCTCCAATGGAATTGTTTAATACGACTTCCCCAATACAACTCTCCGAGCACTAGGTTTGCCGGTGAAGGGGCAGGTGCCGGGTTCGACGGGGAATTCGTTCGACTCGAGGGGGATGCAGCGGATGGTGACTTTAAGATCTTTCGCGAGTTGGTCTTCGACGGAGGAGTCGCCGCTCCAGTGGGCGAGCGCAAAGCCGCCGTGGATTTCGGGCTTGTTCGCATCCTTGGGCGTGAAGTACGCGTAGATGTCTTCCTTGGTGTCGAGTTGTTTCGTGTTCTCGGTGCGGAAGGCGCGGGCGCGCTCGAGCATGGACGTCTGAATGTCGGCGAGGATGGCGGCCACGGAGGCGACGAATTCACTGCGGGGGGTGGCGGTGCGGTTCTTCGGGCCCTTGTCGCGGCGACCCCAGAAAACGCAATCCTTGTCCATATCGCGCGGGCCGACCTCAACGATGAGGGGCACGCCTTTCTTGACCCATTGCCAGACTTTGTCGCCACCGCGGAGGTCGCGCGTGTCGAGCTCGACTTCGAGCGGTTGCTCTTCGTAACGGCAGGCACGGAGTTCGGCGCGGAGTTTCTGGCAATATTCCAAAACCTTGGCGCGCGTTTCCTCTTTGTGCATGACGGGGAGGATGACGACGTGCGTGGGCGCGAGCTTGGGTGGGAGCATGAGGCCATCGTCGTCGCCATGGGCCATGATGACGCCGCCGATGAGGCGCGTGGAGACGCCCCAAGAGGTGGTCCAGGCGAATTCCTGTTTGCCGTCTTTATCGAGGAACTTGATGCCGGAGGCTTTCGAAAAATTCTGACCAAGAAAGTGGGACGTGCCGGCCTGGAGGGCCTTGCGGTCCTGCATCATGGCTTCGATGCAATAGGTGTTCACGGCGCCGGGGAAGCGCTCGCCGGCGGTTTTCTCGCCCTGGATGACGGGAATGGCGAGGTGGTTCTCGGCAAAGTCGGCATAGACGCCGAGCATCTTGCGCGTTTCCTCCATGGCCTCGGCCTCGGTGGCGTGGGCGGTGTGGCCCTCCTGCCAGAGGAACTCGGCGGTGCGGAGGAAGAGGCGCGTGCGCATTTCCCAGCGGACGACGTTGGCCCACTGGTTGATGAGGATGGGGAGGTCGCGGTAGCTCTCGACCCACTTGGCGTACATCTCGCCAATGATGGTTTCGGAAGTTGGGCGGACGATGAGGGGCTCCTCCAGCGGCGAGGCGGGGATGAGCTTGCCGTTGGGGCCGACGACGAGGCGCGAGTGCGTGACGACGGCGCATTCCTTGGCGAAGCCCTCGACGTGGGCGGCTTCTTTTTCGAGGAAGCTGAGGGGAATGAAGAGGGGGAAGTAGGCGTTGACGTGGCCGGTGTCCTTAAAGCGGCGGTCGAGCGCGCGCTGCATATTTTCCCAGAGCGCGTAGCCCCAGGGCTTGATGACCATGCAACCGCGCACAGGGCTGTTCTCGGCAAGGTCGGCAGCTTTGATGACCTGCTGGTACCACTCGGGGTAGTCGTCGGTACGGGTGGGCGTGATGGCGGTCTTGACCGGTGCGGGAGCTTGGGACATGAGGAGGGACAGGATGAAGGATGAGGGCGGAAGGATAAAGGATGAAAATGGGGAATGTGGAAGAGATTTTATCCACGAATGGACACGAATAAGAAGGAGATAAGGTGGAGAGTTTTTGGGAAATTAGTAGGGATTCGTGGATTAGGGGCTTTCCCGAATCCATGACATCTCTTTGACAACCTTCCGGTAACTCGGGGCGTGATACTGCGTTTACCGGGGCATACATCACCGGCTAAAGAAAACAAAATATCCGAGGCCAATTTTTAAACTCTCATCTGAAAACTGCCATGAACACACGCATCAATCCGGAATTGTGGAACAGCTTCTCGCCCGTGCAAAAACGCGCGGTGGCGGAAAACCTTGTCATCGAGGCGCCGCGCTTCCTTGGCAAAATTGACTTGGTCGAAGTGGCCGCCTGGACGAGCACCATCGCGGCGGCCGGCGCCGTTATCGCTTTCGCGAGCATCCTACTCCGTTAAGGGGTAAGCGTTCGCCAGGGGTGGCCCACCGCTTCTGCAGGGGAGCGGTGGGCCTTTATGTCCGCATTTGATCCATCCAGGCAAAATCACCGCCGAAATCGAAGGGCCAAACTCTTTGCTAAGAAAGAGCTGGGGACCGCGTCTTAACGTCTACCGGCAAAGAGACCCTCGCTACCATCCCCCTTCATTCCAATGAACAAACAATCCAAACTCGGCTTGGCATCAATTATCTTGGCAGCAGTCGGGCTGCTCGGCGTGGCTTTGAATTTCAATCATCTTATCTTCTATGCGCAGTTTGAGTCCGCTCCCCGTGTTTATTACTGGCTGCCGCCGATGGAGTTGATGGCTTTGTTCATTGGTCTCGCTTCGTTATTCGTCAAAAGCAGGCGTAAACAATGTGGGAAGCTGGGGATTGCCTTGAGCGTTGGGCTTCTTTTATGCCTCACGAGTTTTTACTTTCTGTCCTATATTGTCATCGGGCAGCCCTTGCCAGTTCACCACTAGTACTACCGGGAGTTGGTTAGCTCAAATCCAAGGCGAAATATTCGAGTGCGGCCGCGAAGGCGGCGGGTTGGTCCACATGCAGGTTGTGGCCGGCGCGACCGAGCGCGAGGATTTGGTGGCGCGGGAAATGCGCGGCGATGGCCGGCCGGTCGTCGTCGCGAATGTAATGGGACTGGTCGCCGCGCAGAAATAAAGTTGGACCAGGATAAGTTTCGCCAGGAGCCAGAGAAGCCAGAGAAAGTTGCGGCAGGGCGGCGAAGAGACCTTCGACGTCAATGCGCCAGCGGAAACCGGCATCGGCATCGCGCACGAGATTGGTGAGGAGGAAGCGCGCGAGGTTTTCATCGTCGAGCTGGGCGCGAAATTTTTCTTCGGCTTCGGCACGGGAAGTGAGATGGGCGACATCGAGCGAACGCATTGCGGCGAAGGCGGCTTCGTGGTGGGGCGGGTAATTGCGGGGGGCGATGTCGGCGACGACGAGAGCGCGGCAGTGTGGAGGTGTGTCGACGGCGAGACGCATGGCGATTTTGCCGCCGAGGCTGTGGCCGAGGAGGACGGGGTTGGCCACGCCCTTGGCGTCAAGCCAGGCCTGGACATCGGCGGCCATCGCGGGGAAGGAATATTCGTGATCGGGCGGAGGCGCGAAGGGTGAATCGCCATGGCCGCGGAGGTCGAGCGCGAAGACCTCGAAGGTGCGCGCGAGCATTTTGCCGGCGGTCGTCCAGTTGCGGGACGAGCCAAGGAGGCCGTGCAAAATCACGAGCGGGGGCTGGCCTTCGCCGCCAAAGTATCGGTACGCCAAATCGAGGGGCATGCGAGGAGCATGGAGTTTTGAATTTAAAGTTTCGAGTTTGGAGTTTAGGGGGAGGTTTTGCGTCAATAGGGAAACGGAACGATGGCGGATGGGTTAAATATGTGAATAACTGTGGCAATGGGCTTGGACGGGCGATGGATTTCGCCATATAAAGTGTAAACGCCAACCACATGCGGGTACTGCTTACTTCCCACGGTTCGACCGGAGACATTTATCCCTTAATTGGTTTGGGCCGCGCCCTGCGCGAGGCCGGGCACCATGTGCGCTACGCGACGGCGCCGTTATATAAGAAGGAAATCGAAGCGGCGGGTTTGGAATTTTTGCCGCTGCCGCCGGAGTGGGGGAAAGAAATGTTTGCGGACTTCATGCGCGAGTTGAACCGCTGCAAACATCCGCTGCTGCAATTGGTGCATATTTATTGCGGGGCGCTGCCCTTCATGGGCGAGATCATCCGGCGCATGACGGAGTATTTGCGCGATACGGATCTTCTGGTGAGTTCCTACTTTTTCCCGCACTACCGGGTGGTGGCGGAAAAAGCCAAGGTGCCGTATGTGTGCTTTGCCTTTTGCCATAACCTGGTGCCGACTTCGGCGCATCCGCCGGAAAAGTTCCCTGCATTGAGCTGGCTGCCGGGGCCGTTGCGCCGGAAGTATTGCCGGGCGTCGTGGCGGCTGGCGAATCACGTAGTGGATGTGACCATCAACAACATTTGCCGGTCGCTGTTTCGCGAGCAGGGTCTGCCGCCGATGCGCGGATTTATTTCGCAGCCTGCCGAATTGGAATTAGTCGGCGTGGCCAAGGCAATTGGCGAGAATTGGGCGCCCGAAAAAGAATTTCAATTTACCGGGTGGCTCCGCTGGCAGGCACCGACGAATGACAAGCTGGAGGAAGAGTTGAAGGAGTTTTGCGCGGGCGAGGAAGTGCCAGTGGTGACTTTTGGCAGTGTGACGTTTGACGACGTGCACACGGTGATGAGCCGCTTTGTGCGGAATTGGCCCGAAGGCAAGAAAGTCATCGTGCAAAGCGGGTGGGTGGGGCTGGCGGTGGAAATTGCGCAGCCGTACATCAAGGTCATCGGCGCAGTGTCGCACGATCAACTTTTCCGCCATGCGTCGTGCGTAGCGCATCATGGCGGCGCGGGGACGACGGCGTCGGTATTATTTGCC
>Ga0206943_1123_pt1 | contig 19742 bp, 15 predicted proteins | sample Alteio_BWOrgHeat_7_FD_153243 | JGI IMG/M metagenome (GOLD analysis project Ga0206943, IMG submission 153243) | Enriched cells from forest soil in Barre Woods Harvard Forest LTER site, Petersham, Massachusetts, United States -... | ecosystem: Environmental > Terrestrial > Soil > Temperate forest > O... | reverse complement strand
CCTGTCAATCACCTTCAATAAAACAAAGTGGTTAAACAGGTAAAGTACAATGAGTAATATAACGAAGTTGCCCACGCCAACATTTATCATATAACCAACTGCCGCAGCTAAACCCATAATGATAACCGTACGCGTAACCTTACGGTCAAACTTTGGATGATCATGCTCACCTTCATAATGCGGTTTCATAAAATCAACCGCGAAAACCGGGTTCATGATATAAGCCACTACCAACGAAGCTAATAAGGTTATGATAAGCGTTATAGGCAGGAAGAACATAAAGTGACCGATAAGGCTATTCCAAAACGCTAATGGCACAAACGGTGCAAGCGTGGTCATAGTGCCCGAAAACACAGGCATAAACACTTCACCTGCCGCTATTTTTGCCGCTTTAGTTATCGGCACTGCGCCGTTGGCAAAAATACGGTGCGTATTTTCAATTACCACAATGGCATCATCCACCACGATACCCAAAGCCAGCAGGAACGAGAATAGTACGATCATATTGAGCGTAAAGCCTATCACCGGCATAAATAAAAACGCTATAAAACACGAGAGCGGTACCGAGAGCGCCACAAATATGGCGTTGGTGCTCCCCATAAAAAACATCAGGATAATGGTTACCAAAATAAAACCAATAACAATGGTATTAATCAGGTCGTTTAATGTTGACCGTGTTTTGTCAGACTGGTCGCCGGTTACCGTAATATTTAATCCCTTAGGGAAAACAGTAGCTTGTTTCTGTTTGATAAGCGCGTAAATATTATCAGATGCCTCAATAAGGTTCTCTCCTGATCTTTTACTTACGTTAAGCGTAATTACATTTTTAAAATTGGGGTCATTCGGCGTTTTTAAGCGGGCATAGCTTTTTTGATCCTGGAAACCATCTTTTATACTTGCAATATCGCGCAAGTAAACGGCTTTTCCCTGCGGGTTCCTGATCACCATTGCCGCTACTTCATCGGCGCTTTTAAAATCCTCTTTAATATCAATGGCACGTTGTATGCCATTATCAACCAGCGTACCTGCCGTAGATATGATATTTTCATTTCCAATAGCCTGGATAACATCATTGTAGCTTACCTGGGCTGCAGTCATCTTGTTAATATCCATATTGATCTGGATATTAGGTTCCAAAGCGCCAACTTCGGCTACTTTAGATATTTCCTTCATCGCTTCAATATCATCCTTCAGGTTATCCGCATACTCTTTCAGCTTTTTAAGATCATAATCGCCTGATACGTTTATATTCAATATCGGCTGATCGGCCACATCAATATCAGATACATCCGATTCCTTTAAATTATTATCATTTTGAGGCAAATCGGGTTTAGCTTTATCAACCGCGTCTTTAACATCCTGCTTGGCATCCCTGATGCTAACATTAGCGTTAAATTCTGCTGTTATTACCGAAACATTTTGCTGCGTATTTGAGGTTAGTTTTTTTAACCCTTTAAGCGATTTGAATTGCTTTTCGAGCTGCCTGGTTACCAGCGTTTCGATATTTTGAGGCGATTGCCCGTTATATACCGTTGTGATAAAAACTTTAGATATCGTAATATCCGGAAAGTTTTCTTTTGGCAGCCTCGAATAGCTTATATAGCCAAGCAGCGTAATTAAAAATATTAATACGTAAACCGCCCGTTTGTTATCAATGGCCCAACTTGAGGGCCCAAATTCTTTTTCCTGGTCTTTCATTTTAAAATCAGTTATTGGTGGTTAGTTACCAGGTAATACAGTTACTTTATCGCCGTCTTCCAGTTCACTTGCTCCTTCAGTTATCACAACGTTGCCTGCGGCCACGCCTGATTTTATCTCTATCATCCCGTTTGATGTAGCGCCTTCGGTAACAATTTTACGCTTTGCAAAACCGTTTACATTGATGAATACATAATCGCCGTTTTCTGATTTTTGAACAGCTTTTGCGGGCACTACAATAGCATTGCTGTTGTTGTAATTAGCAATTTGCAAAACCGCGGTCATGTTGGGGCGACATTTGCTGCCTGATGGCAATTTTATTTCAATAGCAAAGCTGCGCGAAGCCGGGTCAATAACTTTTGCGGCAAAGGTTACTTTGGCCGTTACCGAGTCATTAGCATCGGGCACTAAAATTTTAACGTTATCGCCCTGGTGGATACTCCCCGAATAAGATTCCGGTACATCAGCCTTTACTTTTAAGATATCAGCATTTACTACCCTGATACCCGCTGCGCCCGGTGTAGCAATCTGGCCTAATTTCAAATCCATTTGGTCAATTGTTCCGTTTATTGGCGATACAATGCGGTACATATCAGCCTGCTGACGTAAGGAAGCCACTTGCTTTTCGGTAGTTTGCACATTAGTTTGTGCTTGTAAAAACTGAACCTCGGTACCAATTTTTTGATCCCATAAATTCTTTTGGCGCTGAAAAAGCGTTTGAGCCAATGAGGCTTGTGCCTGCGCCTGTTCAATGTTTTGGCGTAGTACGCTGTTATCTAACTGTACCAATGTTTGGCCTTTGCTTACATGGTCGCCCACCTTTACATTAATAGCTGTAATAACTGCCGATGCCTGCGGATAAGCCGTAACATTTTCCTGGGCATCAATACGGCCCTGTATATTTACGTAGTTGGTAAATTTTGTGGCCTTAACTGTAAAAGCGCTAACATCGGTGCTTTTTACCGAATCCGTTTTGCCTATTTCTGATTGCAGCTTTGTAATTTTTGCAGACAGTTCGGCCTCTTGTTTTTTAAGGTCGACTAATTCGGCTGCTTTGTCCTTTGGCTTGTTGTTACATGCCGCCAGGGCTAATATTACTGTTATGTACACTAATTTTTTCATATCGTTATATTTTCAATGTGTGGTTTAGTTTAGTTAATTCGTCCGTAAGCTTTGTCAAGGTCAACCTTGCTTATCAATGCGTTGTATAGTGCCTGTATATATTGGTTATCGGCGTTCTCCAATTCGGCTTGCGCCTGCGTAACTTCAATGCTCGACCCTACCCCCTGCTGGTATTTTATAGTAGAAACATGTAAAACTTCCTGGGCAAGTTCGCGGCTGCGTTTTTGTGTATTTAGTGATTGAATGCTGTTGTAAAAGCTGATGCTGGCAGCGCTGACCTCTAAACTAAGGGCATTTTTAACATTGTCCAGGTCATTTTTTGCCTTCATTACATTAATTTCTGATTGCCTTAACTGGTTGGTACGCTGGTTGCCGTTAAAAATGGGCACGTTGATACTTAAACCAATATAACTATCAGGATAATTATGGTTGTATAAATACTTAAATTGATTTTCCTGGAATACTTCAGCAAAGCCGGCATTTAAGTTAACAGTGGGCAGGTATGCCGCCTTTTTACTTTTCACATCCAGCTGGTTAAGCTTTACATTTGTTTCTAATAAGCTATATTCAATGCGGTTATGATAAACCGCGGTATCGGTATTACCCAGGGCAACCTGCAGGTTTAAATTTACATTATCCAGTTTATCAGTAAGTGTTATTTCTTGCTGAATAGGCATACCCATTTGAAATTTAAGCATCTCATAGTTTAATACTAATGAGCGTATTATATTTTCGCGGTTGGTGGTTAAATTATTATACTGAACTGCAACGCGGTCAACATCAATTTTTTCAACAAATCCCTGTTTGTTTTGCTGGGTAGTTTGATCTAATTGCTGCTTTAACTGGGCTATGTTAGCGTCAAGCAGTTTTATTTGCTCGTTACTTACCAATACCTGGTAATAGGCCTTGGTCACGCTCACATTAGTTTGAATCCTGGTACGTACCAAACTGCGTTGTGAAAGCTCCTTAAATGTTTTAACCGCCTGCAAACCCACCAAAAATGTACCACTGAATAATAACTGGCTGGCTGTTAACGAGTAGGTATTGTTATACTTTACAGCGCCAAATGGAAATTGTATTAATGGTAACGAAAGATTGATTGGCGTAACAAAGAAATTTGGCCCTACTGTTGCCGGTGGTTTCAAAAAATCCTGGAAAGACGCTGTACCATTTACCTGTGGCAAGCCTGTACCTATGGTTTCCTTTATTTTATAGTCAGCGCTTTTTATATCCAAAGTGCCATTCACAACCGAATCCTGGTGCTGGTATGCGTAGTTAATACAGTCGGCAAGGGTAAAATTATTGCCCCGTTTTGCCGGGGGCGCCTGCTGCGCATAACTGCTTAAGGTAATTGCAAACAGTAAGAATGTTAAACGTATTTTATGCTTCATATTTTATTTTTTTATATAACTATCGACTTTCTTTAAATTGGACATGATCTTCAAAATAAGTTTTTCTAAATGACAACCTTATGTCAGCAGTATTAAATTATTCATCATTTATGTTTTTATACTGGTTTAGTAACTTATATCCTTTAAGGGTACATATACCATAGTTAAAATGCTCCAAAAATTGATATTGCACTTTCCAGGTACTAAATTCAGCAACCGGGAAAATGTTAATATTAAACCCCAGTTCTACCTGGCTTACCCTCATTCTCGCGATGATCTTTACATCAATATCAGGCCTTATATAGCCTTGTTTTATTCCTTTGGTCAGCAACTCTTCCAGAGTGTGTACCAATACTTCGGCTTTAAAATTTTGAAAATGCTTCCATGCCTCCGGGTGATATTTTTGCATATCGTGTATCACAATGGGGTTTATCCGCGAAAAAATCTCTTCCGAGCATTTCATCATATTGATCATTTCCTCAATCACATTGCCAGATTTGCTGATGATGGCACACATCTGGTCTTCATCGTCCTGCAATTTCTTCTTAACCAAAGCTATAACCAGTTCGTTTTTATCTTTAAAAAACTGGTAGATGGTTTTTTTCGACATGCCTAAATGTTTGGCAATATCATCCATCGTCACGCTCTTGATCCCTGCTTTTAAAAACAGTTCCTCCCCGCCTTCTATTATTCTGTCTGTCTGTGTCATTATATTAATGACGCAAAACTATGGAAACATTTTTAGATTTCAAAGTTTCCTGAATATTTATTTTAAAGAACTTTTTTTTAACACCATCAAGTCACATAAAAACTTTTTCCTGGCCTCTTTACCGCGAAGCGAAGAGAGGGTAAAAGCTACCGTTTATTTTACCCGTTTACCATGCAAACTGCAAACCGCTTACTGCAAACTGCTCTCAAATTATTACCTTTGCGCAAAATCATAAATAATGACGCTTACCCCACTATCTGCAATTTCTCCTATTGATGGCCGTTACCGAAATACTACTGCCAGCCTGGCCGACTACTTTTCGGAATACGCACTGATCAAATACAGGGTGTTTGTTGAAGTGGAATATTTTATAGCCTTGTACAAACATCCGCTTCCGCAACTACGGGATTTGGATTCAATTGTACCAGAAAAGTTACGTGATATTTACAGAAATTTTTCTGAGGCCGATGCCGAAAGCATTAAACAAATAGAAAAAATAACTAACCACGATGTTAAGGCGGTTGAGTATTTTATCAAACAACAATTTGACAAACTTGATCTACAGGCCTATAAAGAGTTTATCCACTTTGGGTTAACGTCGCAGGATATTAACAATACCGCCATACCCTATACCTTTAAGCTGGCTTTAACCGAAGTTTATTACCCGGCGTTTAACGAGCTTTTAGGCATATTAAAACATTATGCCGCAGAGTGGGCCGAATTGCCCATGCTCGCCCATACCCACGGCCAGGCTGCATCGCCAACCCGTTTGGGGAAAGAGATACAAGTATTTGTTGAGCGGTTGGAAAATCAACTGCATTTATTGCAACAAGTGCCTTATTCGGCTAAATTTGGCGGGGCTACGGGCAATTTTAATGCGCATAATGTAGCGTATCCGACTATCGACTGGGCAGCGTTCGGCAATAGTTTTGTTGATGAAGTATTGGGTTTAAAACGCTCGCAGTTTACTACGCAAATAGAGCATTATGATAATTTTGCCGCGCAATGCGATGCCTTAAAAAGGATCAATAATATTATTATCGATTTGGACAGGGATATGTGGACCTACATTTCCATGAACTACTTCAAACAGAAAATAAAAGCCGGCGAAATAGGTTCGTCAGCCATGCCGCATAAGGTAAACCCAATTGATTTTGAAAACTCCGAAGGTAATTTAGGTATAGCTAATGCCTTATTTGAACATTTAGCCGCTAAGCTGCCTGTGTCAAGATTACAACGCGATTTGACTGATTCAACCGTATTAAGAAATATAGGCGTACCGGTTGCGCATACATTAATCGCCTTTAAATCGACCGTTAAAGGTTTAAATAAGCTATTATTAAATACCACCGCAATAAACGCGCATTTGGAGGCTAACTGGGCGGTAGTTGCCGAAGCCATACAAACTATACTGCGCCGCGAGGGGTATCCAAACCCTTACGAAGCATTAAAGGAGCTTACACGCACCAATACCGAAGTTAACGCGCAAACTATTGCTGAATTTGTGGAAACGCTATCTATAAGTGATACTGTAAAGAATGAGATTAAAAAGATAAGTCCATCTAATTATACAGGAATTTGATGTGCAGTTGCTTGTCAATTGTTTAATTATATCCTCATTTATTTACGATGTGCACATCTGCATATCCGCACATTTGCACATTTAAATGTCATAACAATTTAATCGCATACATTAAATCAAAAACCTGCCTAAATTTGTTAACTCAATTTTAAATAAGATCAAGATGAATATCAACGTATATACTGAATCTACACCTAACCCGGCCACAATGAAGTTCATTGTGAACAAATTGCTGATCAACGGAAGTGTAGATTTCGCTACAAGGGAAAGCGCCGAAAAATCGCCTTTTGCCAAAGAATTATATAAGTTTTCATTTGTTAACGGCGTATTCTTCGCCAGTAATTTTGTTACGGTAACCAAATTTGAGGGTGATACCTGGGACGATATTTTACCCATACTTAAAGAGTTTGTAAAAGGCGCCGTTGAAGCTGAATTAAAGGTACAGGAGGAAGAACATGTTGAAAACACCGACTTTGAAGGCACCGATACCGAAATTAAAATACAGCAAATACTAAACGACTACGTACGCCCGGCTGTTGAGCAGGACGGCGGCGCCATTACCTATAAATCATTTGACGAAGGTGTGGTAACTGTCGAGCTTCGCGGTTCATGCAGCGGCTGCCCATCATCAACGGTAACCCTAAAAGCCGGTATCGAAAACCTGCTAAAACGCATGGTGCCCGAAGTTACTGAGGTGATATCTGAAGCATTATAATAGTCTGAACCGCTGATTAAGCTGATTTTTGGATTACGCTGATAATATCGCCGAAATCTATGATCTGTTAAATCATTTAATCAGCTTAATCAGCGGTTCAGACAAAATATCGCCCTATCACCTCCAGCATCTCCCCTGTCATCTTCCTGTTGGTAGCTAAAAGTTGCCTTATATCCAATACCTCGTTGCCTCCTTTAAAGTTTACGACATCGCCACCGGCTTGTCTTACTATTACAACTCCGGCAGCAGCATCCCAGGCGTTTAAATTGTATTCGTAATAAGCATCGAAACGCCCGCAAGCTGTATAAGCCAGGTCAACGGCCGCAGAGCCTAAACGGCGCAAACCGTGGCAGTTTTTCATCAGGTACGTAAACAGCTCAATATATTCGGGCTGCTTTTCAAAATCGTAATACGGGAAGCCGGTTGCTATTAAACTATTACTTATGGTTGGGCAGTTACTTACTTTGATCTCTTTCCCGTTTAAATACGCGGGCGCGCCTTTCCATGCGTAGAAGCATTCATCCTGGTTAATTTCATAAACTACACCTGCCACCAGCTCGTCATATTCTTTTAACGCTATACTTACCGAAAATACGGGCAGGCCGTGTATAAAATTGGTGGTGCCATCCAGCGGGTCGATTATCCAATTATATCTATCGGCTATTTTGTTCCTGGTTTTTTCTTCGGTAATAAAACCGGCTTCAGGTAATATCTTTTCTAACCCGGCTACAATTTTTTCCTCAGCAGTTTTATCCACGTAGGATACCATATCATTTAAGCCTTTATACTCAATTTTATCAGGATCAAAGTTATTTCTTTCCTCCCTGATAAAAGCGCCAACTTGCTTTGAAAGGTCAATTACTTGCTCTGTTACTTGTTTGAGGGACATGCTGATGCCTTAATGATAAACTGAACGAAAAAAACTTATGCACAAAAAAGCTGGCAAAAAACAAGCTTAACATTGCCACCGGGCGTGCTAATGGCGGATACATATTAAAATAATGGATTAGAATATCTATTACACCCAAATTTGCAAAAAAACCAATAATGGCTACAGATACAAAACGAAAGAACTGTTTGCCCGACGAGGAAGTGGACTCAGTAAATACAAGGTATTTAGTAATTAGAAAATTTACCACCACACCTAAACAATAAGAAATGGCTAATGAAACGGTCGAGTTTCGAAATTCTGTACCGAATATATGGTACCGTTTCTGTGTGAGCAAATTATGGTACAATAAGTAAAATATGGATATATCTACCAAAAAACCTACACCTGCTGAAAGCACAAACCGAGCTAACTGGTTTTTTTCCAGCTTATACCATAACTTTTTACCCATGCGTATTTGATGCTGTTTTCTCCCTGCGGTTTAATCCTGATGTAATTAAAACTACGCCAAACACTATTAGGCAAAGAGAGATCATTTCGGCCTGTGTAAAGCTTATGCCGGCCACATTATAACGGGTGTTAACCCTTATCAATTCAATAAAAAAGCGCTCAACACCGTTTAATACCAGGTAAATACCAAACATGATACCCGGTATTTTAATACGATCGCGGATACTCCATAAAAACAGGAATAGCGCTATACAAATAACTGATTCATAAAATGAGGTAGGATATACAGGGAGTTTTAATTCATTACAAAATTTACCAACGCAATCAGGTATAATATTACCTGAATCTTCATGGCTAACATTATGCGGAAACTTAAACGACCACATCCAATCAGGCGCCCAGCTTAACCAATGAGGTTTAGGGTTAAGGTTAGGTACGCCCCAATCACCATCGCCCGACATTTGGCAACCTATACGGCCAACGCCATAAGAAAGCATCATGCCCGGCCCGCCAATATCCAGCATATTTAAAGGTTTAATGCCATGCTTATTAGCTATATATAAAACAGCTATGCCGCCGCAAATTAAACCACCATAAAAAGTTAATCCTTCAAAACCTATTAACATGCCTACCGGGTCGCTCATAAACTGTCCCCAATTTTCAAGGGCGTTAAACACTTTGGCACCAATAAATCCCCATACCGCAGACCACAACAGTATGGTACCCATCAACTCATAAGGGTGTACCAAAACTTTCTTGGTTACAGGTTGCGGCAATTCTTGTTTCTTGTTTTCGTAGTAGGCCCAGTATGCGAAAAGGGCTGCAAGCAGTATCCCGCCTATCCAATTACCACGCAGGGATAAAATAAAAGCCTGCGAGTCATCGATCATGGCATGATAGTTAAATATCATATCAACCAGCTTATAACCCAATATAAAGCCAAACAGGCCGTTACCGGCCAGCTCTGCAGCCGAAGCTTTAGCGCCAACGGTTACCTCTTTCTCAAACGGATGGATATAACCCAGCTTTTCTTTCCGCTTAAACTCCTGCGTAAAAGCCCAGTAGGCGGCCATAAAAGCTATGGCTACAAAAAACCCAAAAGTTTGTACAGGCAGTAAAATATCTAAACCGGTAAGATATTTAATAAGCGACGTAATGGTTGGAAACATAGGTAATAGTTTGCAGCGAATATACCCTTAATGTGTTAATATTTCTTCGCTTTCGGTAATTTCAACGTCACCATCAGGTGAAATTTGAGTTAAGTAAACGTTTTTCAGTTCATTTACCAGTATAGGGTCGTACTTGGCTTTTACTTTAACATAGTTACGGGTAAAGCCATGCATAAAACCGTCTTTTATATCCCCTTCAAAAAGAACTTCGGCTGTTTGAGCTAATTGTGTATCGTAAAAGGCCCTGCGCTTTTTATCAGATAATATATGCAGCATCTTGCTCCTGTCGGCACGGGTAGAGCCCGGCACAACGCCACTCATTTCCTTAGCCAATGTATTTTTTCTTTCTGAATAAGTAAACACATGCAGATAGGATATATTCAGCTCATTTAAAAAATTATAGGTATCGATAAAGTCTTCTCTTGTTTCGCCGGGGAAGCCCACAATTACATCCACCCCAATACAGCAATCGGGCATTAGCTGTTTAATTTTAGCTACCCGGTTTACATATAAATCGCGCTTATACCTGCGGCGCATTAAGCCTAATATTTTATCAGAGCCTGATTGCAGCGGAATATGAAAATGTGGCACAAACCGTTTAGATGCGGCTACAAATTCAATAATTTCATCCGTTAAAAGATTCGGTTCTATAGATGAGATACGTATCCGGTCAATGCCTTCCACTTCATCCAATGCTTTAACCAGGTCGAAGAATTTGGTTTCGCGCTTGCCATCTATAATGCCAAAATCGCCCAGGTTTACCCCCGTAAGCACAATTTCTTTTACACCCGATGCTGCGATCTGTTCGGCTTGTTTAACTGCGTTTTCAATAGTATCGCTGCGGCTATTGCCACGCGCTAAGGGGATAGTACAAAACGTACATGAATAATCACAACCATCCTGTACCTTTAAAAACGTTCGGGTACGGTCGCCGAACGACCACGACGAAACAAACTCATTTGCCTCGGCAACCGGCTGGTTATAAACCACTGCTTTGGGGGTCTTGGTCAGGTCGGTAATGTAATCAACTATCTGAAATTTCTCCGCAGCGCCCAAAACCATGTCCACGCCCGGTATATCGGCAATTTCTTTTGGCTTTAACTGCGCGTAGCATCCTACAATGGTTACGTAGGCATTGGGCGATATTTTTAGCGCTTCCTGAACTATCTTTTTGCACTTTTTATCCGCGTTTTCGGTAACCGAGCAGGTGTTTATAACAAATACATCCGGGGTGTTTGAAAAATCAACCGTATCAAACCCTGCTTTGTTAAAAAGACGGCCAATAGTTGATGTTTCTGAATAATTCAGTTTACAACCCAGTGTATAAAAAGCAACTTTTTTGTTCATTAAGCCGCAAAGATAGGGAATTTTTTATTTCGGATTTCGAAAGTTCGATTTCGGATTTATGAGCTCCCTTCCTTAACACAATTCCGCATTCAACATTCCGCATTCCGAAATTTAACTACTCAGACCATCTATAACTCTCATTCTCCAGCCCCATCAGATCTATAATACGGTTTACAACGGTCATTGCAACCTCTTCAATGGTTTTTGGCTTGCTATAGTATGACGGCACTGCGGGACAGATGATGCCACCCGCCTCAGTAACGGTTTGCATATTGCGGATATGGATCAGGTTTAAAGGCGTATCCCGGGCTACCAGTATCAGTTTGCGGCGTTCTTTGAGTATAACATCAGCGGCGCGGCTTATCAGGTCGTCTGATGTACCTGCAGCGATACGGCCCAATGTCCCCATTGAGCAGGGCACAATTACCATGGTATCAAACCTTGCCGACCCGGAAGCAAATGGCGCCATAAAGTCGTTTTTGGCGTAAAATTTAAAGGTGAAGTTATTATAGTCCTTATTGTCCAATTCAAACTCCCATACTTGTTTAGCATTGTCCGACATTACAACCGCAACTTCAGTTATTTGGCTGCTTAGCTGTTGTAATTTCTCTAATAATAACTTCGCGTATATAGCCCCGCTGGCGCCTGTAATTGCAATAACGATCTTTCTGTTCATACTAAACTCCTTGTATAAGCCCCCTCTAAATCTCCCCCGCAGGGGAGACTTTTTAATTTTTTATAACTATAAACATTTTCATCCTAATAGTTATCACTTATTTGATTGTTTTTTTTTAATGTTTCTATAGATGCGGGCTGTGTGTGGGGCAAGTCTCCCCTATCGGGGGAGATTTAGAGGGGGCTTGGGCTGGACACAAAAAAAGGGTCGAATATAAATACTCGACCCTACATCTACCTATGAAAAACATGCCCTATAAAGGGCAACACAAATATAATAACACTTTTTTAATAATTAAACAATTTATTTAAATTAATTTAACCTCATTTAGTAAAGTTTTTTTCGATAAGGCGCTGAATAATACCATCAACCATGCCTACACTGGGCACGAATATGTTTTTTATCCCGGCCCATTTCATTACCGACATATAAATATCACATGCAGGTAAAATCACATCGGCCCTGTCGGCGTTTAAACCCAGTACATTTATACGGTCTTTCAGCGAAAACGAATTCAAATAATTCGATAGCGATTTCAACTTGCCAAATGTTAATGGCGCGCTATCTTTTTCCTGTGCCAATTTATATAACTTGTTGATATTTCCGCCTGTACCTATACCTGCAAGGCCCTTAAACTGGCGGGTATTTTCGCGGATAAAATCGCGCATTTCATCCCAGGTTTCGTCTTTATCCTGGTTATCTAATATGCGTATAGTGCCAATATTAAATGATTTAGAGGCCAGCAACTCCCCTGCCGAAAATAACGATAGCTCTGTACTGCCGCCACCTACATCAATATACAGGTAATCTTTGCTCTTATCAATATTTTGCTCCGCATGGCTGGCATAAATTATTTTAGCCTCTTTTTGCCCTTGTACAATTTGCAGGTCAACGTTGGCTTCCTCTCTTATCCGGTTAACAACATCGGCCCCGTTCTTAGCTTCGCGCATGGCCGATGTAGCGTAGGCCCGGTAATCAACAACCTTATAAACATCCATCAAGCCGCGAAAAGCATGCATGGTTTTCACCAGGTCAGCAGCTTTTTTATCAGAAATATGCTGATCCAAAAACGCGTCATCACCCAATCGTAACGGCACCCTTATCAGCGTATTCTTTTTAAATGAAACCGATCCATTGTTTTCAATAATATCAGCAATAAGCAATCTTACTGCGTTTGAACCTATATCTATCGCGGCGTATCTCAATTTATTTGTTGTTTATTTTTTAGGTATGTATAAATGTCTATCTGTGCGCGGCAAGGCACTTCCGAGCGTGTTTTATGATACTTATTGGTGTTGTGGCTGTTAATTTCTCGCGCCTTTGTATTATCGTTTAGTTGTATATCAATAATATCACGTATCTCTTTTTTCAACGCTTTATCATAAACCGGGAAACCCACTTCAATACGGCTATCAATGTTTCTCGTCATAAAATCGGCCGAGGTGAGGTACATCAATTCATTACCGCCATTGCAATAAATATGCACCCGCGAATGTTCGAGGTATTTATCAACAATGCTTATTACTTCAATATTTTCGCTATAACCCTTAATACCCGGAACAAGGCAACACATCCCCCTTATGATCAGTTGGATTTTAACCCCGGCATTACTAGCCTGGTATAGCTTTATTATAAGCTGCTCATCAGCAAGACTGTTCATTTTTAACACCATATAGGCCGGCTTGCCTGCTTTGGCATTTTTTATTTCTGTATCAATCAGCTTATATATGGCTGGCCGCGCATCAATGGGCGATACAATTAAGTTCTTCAACCCTTTAGGCAATATATTTTTGTTTAATGCCCTAAAAATTATCACCAGGTCGCCGGTTATTCTCTTATCGGCGGTAAGCAACGTATGATCGGCATATAGTCGGGCAGTTTTTTCATTGAAATTTCCGGTAGATAAGCAGGCATAATAAACCTGTTTTTCTTTTTCAATACGCTTAACCAGGCAAATTTTTGAGTGTACTTTATAGTTTTCTATTCCGTACAACACGGTAACCCCCTCCTCTTCCAGCCGGCGGCTCCAGGTAATGTTATTTTGTTCATCAAACCGGGCACGTAGTTCAACAAGGCAGGTCACAGTTTTGCCGTTTTTTGCCGCGTTGATAAGGGCATGGATGATCCTCGAATTTTCGGCCAAACGATATACAGCTATGCTAATCTCCTTAACCTTTGGGTCAATAGCCGCCTCACGTAAAAAATGGATAACATAATCATAAGATTGGTAAGGCGTGCTGATCAGGTAATCGCGCTTAGCTATCATGCCCATTAAGCTTTTGCCAAATGACAGATCGGCAACAGGCAATGGTATATATTTGGCATACTCCAATTCGGGGCGGCCAACATTAGGGAAACTGATAAAGTTCTTAAAGTTATGGTAGCGGTTACCCGGTATCAGGCTTTCACCGTGCAAACCCATTTTGGTAACCAGGTATGTCAGCATATCCAGCGGCATATCTGAGTCATATAACAAACGCATCGGTTTGCCTTTACGTCGTTTTTGCAGGCTTTTAGCCAACGAATCAATAAACTTTCCGCTTACTTCCTTATCAAGATCAAGTTCAGCATCGCGCGTAAGCTGTATGGAATAGGCTTCAATACTGTCATGTTCAAAAATGAAGAAGATGTCTTCCAGGTTATATCTAACTACGTCATCCATTAAAATAATGAATTTCAGGTTATTGGTATCTGGCAATACAGTAAACCTTGATACATTGTCCGGAATTTCGATCAGGGCGTACCTTACTTTTTTGTTTTTGGTCAGCTTTACAAAAAAGTAAATAGCGCGGTCCCTCAATTCGGGCAGGCTTAAACTATTATCCAGCATAATAGGCACTAATGTGGCCAATAGCTTTTCCCTGAAATAGTTTTTCACGAATGCACCCCGCGATACATTTAGTTGTTTATCATTCAGGATAAATATCTTCTCTTCGGCTAATTGTTTAACAATAATGTTCTCGTACAAATTATTAAACTTTCGCTCCTGCTTTACAACAATGTTTTTGATCTGGTTCAGGATCTTTTTTGGATTATACCCTAAAATTTCCTTAGCCTTTTCGTTCAGGTTGGCCAGGCGGCTTAGGGTAGCTACTCGCACCCGGTAAAACTCATCAAGATTTGATGAAAATATAGCTAAGAATTTTATCCGCTCAATCAAAGGGACAGTCGGATCGGCAGCTTCCTGCAAAACCCGGTCGTTAAAATATAACCAGCTTATCTCCCTGTTAATTAAAGGTGCGCGTTTAATATCCATATTATGCCTGCTCTTCAGCCGCAATTGCAAAGCTGCTTATTTATTTGTTAACTTAATATTAACTCATTGGTATATTTGAATGTTTTATTAATGAGTTATATTCCCGGCAAACCGGGGACAAGCCAAAAAGCCTCTCAGCCTATTGACGGATGAGATTTAGAGGGTGCTGAAGACTATACCCTTTGTTTATCAGTTTTATACCTTAAATTTGCGCACCAACTCATAAATAAACAATTATGCCATCATTTGATATAGTAAGCAAAATAGACGGACAAACGCTGGATAATGCCATCAATACCGCCAAAAAAGAAATTTTGAACCGTTATGATTTCAACGACTCAAAAAGCACGGTTGACCTCGATAAAAAAACCAATACCATAACTATTGTCACCGAAAACGATATGCGCCTTAAAGCCATTCAGGATTCGATCATCAGCCGTATGGTTAAACAGAGCCTCGACCCCAATGCGTTAGATTTTGGCGATGAGGAATATGCATCGGGCAATATGATCCGTAAGGAAATTAAAGTCAAGGAGGGCATTGATAAAGAAGCCGCCAAAAAGATCGTTAAAAAGATAAAAGACAGCGGCCTAAAGGTACAAGCCTCCATCATGGACGACCAGGTGCGTGTTCAGGCCAAAAAAATTGACGACCTGCAAGCGGTGATCAGCTTATGCCGCGGCGATAATTTTGGCCAGCCCCTGCAATATATCAATATGCGGAATTAGCATAAATGCGGATTGCGGAAGATAAAATGCGGAATGAGACAATTTAATAATCTCCCCGCATAGCTTATAAAACGCCTCGAAATACAAAAGGTGAAAAGATTGGATATTCTTTTCACCTTTTATCTTTCAACCTTTCACCTTTCTGCTTTCAGCTTTCACCCTCAATTACTATCTAAAACAAAATTAAGCGGCAGCGTATATTTTACCCTTACCGGTTGCCCGTTTTGTATGCCGGGTTTCCAGGGTGGCGCCATTTTTAAAACACGCAAAGCTTCTTCGTCCATACCGTATCCCGCGCCCCGCTCTACTACGAGCGATGAAAGGTGCCCGTTTTTTTCAATAATAAAGCTTATCCAAACTTTTCCGCTTATTCCTTTTTCTGATGCCTCATGCGGGTACCTTAAGTTCTTTTGCAAAAACTTTGCCCATGCTGCTGCCCCGCCATAAGGTTCGGGCATAACTTCAAGTAACCCGTCATTAGCAGAGTACACAATTTCAGGAGTTTTTGCCGTGCCTGTACCCGCTCCTGCCCCATCATCAATAATTCCGCCTCCTTTGTCACCGCCGGGTATCTTAATATCAACAGGGCCAACATTCTCTTCTCTCAGTAAATCCTGCCTCGGCGGTTCAACCTTGGGTATATCTGCTGTAACAACCGGCGTAGCATCCTTTATCATGTTAACCAATTGTTTTGGCGCAGGGGATGCCGGTTTCTGAATTTCCTTTTTGGGCTCAACTGGCTGCGTCGGCACTATTGGCGTAAGCGGAACTACCGTTATTTTAATTAAATCAGCAGGGTGCCGCATAAGCATGCCGCATGTAAAAGTAAGCGCTGTTACACTAAGAAAGGTAATTGCCATGGACTTTACTATATTATCGGCATAATGCTGCCTTAAATAATAAGCGCCATACTCCTTGTTGCGTTTAGCGAATACAAGCTCGAGCCACTCGGACTTGCATAGATCAAATTTTGAGATAAGCATAATTATTGAAATTTAATTTTATATAATAACGTATTTACAGCATTTAATATTGTAAACATATAACTAAATTTTTAATTATAGCTGTTTTATGCCAAAAAAGCCGCCCATACAGGCGGCTTCAACTTTGGATTTATAATTTATTTAGAATGCGTAAACAGCAGCTATCAAAAATTGCGAAGCTGATGTAGTATTAGGGAGTTTAGCGGCGCTGCTATAAAACATATCTTTTGATCCGTTATCTAACCTTATTTCGGGTATTAAAGTTAACGGGCCCGATTTGATATTTGCGGTAAAAGTTAACGCGGTTACTGAGCTGCCCGGGGCAGGGCCTGCGGTTGCAAACGTGCCCGATTTAGTACTAAATACTTCACCCCTTAGCCCTAAAGTAACGTCTTTCGATACTGCTAATTGCGGGTACAAGGCTACACCGGTAAAACCACCTGTGCCTGCTCCGTTTGAAGCAGAATAATCAGCCGCGTTTAAACCCAACTTAAAGGCATCGGTAATTTGGTAAGCAGTGGTCAAATCAACCTCTGTACCTGAGGTTGGTGTGCTGTTGCTACCTGTGATCACGTTAATATAAGCTGTCCAGCCTTTAGCAGGTGTAAGCGTTAACTGTGCCCCGAAAGTTCCGATTTTATGAGCTGCCTGGTAAACGTTCCACTGATCGTTAAAAATGCCGGCCATTAAACTGGCTTTGTCCGAGAAAGTGTAGGTTGCTTTAAAACCTGCATTCTGGAACGGGCCGTTGGTAAACAGGTACGAAGTTGAATAGTTAAAATTTCCTGTCGGGCTAATAACCTCATAACCAATAAAGGTTGCCATATAACCACCTGTAAGGTTAAATTTATCGGTCACATCGTATGAAACGTATAGGTTTTGGATATGATAACCCGCAACAGGTATTGACTGGTCGCTGCGTGGCCCAAATGATGCCTCGCCTACAAAAGAAGCCTTACCGATCTTCTTTTTTAAACCCAGGTCCAGCATACCTATTGAAAATGAATTTTGGTCGCCGGCAAAACTGGTAGGGATATTGTTTTTCTGACCCGAAAAATCGTATTTATAATAAGCATCTACCGAACCTGATATAACCAAAGGCGGATCAGGAACTACTTTTCCCGTATCGACAGCCATATTTGAAGCCTGTGCCTTAAAACCTATTGCAGACAGGGCAAGTAATGATAATAGTAATATTTTTTTCATGATGATAAGTTATTGATTGATAAATAGTTGATTGATTGTTGTTGGTTATTTTTTTACATAGGGGTATCCGGCTGAATTAAATGTATCAATTCAATAAATATCTCCCCGAAATTGTAATCTTAAAAAACCCTTGTGTGGCTGATAGTAGGATGAAAGTAATTAAGAAATTAATTTCAGCCACACAAGGGCAATTGAGTTAGTTGCTAAGGCTAAGCGGTAACTTTGACACCTTTATCAAAGAGGTCGCTCAGGCTGATATCATCATCTTGAGGCGCATAAGCTTCAATACCATGATCAAACATATCGAGGCCGCCTATACCTGCTTCGCCATGTTCTTCTACACGTAACCTCCATGGGGCAGGTAACTTGTTGATAACATACATCATTATAAGGGTTACCACAAATACCGCTATGGCAATACTAAAGGTGCCTATGGCCTGCGCTTCAAGTACGCTTGCACCGCCGCCATAAAATAAGCCGGCAACCGGTGCGCTGTTATCCGCACCTGTAGGGCCTGTTGCTCCGTATTGGCCTGTAGCAAATAAACCTAATGATAATGTTCCCCATATACCTGCAAAACCGTGTACAGAAACTGCACCAACCGGATCATCAATGCGGAACCACTCGATCACATACATACCTGCATACACCACAAACCCGGCAACTGCGCCTAGTAAAGCCGCGCCCAACGGGCTAACCCAGTAACAAGGGCAGGTAATGGCAACAAGGCCGCCAAGTACACCATTTAAGGTAAAGCCCAAATCAAATTTGCCTTTGGTTTTTCCCCACCATAAACCGGCTAACATAGCTGCCATACCACCGGTACAGGCGGCTATAGTTGTATTGGCTGCAATACGCCCAATGCCTGATGCGTCCATAGCCGATAGTGTGCTGCCCGGGTTAAAACCGTACCAGCCAAACCATAGCAAAAATGTACCAAAAGCGGCAATTGCCATATTATGTCCGGGCGGCATACCGCCTTTTTCTTTATCGTCCCGGGCAAAAATGCGCCCTAACCGTGGGCCTAATACAATAGCACCCGCCAATGAAGCAATACCACCAATAGTATGTACTACTGTTGATCCTGCAAAATCGCGGAAACCTTGTCCTAATGACGGTAAGAAAAATCCTTTTGCGCCCATGGTAGCCAGGAAACCATCGGGTCCCCAGGCCCAGTGGCCAATTATTGGGTAGATAAACCCGGTAATACCTATACTGTACAAAATATCTCCGCGGAAACTTGTACGGCCGATCATGGCACCCGAAACTATGGTTGAACAAGTATCAGCAAACGCATACTGGAATACCCAGTGCGCCAAAATAGGGATACCGGTTGTTTCGTAAGTTACAGGGGTGTTCTGTAAGAAGAACCAATTGGTAATAGTTTTGCCGTCGGCACCAAGTCCGCCCCAGCCAATAAAGCCGTTGCCATGTCCAAACATAAAAGCATAACCTACAGCGTAAAACAATATACCGCAAAGACAGGTATCATAAACGCATTCCATTAAAACGTTTACGGTTTCTCTTTTACGTGCAAAACCTGCTTCAAGCATTACGAAGCCCGCCTGCATACCAAATACTAAAAAGGCTGCCACCAGGGTCCAAACCGTATTAATTGAATTCATCATTGATGTTTCCAGGTCAGTAGGTTTTGCAGGCGCGGCTGCATGGGCCGCTGTGCCGAATATTCCCGGTAAAATCATCATTGCAGCTACCACTAATGACAGCCCGATCATTTTTCCCGTTAAAATAGTGGCACCCAGCGCCCATTTTTCACGGGTCAACCCCCGAAACGCGCTGAACGGGTTGATTTTTTTTAGT
>Ga0206943_1122_pt1 | contig 19805 bp, 15 predicted proteins | sample Alteio_BWOrgHeat_7_FD_153243 | JGI IMG/M metagenome (GOLD analysis project Ga0206943, IMG submission 153243) | Enriched cells from forest soil in Barre Woods Harvard Forest LTER site, Petersham, Massachusetts, United States -... | ecosystem: Environmental > Terrestrial > Soil > Temperate forest > O... | reverse complement strand
GTTAAAATAGTTGTAACACGCTATAAAATAACCAACGTTATTATCAACACATTACAACCCCTACAACCTTTTTAACCAAATAGTAAGCAACAATTAAGTTACATCTTGCGTTTTAAACCTTAACCGTATATCTTTATCAAATACTTTAAAACACTAAAAACTTAAAAAAATGAAAAAACTATTGTTAATGTGCTGCATCGTATTAGGTATCAGCACGCTTAGCCGCGCCCAGGGTGGTGGCGGTGGTGGAAGGCAGCAAAGAAGCCCGGAAGAGCAAACTGCTGCTTTAAAAACTTCGTTGGCACTAACTGACGACCAGGCTACTAAAGTACTGGCTATCTATACTGCTCAAAAGAAAAGCAATGATAGCTTAGCTACCGCTGCTAATGGCGACAGGACTGCAATGAGGGCAGGAAGGGCTCCAATCATGGCTGCTACAAATGCTAAACTTGCTTTGGTATTAACTCCAGATCAAGCAGCTACCCTGAAAAAACAACAGGATGAAATGCGCGCCCGCATGCAACAAGGCGGTGGCGGCGGTGGTACTCCTCCTCCCCCACAACGCTAATTAAATTAACATCAAAAGAAAGCCCCGATAAACCGGGGCTTTCTTTATTTTAGCCGAAATTTAACAATTGGGACCGGCACATAACTATATTGAACAAAGATTGGCCGAAAGGCGGCTATCAGGTGCTTACCGAACATTGAAAGCCGAAAACACGCTCGTTGACTTTTGCTCAAACGATTACCTGGGTTTTGCCCGGTCGGTGGTGTTTAAAAACAATATCGATGAAGAGATTAGCCAAAGTGGCGTTGTTTTAAATGGCGCTACCGGGTCGAGGTTAATTTCGGGTAATTTAACCTATACCGAGGATTTAGAAAAACAGATAGCCGCGTACCATAATAGCCAAGCCGGGTTAATATTTAATTCGGGGTATGATGCCAATTTGGGGCTATTTTCCTCCCTGCCGCAACGGGGCGATACTTTGATAACCGACGAGCTGATACATGCCTCTATTATTGACGGTGCGCGGTTAAGCTATGCCAACCGATATACTTTTAAACATAACGACCTTAACAGCCTGGAGGCTAAATTAAAGCAGGCAAAGGGTATTTGTTACGTGGTTATTGAAAGTGTGTATTCTATGGATGGCGATACCCCACCTCTGTTAGAATTATTGGAGTTAACCGAACAATACAATGCACATTTAATTGTGGACGAGGCCCATGCTGTTGGCTTATACAAAAACGGGCTTATATGCCAGCTAAAACTGGAAGGACGTGTGTTTGCGAGAATAGTTACGTTTGGAAAAGCATTGGGCTGCCATGGGGCCATTGTATTGGGCAGTGATGCTTTACGGCAATACCTTATCAATTTTGCACGTTCATTTATTTATACTACTGCCGCCCCCTTTCATCAAATTGCTTCGGTAAAAGCGGCTTACCGGTTATTGCAAAATTCGGCGGATGGGATTGAGCGTTTGAAAAACAACATCCGTTTATTTAAAGAAAACATAAGGGCAAACAGCCTCTACCCTTTAATTGAAAGCGATAGTGCCATTCAATGCATCCTGTTAAACAGCAATGAACGGGCAAAGGAAACAGCATTGCAATTACAAAACAATGGGCTGGATGTCCGCGCCATCCTCAGCCCTACCGTTCAGCAGGGTAGCGAAAGGATACGGATATGTTTACACGCCTTTAATACCACAGGCGAAATACTATTATTAACAGATACCATAAATAAACTCACCAATGCCTAAACCATTATTTATTACCGGGATCGGCACAGGCATAGGTAAAACTATGATCTCGGCTATTTTGGTTGAAAAACTAAAAGCCGACTACTGGAAGCCCATACAATCGGGCGATTTGGACGATAGCGATACCTTAAAAGTTAAAAGTTTAATAACCAATACAAAATCTTTTTTTCATCCCGAGGCTTACAGATTAACCCAACCTTACTCGCCTCATAAATCAGCCGCGATTGACAATATAACCATCGAGCCAGGTAAAATTATACTTCCAGAAACTGATAATCAACTGATTATCGAAGGCGCCGGCGGGCTAATGGTACCGCTTGCCGCTGATTTTTTAATTATTGATATGATAAAACAGTTAAATGCCGAAGTGGTACTGGTATCACAATATTACCTGGGGGCTATCAATCATACCTTATTATCCGCATTAGCTTTAAAACAATACCATATACCCGTTAAAGGCATTATATTTAATGGCGATGAGGATAATTACGCCAAAGAATACATTTTAGCATACTCCAAACTAAAGCAACTTGGCCATATCCCGCCGCTTAATAAAATTGATAAAAAGGCGATTATTGATGCCGGTGACCATATTGAGTTGTAAAAAACGGGGTTAATTTAAGGAGTTATACCAGGCAAAAAGTTTCTGCAAATCGGTATCGTTCTTAAAATTAATATTGCTGGTTTTTAAATAGGCGTCGAGCTGTGCAGCATGATCATCAAATAGCTTAGTTAGTGCCTTTTTATTGGGTTGAATTTCGGTTAGCTGGTTATCTTTAAAAACGTAATAATCATGTATTAATTTAAATGATTTTGTTGTTGAAGATGTATAACTGGTTCCGGGGCGTTCATCTATTGTTTTCTTATAATATTTTAACAGTCTAATCTTTCCATCGCCAATTAACTGGTAAAATGTACCTTCGGTTTGCTTATCGGTAGCCGGATAGCCATTAACAAACACAAGCGGGCTCATATTACTTACATCAGTAACAGTAGTATTTAAAGTGAAGCTGCTGAACTTATTTTTGAGTTCTAATGCTTCGCCGTTTTTACCCTGGTAAAGTACTGCATTTGCTACTATATCAAATTTCAAAGTGGCTGCCGCCTTTTGATTGTTTTCTAAAATTACTGAGCCCGCTATCCAGTCATTTATTAAATATGGGTTACCTGTCACTTCAGTGTATGCAATATCATTAAAAGCCTCGCCCCGCATACCTAATGCCACTTGCGCATTTGCACAATTATAAAAAGCCATCAGGGAAAATGATATTATAAAAAAGATTTTTCTCATAATTTTTTGATGTTAACAGTTAATAAAATTAATATTTATATCCGCACTATTACAATTAAAGTAAGCAAAAAGCCTCCGGATTCGGAGGCTTTTTGCTTAAATTGTAAATCAAACTGATAAATTAATAACCAGGGTTTTGAACCGTAGCTTTATTAGCATCAACTTCTGTTTGTGGAATAGGTAATAATCTACGATAATCAGAAGTAGGAATAGTAGCTAAGAAACTAATAGCACCTGTTTGTGCTGGCCTGTTTATGGTTAGCTGTAAACGATCAAGATCAAATAAACGCAACCCTTCACCAACAAACTCCTTTCTTTTTTCATTAACAATATCATTTACAAGTTGGGTACCAATATCAGTATAGCCTAAGAAAGCAGGATCACGAGTTTGTGCAACCATGTTAACATATTTTTGACCATTAACATTATCGCCTGTTTGCGCGTAGGCTTCAGCTAAATTCAACAGCACTTCCGAGTAGCGGATAATCTTAATATTGTCACGGTCGGTACCATTCAAAGTATTAATCCATTTATTTAATACTACACCGGCGTGTTGAGGTTGATTTAAAAGGAATAAATTAATCCTTGAATCAGTGGGTGAATATAAATTGTATAAGGCCTGAAAAACAAGGTTTTGACCATATCCGCCCTGGTTATAAAAATTATCAAAACTTTGGAAACCATTATTGTTTGCCAGGTTAAGTTCAAGCTCAAATACAGTTTCAACCTTACTGGTTATAGCGGCAGGGTTATCCCAGTAGCTAACCAAATTAGCTGCTGAAACTAAAGTATAACCACCGTTTTGAACAACCAATTGCGCTGCAGCAATAGCATCAGGATAATCACCTTCATAAATATAAGCCCTTGACTCAATTGCTTTTGCGGCATATTTTGAAATATAATCTGAACTTGTTGCATGCAGGGTGGTCCCGGTAGTCGGCATAATAAGATATGCGCTGTCCAAATCGCTTATTATCTGTTTATAGACTGCGCCAACTGTAGCCCTTGACGGTTTTATAAAGGGGCCGGTAACATATTCAGGTGAAGTGATAATTGGCACACCAACTCCGGCAGCACTAACTGTAGCCGGTGCAGCGAAAAAATTAACCAGCATTAAATAATTTAATGCCCTTGCGGTATAAGCTTCACCCTTAAGTTGAGAAACATTATTTGATCCGGGTACTGGAGCGGCAATTATTCTGTTGGCCTGTAATATACTATAGTAACACTGGCTATAAATTTGCGCAGCTTCTGCATTTGTTGAGATCAACACGTAGTTTTCTTCTGCAAGATAATAACCCGAGTTGCTTGAACTAACGTAGGTATTATCGGCTAGTTCATCACCTATAATGGGAATATTACCACCAAATGAGTTAATTGAACGCAATGTTGAATACATACCATTTACAGCATCAGAAAGATCACCTTCCGTTTTAATAGAAGAGGTAACAGGTATGGCCGTAGGCGGTAATTCATTAAGGAATGATTTTGAGCAGGATGTTAATCCAATAACAGCCGCACATAAAATATAGATATTTTTTAAATTTTTCATATTGATAATTTATTAAAAGCCAACATTTAAACCGACTGTGAATGTCCTAACCTGTGGCACTTCAAGATTACTTGCACCGCTGGTACCTATTTCCGGATCAAATGGTAAACGTTTATCATAAGTTTTTGTCCAAAGGTTTGTAGCACGGCCATAAAGATACAACTTGCTTATACCAAGTGTTTTAAGATAATCAATTTTCTTGATATCATAACCAATCGACAGGTTGCGCAACCTGATATAATCGCCATAATATAAAAACCTTGATGACGTTGAATTAGAGGCATTTCCCGGAATACCACCTGCAACGTACTTAGGTACATCAGTTATTTGGCCCGGAGTAGTCCAACGGTTCAGCTCATAAGCATACTTGTTAAACGTATAGTTATTTCCGTCTAACAAGTAATTATTCCATCCATCTTGAATCATATTACCAAAGTTATAATAGAAATCGGCGCTTAATGTTACACCTTTATAGCTGAAAGTATTATTAAACCCACCAAAATATTTGGGGTCGGCCTGGAACCTGTTTATACGTAAAGCAGCATTATAATTACTTGTAGTAGCTGATTTACTTGCGTCTGTGTACCATAATGCATTACCGTTTGAAGGATCAACACCAGCATAACCACGCAAATAAAAGGTTTGAAAATCACGCCCTTCCTGTACATTGAATGAACCTGTTGTAAATGGTGCGTCATTAAGCAACTTTAATATGGTGTTTCTGTTAAAGGCTATATTAAAATTCGTTGTCCAGGTAAAATCTTTAATTTGAACCGGGATACCTTTAATAGTGAACTCCTCACCACGGTTACGCATAGAACCGATATTCTCTGTAATTGAGCTAAAACCGGTAACTTGTGATATCGGTGCAGCTTGAATTAATTTGTTAACGGTTGTATTGTAGTAATCAAATACTACTGTTAAACGATTTTTAAAAAAACCGACATCAACGCCAACATCAAATTTTTGGGAGGACTCCCAGGTTAAGGCGGTGTTACCTATGGTATTAAAATCCTGACCATTACCACCGTTATAATTAAAGCCATAAGCGGACGTAGGTCTTGCCTGGTATGAACCTATACCTGCAGAATTACCGGTTGTACCAATTGATGACCGCAATTTAAATGATGAAACGGTGTTTTGCGTTTTAAAGAACGCCTCTTCATCCACATTCCAAACACCACCTACCGAATAAAAATTACCATATTGATTGTTTTGCCCAAAAACGGATGCCCCGTCTCTTCTAAAGCTACCGGTTAATACATACCGGTTTTGATAGTTAATAGTTCCAATTGAGAAAAGGCCTGTATATGCTTTATTGTTAAAGCTGGCATTACCTGTAATAGGCGTTGAAGCGTTAACAGAAGCTGTTAAGCTTGGCTGGCCTGCAGGAAAACCATTTGACTGAGCAGAGATCAAATATTCTTCATTACGCTGGGCTTCATAACCCACAGCTGCATCAACATAAAAATCCTGAACTCCTTTTATATTATAGCGATAGGATAATTGATTCCTAAAAAGGTAGTTAAAATACCGTGTATAATAGTCATAACCATTACCAACCGGCCTTCCATCTCCCAATATTGGGTTCCTGTAAAAATTTTCTTCCAATACATCATAATCGATACTGTTAAATGAGGTGAATTTTAATTCATCCCAAATATTCCATACCAATTGCGCGCTGCCCAACATCCTGGTTTGTGATAAGTAATGCTTATCATTTGCAGCAATATATAATGGGTTATAAGTGCCCGGGAAATTTGTATTGCCAATATGTGATGAATTTAATGACCCATCCGGATTATATGCTAACTGGTTAGGCAGTAAGAAATAGGCGGCTAATACAGGGCTTGCAAAAGCGCCACCGTCATTAGGTGCATAATCATTGGTGTTTGAAATATTTATACCCGTATTTAAAGTTACCCTTTTACTAATGGTTTGATCTATGTTTACTGTACCGGTAAATCTCCTTAAGCTTGAAGCTAATATGGTTGCCTGCTGATCAAAATAACCAAGCGAAGAAAATACTTTAGTATTTTCATTCCCACCGCTAACAGAAACATTATATTGTTGCTGTTTGCCGCGATTTGTTACCAGGCTATACCAATTGTTTGAGGGCCCGCCAATGCCGTAACTTGCGTCGGCAGCGGCAATTTGAGCAGCGCTTTGACCGGCATTGGTTAAACCTTCATTAAAAAGCATACCAAATTGAGCGCCGTTAAGCGGCACGCCGGCAGCAGGTAAAGGCAAATTATTGGTTATACCAACTTCACCATCGGCCCTAACTGTATATTTACCAGATTTTCCCCGTTTGGTGGTAATAACAATTACGCCGTTTGAACCGCGCGAACCATAAATAGCAGTCGCGGCTGCATCTTTCAATACGGTAACACTTTCAATATCATCCTCGTTAATACCAGATAATACGCTATTGCTGTTTGTAGTCGCAAGCCTGCTTAAGCTACCGGCATTTATAAACATACCGTCAATAACATACAGTGGATTGGCATCTAAAGAGATTGAACCCACACCACGTAAACGAACTTGTACGTTTGCGCCCGGTACGCCAGAAAATGAACTGATATTTAAACCGGGAACCTCACCCTGTAAAGCTTGCATAGGCGTACTAAAAGGTTTGTTTTCATTTGTTGCCCCGTTAACTACTGATGCCGCACCTGAATACGCTTTTTTTGTTGAAGTACCGTACGAGTCGGTAATTACAATTTCATTTAACTGTTTGGTGTCCGTTTGAAGTTTTAACGGGTAAGTGGTGGCCGTTGTTACCGGCACAGTAAGCGTAATATAGCCAACAAACGTAGCCGTTAATGTTTCGCCGGGAGATGCTGACAAGAAAAACTGGCCATTTGCATCGGTTATTACCCCCCTGTTTGTACCTTTGATGGTAATGGAAACGCCAGGTAGTGGAGCCCCATCATCGGCGCCGGTTACCTTTCCTGTGATCTTTCTGTTTTGGGCGTAAGTATTACTTATTATAATACTGAGCAAAACAAGAAATAATAGTAAAGTTTTCTTCATGTTTTTTTTAATTTATTATTAATTATTTGTTAATATACTTTGCTCTAAATTATGCATTTAATTAAGCGATGTAATATTAAGGTTACCATTTGGTAACTATTTTGACAATATGTTGACCGTATTTATTATAGCCTATTATTAAAAGTTATAATAAATATCAATAAATATTATAGGCTATTATTAAAAGTTATGACTAATAAACAATATATTTTATGCTAAAGAAAATTACGGTAATAGGTTCGGGAACAATGGGAAATGGTATTGCGCACACTTTTGCACAATATGGATTTACTGTATCGTTAATAGATGTTAACTATAAAGCATTAGAGCAGGCTGTTGAAACCATAAGTAAAAACCTGGATAAACAAATTAAAAAAGGTGTTATTGATGAACAACAAAAAGCCGCCACATTAGGCAATATCAAAATTTATACCGATTTGCAAACCGGCGCCCAAAATGCCGACCTGGTTGTTGAGGCAGCTACCGAGAACCGGGATATAAAACTAAACCTGTTTAAACAACTTAGCAATATATGCAGCACGGATACCATATTAGCTTCAAATACCTCATCTATATCCATCACAGAGATAGCCGCTATAACCAAACACCCCGAAAATGTAATAGGTATGCACTTTATGAACCCCGTGCCGCTAATGAAGCTTGTTGAGGTAATAAAGGGTAAGGAAACATCAAAAGAAGTTACAGCCATGATAATGAAATTAGCCAGGCAACTTGATAAAGTACCTGTAGAAGTAAATGACGCGCCGGGCTTTGTAGCTAACCGTATTTTAATGCCAATGATAAATGAGGCTATTTACACTTTAGATGAAAATGTATCGGGTGTAGAAGAAATAGATACGGTAATGAAACTGGGCATGGCTCACCCCATGGGGCCCTTACAATTGGCTGATTTTATTGGTTTAGATGTATGCCTTGCTATACTAAATGTACTATACACCGGTTTTAATGATAAAAAATACACGCCCTGCCCGTTATTAGTTAATATGGTAACTGAAGGCCGTTTAGGCGTAAAATCGGGCAATGGGTTTTATAAATATACGGCCGGGAGTAAGGAATTAGTAGTAGCCGATAGGTTTAGTTAGCAGTTATGAGTGTGCAGTAGGCGGTGGGCAGTTTGCAGTTAATATTCAATGACTTTTAAAAAGATTTGACAACTTTTTGAAAGGTGTCAAATCCAAACCTCTGTTTGCGAACTTGATTTAACTGCTAACCGCCCACTCAAAACTGAAAATCACATTCGTTCAGGAACCTGGATTCCTAATAAACCCATCCCATTGCTAATCACTTTTGAGGCGGCTGCCGAAAGTTGCAAACGAAATTGTTTTAATTGATCATCTTCGGCCTGTAGGATTGATTTTTCGTGATAAAACTTATTATACACTTTAGCCACTTCATAAACATAATTGGCTACAATACCGGGGTTATGGCCATCCGCCGCCTGGCTTATCATATCGGGATATAAAGTCAAAGTAACTATCATGTCGCGCTCCACGCCCGATAATTCGGGCATATTTATCGCTTTGCCTACCTCATAATCAGCCCTTTTTAATACTGATTTGATACGTGCATGGGTATATTGGATAAACGGCCCGGTATGCCCCTGGAAATCAACAGATTCTTTAGGATCAAATAACAGGCGTTTTTTAGGATCTACTTTTAACAGGAAATATTTTAAAGCACCCATGCCAATGGTATGGTATAGTTCCTGTTTTTCTTCTTCGCCAAAATCTTCCACCTTGCCTAATGCTTCTGTATGATCTTTAGCAGTTTTTTCCATTTCATCAATCAGGTCGTCGGCATCAACTACAGTGCCCTCGCGCGATTTCATTTTGCCCGATGGCAGGTCAACCATACCGTAGGATAAATGATATAATCCTTTTGCCCAGGTTTTACCCAGCTTTTGCAGGATAAGGAACAGTACTTTAAAATGATAATCCTGCTCGTTGCCTACCACATAAATAGACTGATCCATTTGATAATCGTCATATTTTAGCTGGGCGGTACCTAAATCCTGGGTCATATACACCGATGTACCATCGGCACGTAAAACCAGTTTCTGGTCGAGCCCGTCGGCAGTAAGGTCAATCCATACCGAACCGTCTTCCTTTTTAAAGAATACGCCTTTTTGCAAGCCCTCCTCAATAATATCTTTCCCTAACAGGTAGGTATTCGACTCGTAATAATATTTATCAAAGCTAACACCCAGCTTTTTATAGGTTTCGGCAAAACCGCTATATACCCAGCCATTCATGGTTTTCCATAGATCGATAACTTCCTTATCGCCTGCCTCCCATTGTTGCAGCATTGCCTGGGCTTCTTTTATAATAGGCGCGTTCTTTTTGGCTTCATCCTCCGTTTGGCCGGTTGCTTTTAGCTGCTCAATTTGCTCTTTATAGGCCTTATCAAACAACACATAGTATTTACCCGCCAAGTGGTCGCCCTTTATACCGGTTGACTGCGGGGTCTCACCATTGCCAAACTTTTGCCAGGCCAGCATTGATTTGCAGATATGAATACCGCGGTCATTCACCAGGTTTGATTTTATTACTTCGTACCCGGCGGCAGCTAAAATATTAGCAACCGAATAGCCCAGTAAGTTATTGCGCACATGCCCTAAATGCAAAGGTTTGTTGGTGTTGGGTGATGAATATTCAACCATTACCTTTTGGCCGTTAGGTTTAAAAACCGCGAAATCATCGGGTAAAATATGTGTGTAAAACTTATTGAGCCAATAATCATCCGAAAGGGAGATATTCAAAAACCCTTTGATCACATTAAAACCGGCAACTTCCGTTAATTCATTTTTTAGATATTCGCCTATTTCATTACCGGTTTGTTCGGGCGATTTGCGCGAAAACTTAGTGAACGGAAAAGTAACGATAGTTACCTGCCCTTCAAACTCCTTACGTGTTTCCTGCAAACTTATAGCATCGGCAGTAATATCGGTTTGGTATAATTCTTTTACAGCTTTAAGGGTAGATTCAATAATAAAATTCATCTGCCAAAATTAGTGATTTTAGTCGGGAAGTGTGAAAGACGACCAATCAGAAAGATCTTTGAAGCAAAATTCCATAAAATACCTTAACGCAAGAAACAAGAATAGACAAGTAAATCCAAAATCGAACATCCGATATTCGAAATAAAAAAATGATAGATTTGTACCATCTACATACCATTTATGATACTTAGCGATAGCGAATTTAAGATTGATGTAACCTCTGAAATAGGCAATTTGCGCACACTGCTAATCCACAGCCCAGACGATGGCCTGGGCAGGGTTGTGCCCTCAAAAGCACAGGATTGGCTATTTGAAGACATTGTGCACCTGGAAAGTATGCGTAAAAACGAGTACGATTATTACGTAAAACTGCTGCTCTATTTTTTAGACCCCGGCAAGATAAAAGGTAAATTACCAAAAATTGACAGTAACAACCGGTCGTTTTTTAAGCCTGATAATGCCGATTTTCATTCATCAACCAAGGTAATTGAAATACAAACCCTGCTGGCCGATATTTTAGAGGAGCCGGATATCCGAATCAAGTTGGTGGCTTCTGTTTGCGCTATTGAAAGCTGCAACTACCGTTTACAGCAAAAATTGATAGATACCGATCCTGTTAAATTGGCTAAAATATTTATCTCAGGCTCGATAAGCAATGAGGAAATGATATTTGCGCCTATTCCTAATTTAATTTTTTCGAGGGATATTGGCATTGCTATCAATAACTTTATGTTGCTGAACAAGCCTGCAAAAAAAGCACGTTCGCGCGAAACACTTTTATTACGGTATATATTTTTCAACCACCCGCTTTTTGCTGCTTATAAAGACAATATATTAGAGATACCTGAAACCGTTCAGCATTTTTTACGCCCCGGCGAAGACAATGATGAAAAAACCACTTTAGAGGGCGGCGACGTAATGATGGTAAGCCCCGATCATTTAATAATTGGTTGCAGTGAGCGTACGTCAACCAGCGGTGCAAATGAGGCTATTAAGTTATTGTTTGAGCATAAAGTGGTTAAAAAAATAACTATTGTAAAAATACCGCGCAAGCGCGATTATATGCATATTGACACCGTATTTACCCAGGTAAAACGCAATATGTGGGTGTTGCTGCGGTCGCTATCTGTTACCGAAAGCGCTGAAGAAGAACGGGAGCCTATATCCTGGTTTGCTGATAAAAAATCAAAGAACAAAACTGATATTATACAATTCAGGCCGGGAAAGAAACCCAAAACTTTTGATTGCATTGAAGAATTGTTGACCGATATCAGCGAAAAAGACCTTCAAAGCGAAGAAAAGATAAAATTCATCTATTCAGGCAACAATACCTTCCCTTATGACGCGCGTGAACAGTGGACAGATTCCTGTAACTTACTGGCCCTAAAAGAAGGCGTAGTATTAGGTTACGACCGTAACGATAAAACAATTGAGGCTTTTAAAAAGAACGGATTTAAAGTCATCAAGGTAAAGGAGCTGCTCAAAAAGTTTGAGGATGATGAGTTAGACCCGCAAACCATGAAAGATACTTTAATTTTAATGCCTTCGGCAGAGCTTTCAAGGGCTCGTGGCGGATTTCATTGTATGAGCATGCCACTTTTGAGGGATAAGGTTATTTAAAACGATTTTACGTTAGGCATTAATAACAGTTTTTCATCAAGCTCAGCAATATGTTTCCGGTGCCCCGTTACTAAAAGGGCGGCCTGTAAACAGCCATCTTTTTTGTTTATCTGCCTACGGATAAATTTAAGGTGATGGTTGGTTATAGATTGTTCTACCGAAAGAAGGCATTCAAAATCATCTGAATTAAAAACAATTACATAAAGTTTATCGTGGTGTACCTGGTCAATATATCGCTCCAATAGTGAAAACAGTATCAAAACAAGTAACGTAACAATTGTTGAAACTAATGCGATCTCGAAATTACCCGCACCAATGGCCATGCCTATAGCCGCGGCAACCCATATTACCGATGCAGTTGTTAACCCGCTTACGCCAATATTATCTTTAAAAACAACCCCCGCACCTATAAAACCTATACCCGTAATTACATTTATATTAACCCCCAGGCCAGCGTGTTGGGCAACCATGGTAAACAACGCCGAACCTAAGGTGATAAGGATAATGGTACGAAACCCGGCAGTTTTGTTTTTGTATTGCCGCTCAATACCCAATAACCCGCCGCATAAAACAGCCATCCCTATTTTGAGTAGATCGTCGGCGGCGAGGTGAAAAATCATAGTGTTGAATTATTGAGTTAGTGAATTATTGATTGCATTACACTTTTGTCTGAACCATGATGCGTAGGATTTACGGATTATCTTGATTTTGCAATGCAAACTGACGGGAATCCTATCATCCTTAAATCCTACGCATCATGGTTCGGACAATTAAAATATCTTTCCGGGGTTTAATATACCATTTTTATCAAATACCTTTTTAATGCCGCGCCATAATTCAAAATGCACTTCTGAATATTTTATAGGCATAAATTCTTTCTGAACCAGACCAATGCCATGCTCACCGGACAATGTTCCGCCTAATGATACGGTTAGTTCAAATATTTCCCGTATGCCGTCCTTCAGTTTATAGGTCCAGTCTTCATCGCTCATGTTGGCCTTAATGATGTTTACATGCAGGTTACCATCGCCCGCATGGCCATAACAAACCGATTCAAAGCCATATTTGGCGCCAATGCTTTTTATACCTTTAATCAGTTTGGGCAGTTCGGCCCGCGGCACCACGGTATCTTCTTCCTTATAAACAGAATTTGATTTTACCGATACGGCCATAGTTGTCCGCATTCGCCAAAGCTCTGCCTTTTGCGCCGACGAATCAGCAAACAACACATCCTTGCAATCAAACTTCTCCAAAACAGCGTTTATGTTTTCACAATCAGTAAAAACAACATCCATATTATTACCGTCAACCTCTATTAATAAGAATGCCTCAATATCATCCTTCAGGTCGAAAATTATACCGTCATTCTTAATTACCCACTCCACTCCTTTTCTTTCCATAAACTCAACCGCCGAAGGGATAATACCAGCCCTGAATATAGCCGATACTGCCCCACACGCCGCTTCATCGGTAGCGAATGAGGCCAGCATTAAAGCATTTTGCGTAGGCAGCGGGATAAGTTTTACTACAATTTTTGTAATAATACCCAACGTACCTTCCGATCCGATAATCAATTGGGTTAAATTATATCCGGATGAATACTTTAAGGTATTGGCCCCTGTCCATATAATTTCGCCTGATGGCAAAACCACTTCCAGGTTCAAAATATATTCTCTTATAGTGCCATATTTCACCACCCTTGGCCCGCCCGAACCATGCGATACATTACCGCCGATAAAGCAACTGCCTTTACTTGCCGGGTCTATTGGATACAATAATCCTTTTGCAGCTACCTGGTTCATAAACTCTTCGGTAATTACGCCTGGTTCAACAGTAGCCTGTAGGTTTTGCTCATCAATAGACAGTATCTTATTAAACCGTTCCATGGCTATAAGCAAACCGCCCATAATGGGTAAAGCCCCGCCACTTAAACCGGTGCCCGCCCCTCTCGGTGTTACCGGGATCATGTGCTCATTGCAAAGCTTCATTAAAGCCGAAACCTGTTCGGGCGTTTGCGGTTTGGCTACAACTTCGGGGTAATAGGCCAGGTCTTCCGTTTCATCATGGCTATATTTCTCCAGGTCGGCATGACTGGTAATAACCGCATCATTACATACAATCAACCTGATCTTGCCTAATATTTCTTCGGTAATTTTATTGTAGGCCATTATGCTTTGTTATAATTAATGGTTACGCGGGTATGGTCAACTTTGCTTCCCAACTGCGGGTTTAGCTTTTTAATGCTTACCTGTATGCGCTCTAAGTTGATAAAGCTACTTTTAATTTGGTCGATAACGCCTTGTGCGACAGTTTCGATCAACTTCCTGGTTTGCTTCATTTGTCCGGCAGCTATGGCGTGTAGTTGCTCGTAATTAACGGTATTGGTCAGTTCATCGTTAACATCCACATTAGGTTCAAAACCAACTTCAATATCAACAACAAAGTGGTTCCCTAATTTTTGTTCTTCGGGATAAAAACCATGGTAAGCAAAAAACGATGCACCATGCAGGGCGATAGTAATCATACGTCAAAAATAATTGTTTTTATTTCGAATTTCGGATGTTCAATTTCGAATTTGTCTTTATTGATGATTATTAAAATCTTAAATTCGAAATTGAACATCCGAAATTCGAAATCTACTATATTTGCCCAACCAATTATAACTTCTATGCCAAAAACTGACTTTTATGAATCGCCTGATTACTACTTATTAGATGAATTGCTCACTGATGAACATAAACTGATCCGTAAATCGGTAAGGGATTGGGTAAAAAAAGAGGTTAGCCCAATTATAGAAGATTATGCACAAAGGGCCGAATTTCCAAAACAGCTTTTAAAAGGGTTAGCTGAGATAGGTGCCTTTGGCCCTACTATTCCTGTTGAATACGGCGGTGCCGGGTTGGATTATACGGCTTACGGCATCATCATGCAGGAAATTGAACGTGGCGATTCAGGTATCCGGTCAACCGCTTCTGTACAGGGCTCATTAGTAATGTACCCAATTTATGCTTATGGATCAGAAGAACAACGCAAAAAATACCTGCCCAAATTAGCATCCGGCGAATTGATGGGGTGCTTTGGCCTTACCGAACCTGACCATGGATCTGACCCCAGCGGCATGACTACCAACTTTAAAGATGCCGGTGACCATTACCTGTTAAACGGCGCAAAAATGTGGATATCAAACGCCCCGTTTGCCGATATAGCCATAGTATGGGCTAAAAATGAAAGCGGTAAAATACAAGGGTTAATTGTTGAACGCGGAATGGATGGCTTTTCAACACCCGAAACACATAATAAATGGTCGTTACGTGCATCAGCCACCGGCGAGTTAGTTTTTGATAATGTAAAAGTTCCTAAAGAAAATCTGTTGCCCAATGTATCTGGTTTAAAAGGCCCATTGGGTTGTTTAAACCAGGCTCGCTACGGCATTGCCTGGGGAGCATTAGGCGCTGCTATGGATTGTTACGATACTGCTTTGCGTTATGCTAAAGAGCGCAAACAATTTAATAAGCCTATCGCGGCATTTCAGCTACAGCAGAAAAAATTAGCCGAAATGATCACCGAAATTACCAAAGGGCAATTATTGGTTTGGCGGTTAGGCATACTTAAAAATGAGAACCGGGCCACCCCTGCTCAAATCTCCATGAGCAAGCGCAATAGTGTTGAAACAGCTATAAATATCGCCCGCGAAGCCCGCCAAATATTGGGGGGCATGGGCATAACCGGCGAATACCCGATAATGCGGCACATGATGAACCTCGAATCGGTAATTACCTATGAAGGCACACATGATATCCATTTACTGATAACAGGCATGGATATTACTGGCGAAGAGGCTTTTAAATAGCGTAATTATTTGAATACCTAATATTTATGTTGTCAGGTATAAATGGAAGTACTATATTGTACAACTATTAGCAATGGCCTCAGTTCCTGTTCACGATACCTTTCAAAAATGCTTTTACTATTGCATAAGGATGATTTTTTGCCTTGTGTTTATACTTTCTATTAACTCCTGCGGAAAAAAAACGACAAGCGCTTCAGGCTACTCCTCCGCTTTTAAACCTGTCATGGACAGCGCGGCTGTTCTTTTTGCGACCAACCGGTTAGAGCAGGGGCTTCATTACCTCGATTCATCTTTAAAACGTATCAACAATGCAACCCTTGATGATAAGATCAAGGCATACTCATTTCATTATCTTTTTGAATACAAAGCAAAACACGACGATAAAAAAGCGTTGCTGTACGCCGACAGTATGTTAAACCTTACTAACCAGGACGTCAATGATGTACAATACGTAAACAACTATATTGATGCAAATTTTGCTATTGGCGATGCTTATTTTAGAATGCAGCAATATAAAAATGCTTATCAGTACTTTTTTAGCGGTTATACTATTGGTAAAAACAACTTAAACAACGGGGCGCTTGCTGAATATAACTACCGTATGGCAATGATCATGTATAAAACGGAAAACTATAAAGCTGCTGCAAATTATTTTAAGAAAAGTTACCAGTTCAATGATAAAACAACCGGAAGTTTTAACTCTTTTTTTGGCAACCAGGAGCTATTAGATAATATAGCATTAAGTTTTAAACATAATCATGAAACAGATAGCGCTATTGCCTATTTTAATAAAGCTTTAAAGTTTATAGATCAATACGGGCCGCAATTTCCTAACAAGACAAAGCGGATTGAAGTTGCCCGCGGTGTTATATATGGCAACGAAGCCGAAGTACTAATTTTAAAAGGTGATTACACCGGTGCAATTAACCTTTTAAAGAAAAGCATAGCTATAAACCTGCAAAAGCATAATGATTATACTGATGCCGAATTGGCCGAAATAAAACTGGCCCAACTTTATTATGATCATAACGACAACAGCGCCCTTTTCAGTTTATTAAATAGTATGCGTCCGCATGTAGATACTATAAAAAATGACGACGGTACGGCAAACTGGAACCGCTTAATGGGTAAATACTATGTCCGAAAAAAGGAATTCTCCAAAGCTTTATATTATTTGGAAACCTATAATACGCTTAAAGATTCGAGTATTAAAAAACTAAACCTATTGCGGGAGAGCGATGTAAACAAACAATTAGACACTTTTGAAAAACAACGGCAAATTAACGAGCTAAATAGTAAATATAAATTTCAACGGATATACCTATTGGCAATAACCCTATTTGCCGCGATGACGCTGTTCATCATATTATTGGTTTACCGCAACTGGAAAAGATCAAAAAAAGACATATTAAAAGTTAATGTGTTAAATGACCAAATAAATAAGCAGAATGTGGTTTTAGAAAACACGTTAAACGAACTTAAGCTTAACGGTTATGAAAAAGACCGCATATTACGTTCGGTAGCGCATGATTTGAGAAACCCATTGGGCGGTATAGCCGCTTTAACCACCCTGATGGCCGAAGATGAATTTACAGATGAACAGAAAGAACAAATAAACCTGGTAAAAGAAACATCGGTTAACGCGCTTGAATTGATCAACGAAATTTTAGAAGCTACCAATATGGCTTCGGTTCACTTAAAGTTAGAACTAATAGATATTAACTCGTTAGTAAACAATAGCGTTGAGCTGCTGCGTTTTAAGGCGGTAGAAAAAGGCCAGCAAATATTTCTAAACCCTCTGGACAAACAGCAGGAACTATACATAAGCCGCGAAAAAATATGGCGCGTAATAAGTAATCTGATCAGTAATGCCATAAAGTTCAGCCCTACAGGTGCATCAATTTTTGTAAAGGTTACTGAGGAAGATAGGCAAATAATCATAGCAGTGGAAGATAATGGCATCGGCATACCCGAAAAATTAAAAGACCAGGTTTTCAATATGTTTACCGCCGCGCAAAGGCTGGGCACATCCGGCGAAAAGTCATTTGGGCTCGGCTTATCTATATGCCGGCAGATAATGGAAAAATTTCAGGGTAAAATATGGTTTGAGAGTAAAAACGAAGGCGGCACTATCTTTTTTATCAGCCTGCCTATATCAAACGCAACCGCACAAGGCAAATTACCCCAGGAAATCAGCATACCATTGCCCGGATGATTTGATAATACGTTGCTGTGTTTTAAAATCGACATATATGAGCCCAAAACGAGGATGATAACCCTCGGCCCACTCAAAATTATCGGTCAGCGTCCATATAAAATAACCATCCACTTTATAGCCTTCGTTTTTTGCTTTTAAAACTTGATTTAAATATTCCTGTAAATATTCAACACGTTTAGGGTCATCAACTTTGCCATTAACAACCGTATCAGGAAAAGCCGCACCGCTTTCGGTAAGGTATATCTTTTTTATCTGCGGATATGCATTGAATTTTTTTAGCATATAATAAATTGATGGCGCGTAAACCTCCCACCGCATAGTGGTTAATGGCACGTTCCGTTTCTCAGCCTTTACCAGCGTGGCCTGTATATATGGTGTAAAAAACGAATATTTTACAATCTCGCGGGTATAATTCTGCACACCAATAAAATCAAAATCAAAGTGCAGGTTATCCTCATCGCCCAGCTGAAAATATTTCTCCAGCCCTTTTAAAACAGGAAGATCGGCTACGGGGTAACCTAACCCCAATATTGGTTCAATAAACAAACGGTTAATTAAAGCATCTGCCCGTTTAGCGGCATTTACATCCCTTGGTTTATCAGAGTAAGGCTCGATATACGAACAAGAGAAAGTATTGCCTATATGGGCTGTTGGTAATATGCTTCGCAACATTTTGGCACCGGCGGCTATACTTAAAGTGGTATGGTGTACAGCCGGCAAAAAGTTCTTTAGCCCAGTTTTGCCCGGCGCATGGATACCAAAAAAATAACCGGCGCCTGTAAATACCGAGGGTTCGTTCATTATCATCCAATGCTTCACCCTATCGCCAAAGCTTTTGGCACATTGGGCTACGTATGTAGTAAACCATTCAATAACATCCCGATTTGTCCAGCCGCCTCTTAGCTCAAGCGCTTGCGGCAGATCCCAGTGATAAATAGTTACCCATGGCTCTATCCCTTGCTTTAAACAATAATCAATAACCTTGTTGTAATGATCAATACCGGCTTGGTTAACAGTGCCTGTACCATCCGGAAAAATACGCGACCAAGCTATAGAGAAACGAAAATTAGGAATATTAAGCTGCTTAACCAGGTCAATATCCTGCTCATAGCAATTATAAAAATCGCAGGCTATATGGTGATGATCACCATTTAATATTTTTCCTTTTTTGGCCGAAAAAGCATCCCATATCGATTCACCCTTGCCGTCGGCATCGGTCGAACCTTCAATTTGTAAAGCTGCTGTAGAAACTCCCCAGGTAAAATCTTCACCAAAGAGTTGTTTATTAAGATGTGTATCCTGAATAATAGCTATAAATAAATTGAACCAACAAGGTTCAACGTGTACATTAATGTTGTTTTAACGAATATTATTAAAAAACAAAATTAATGAATAAATGAAGACCTCATACTTTTTAAGATCAGCCACTCGCGTAAACCGCTAAATAAATTTAAAA
>Ga0206943_1119_pt1 | contig 19910 bp, 18 predicted proteins | sample Alteio_BWOrgHeat_7_FD_153243 | JGI IMG/M metagenome (GOLD analysis project Ga0206943, IMG submission 153243) | Enriched cells from forest soil in Barre Woods Harvard Forest LTER site, Petersham, Massachusetts, United States -... | ecosystem: Environmental > Terrestrial > Soil > Temperate forest > O... | reverse complement strand
ACGCACCATCCGTTTACTTCCCCGGTGGCGGAAGATTTGCCCTTGCTCGACTCGGACCCGAAGTCGGTGCGCGGACAGCACTACGACGTGGTGCTCAATGGCGTCGAACTCGGTGGCGGAAGCATCCGTATTCACCAACCTGCGGTGCAGAAGAAAATCTTTGAGGACATTTTGAAGATTCCAGCAGACATGGTGGAAAGCCGCTTTGGCTACATGCTCAAAGCGTTCCATTACGGCGCGCCACCGCACGGTGGCATTGCGCTCGGGCTAGACCGTTTGTGTGCAATTCTCGGTGGACGCACGAGCATCCGTGATGTAGTGGCTTTCCCGAAGACTCAGCGCGGCCAGGACTTGATGACGATGTCGCCCGGCGCGGTGTCGGCCCGGCAGCTCAAGGACGTGCATATCTCGGTCACCGCTGACGTGGAGCCGAAGAAGTAATCGTTATTTCTTCTTTCGGGTAGTGGCGGGTTTGCGCGTATTTCCCAAAACCCATTGGCGGTAAGGTTCGGTCATGGTCGCTGCTTCCACGGCCAGCCATTGCGGGGTGGCGTAGGGATGATTTGCGCTTAGCCAGGTATTAATTTTCCTGGCATGGCGCGCGGGAAATTTTATCCAGACGCGCCATTCCTTCGCGCACTCCTGCTTTCCCTGCCAAACATAATGGGAAGTAACCGGACCATCCACTAGCACACAAGCGGCCAGTCGGGTGGCAACGAGAGCAACAGCGAAGCGGTCAGCCGATGGGGCGGAATCCAGCGTCGTCCAACCCACGAAAATTTTTTTCTGCGGCATCGGTGATGGTGAAAAGAGCATGGAACAGCAAAAAAGCAAGTATTTCGGTAGTGGATGCGCAAGTTTTAGCCAGGCTTATGATTGAACTTCCGTCCGGAAAATCTCCAAAAAGTCTTTCAAAATTTGGCCAACACGCTATGCTTCGCAGTTAGACCTTCTGCTGTGTTCGTGTACCAGCCAGTTTTCCCACCCTGATATTCATATCAATCCGGGAGCTCGCCACCAGGCGGTGGCTGCCAAGCCGTAAACCGGAAGGCAAAAGCCGCCAGGAGAGCACCCACCTGTACCTTCAGAGGTTCAGAGAACTGCCCTTGCGACACGAGCGGAAGGTCTAACTGCGAAGCATAGCGTCGGTCATGCTCCCGTCCCTCAAAATTCCCATCCGCTTCCGCCCGGCGTTAGTTGACGCCATGGCGGATTACTCTGGAAAGAAATTTCTGGCGGACTTGAGCGCGGGCGTGACAGTCGGCATTGTTGCCATCCCCCTGGCGATTGCATTTGCGATGGCGAGCGGGGCGGATGCGCGGGCGGGCTTAATTACGGCGATTGTGGCCGGATTTCTCATTTCCGCGTTGGGAGGCTCACGTTACCAGATTGGGGGGCCGACGGGCGCTTTTGTGCCGATTCTCGCGGGCATTTTCGCCACGTATGGCAGCTTCGACAGCCTCATGATTTGCTCGTTTATGGCGGGTGTCATGCTGGTGCTCATGGGAATGGCTGGCTTGGGCAAAGTCATCAAATTCATTCCCTATCCGGTGACAATGGGCCTGACCAGTGGCATAGCGGTGATTATTTTTTCCAGCCAAATCAAGGATTTCCTGGGTTTGCCCATTGATGGGTTGGAGGGCGATTTTCTCCCCAAGATGGAGCAATACCTCGACAATCTGGGGCGCATCAACGGTCCAACGCTGCTGATTGGAGCGGCCGTGGTGCTTTTGGTAATCTATTGGCCGACGCAATGGCAGCGGCGATTGCCCGGAACGTTTGTGGCGCTGATTTTATCGAGCCTGGCAGTCAAGTGGCTCAACCCGATCATTTTTGCCAAAGCCCATCAAACCGTGCTGACGATCGGCAGCGGCAAAGATAAAATTTTGAGCGGTTTTCCCGTCTTTAATTTGCCCCACATGCATCGGAGCGATTTGACAACGCTTTTTATTCCCGCGCTGACGATTGCCATGTTGGGCGCGATCGAATCTTTGCAGTCCGCCGTGGTTGCGGACGGTTTGACGAATGACCGGCATGACTCCAACCAGGAGCTGATGGGCCAGGGCATCGCCAACATCTTTTCCTCCATGTTCGGCGGCATTGCGGCCACGGGGGCTATCGCCCGCACTGGTACCAATATCCGCTGCGGCGCGGTTTCCCCGGTGTCCGGCATGGTGCATGCCGTGACGCTATTGGTGATCATGCTGGCGGCGGCGCCACTGGCCAACGAGATCCCGCTGTGTGCGCTCGCGGGAATCCTACTCGTAGTTTCCTTTAAGATGGGAGAGTGGCATGAATTCAAGCGGATCCGCCGCATCCCGCGTAGTGATGCCTTGGTATTCCTCGCGGTTTTCGCCCTGTCCGTGCTGGTGAGTCTGCCGGTGGCGGTAGGCGTCGGCATTGTGCTGGCGGCGATTTTGTTTATCAAGCGGGTTTCGGAAATTTCCGAAGTTACCGCGCTGGACATCTCGCACCCTGCCACGGGTGGACGGCCCATCTGGGCCGATGATTCGTGGCCGGATGGTGTTTACCTGTTTCGCGTGCAAGGCGCCTTTTTCTTTGGCTCGGCAGACGTGCTCGAAACCTCGTTCCGCCGTGCCGGGGCGAAGTTGCGCGTCATGGTGCTGCTTTGCGAAGATGTGTTCTCGATAGATGCCACGGGTTTGATTGCCCTGGAGAATCTCAACGACCGGTTGAAAAAGCACAAACGGCACTTAATCTTGTGCAAAGTGTCGCACCAACCACTGGAAGCCATCACCGAAAGCGGTTTCCTGGAGGAACTCGGCAAGGAAAACCTCACCCTCACCATTGAAGATGCGCTCGAACGGGCGAGGAGTATCTTGTTTCCGCCGGAGAGCTAGCACAACGGCGCTTGGTGAATCGCCGTCATCGTCGTCTCAGGAACGGGTAGTTCAGCACCCTGGGCTCGACGAATTAGCGACAGCGCTGCACAGGCACAAAGCAAAGATATCCGTGAGCTTTTCATGCCAAAAGGGGTATCACGGTTAAGTAATACCCCTTGGGCGCGGAAAGCGCGACTTAAAATATCACTGAAACTTAACTCGATTTAGCGGGAGCAATTTTATCCGCGAGCCATTGACGGGCGTCGTTGGCGGATTTTTTCAGATCATCGTAGCTTTGGGCGGCGCCGGCTTTGAAGCTATCCCAAGTGGATTCGGTGGCGTCGCCAGCTTTGTCGAGTTGGACTTTGAGTTTGTCGGCCTGGGCTTGCAAGGCATCCAGCTTCGGCTGGGCGGCGGCTTTGACATCATCGGTGGACTGCGCAATTTTCGCTTTAAGGTCGTCAATTTGCTTATTTACCTCGGCCAATTCATCGCGCATGGCCTGCACATACTCGGCTTTCTTGGCGTAGGTGTAATCTTTAAAGTCCTGGGCGGCAGCCTTGGTGGCAGCTTTGGCGTCAGCCATTTTTTGGTCGGCAGTGGCCTGGGCAACCGCGGGAGGAGTTTCATCCTGAGGTTTGCAGGCTACGATGAGTAGCGATGTGGGAAGGAGCAGGGCGATGAGCTTAAGGTTTTTCATGGGAAGTAGAATGGAATTATTCTTTTTCCATCTTACTTTATTTCAGCTCGTTTGCCAGTGGGGCATACACCCCAACAGGTTTTTCCCCCAAACCTGGATTTCGTGCGAAGCCCCGTCCGAAAAAATTAAACGTCGTAGTACAAAAAGAATTCATGCGGATGCGGGCGCAGACGCACGGCATCGTACTCAGATTTTTTGAGCGCAATATAATTGTCCAAAAAGTCCTTGGTGAAGACATTGCCCTTGAGGAGGAAGGCGTGGTCGGCTTCGAGCGCCTGAAGGGCAGCTTTGAGGGATTCCGGTACGGTTTTGATTTGTGCTTTTTCCTCAACGGAGAGGTCGTAGAGGTTTTTGTCCATCGGCGCGCCGGGGTCGATTTTGTTTTTAATGCCATCGAGTCCAGCCATGAGAATGGCGGAAAAGGCCAGATACGGATTGGCGGCCGGGTCCGGGCAGCGGAATTCGACACGCTTCGCCTTTGGGCTGGGGCTATAAATGGGAATGCGGCAGATGGCCGAGCGGTTGCGCGCAGAGTAGGCGAGATTCACCGGGGCTTCATAGCCGGGGACGAGACGCTTGTAGGAATTATTGGTAGGATTGGTAATCGCGCAGAGGGCGGGGCAGTGCTTCAGCAGACCGCCGATAAAATAGAGCGCGTTCTTGGATAACCCGGCATAGCCATCACCGTGGAAGGTGGGTTTGCCCGCTTTCCAGAGAGAAACGTGCGTGTGCATGCCGGAGCCATTATCGCCAAAAATCGGCTTGGGCATGAAGGTTGCGGTTTTACCATGTTTATACGCGACGTTTTTGACCACGTATTTATATAGGCACATTTTGTCCGCGCACTTGAGCAATGGCGCATAGCGGATATCAATTTCTGCCTGGCCGGCGGTGGCGACTTCGTGGTGCTCGCGCTCGATTTCGATGCCGAGCTCCATCATGGTCAAAATCATCTCGTTACGGATGTCCACCAGCTTGTCATTCGGGGGGACGGGCAGGTAGCCTTCTTTGTGGCGGATTTTGTAACCAAGCGAGGGGAATTCCTCCTTGCCGGTGTTCCAGATGGCTTCGTTGGAATCCACGGAATAAGAACTAGCCTGGTTGGCGCTGTTGTAGCGTACGTCGTCAAAGATAAAAAATTCCGCTTCCGGGCCGCAATTGCAGACATCGCCGGCGTCAGTGGTCTTGAGGTACGCTTCAGCTTTTTTAGCAATACCACGCGGGGAGCGGTCGTAAGGCTCGCGCGTCATGGGGTCCTCGATATCGCAAATCAGGCTCATCGTAGGATACTTGGCGAAAGGATCCACAAAGGTTGTGCTTGGGTCAGGCATGACGAGCATGTCCGAGGCTTCAATGCCTTTCCAGCCGCGGATGGATGAGCCGTCGAAGCCCAACCCATCGGTGAAAATACTTTCGGACAATTCGGTGAACGGAATGGCAAAGTGCTGCCAGGTCCCATGAATGTCGCAGAACTTAAGGTCTACGATTTTGATGTCTTTGGCCTTGGCCAGGGCGAGGACTTCTTTGGGCGTCATGGTGGTTTTTGGTTCGAAGATGAGCTGTATTTGGGTATGGTCGTTTCCGCGCAGCCTGTCAACGGTGACACCATTGCCCAAAACCGGGGTCTAAGACTCCAGCAATTCCAAGGCCGAGCCTACTTAACCCGACATTTTAATTGGATAATCACGACAATATTGACGGCATGGTTCCGGCCGACCGCACCCCTGGTGTGGCGTGGCTCACGGTCTTGTTCGGGGGAGCCTTACTAGCGGGTAATGTCTCGGAATTAGGCGGGGTTCAAACCGACGCGCAGGAATGGACGGCGTGGATGCTGGCGGGTTTGCTCTTGGTTCATGGCGTCAGCCTTGCCTGGTGCTGGCGGGAGGAGGATTGTGATTTGCGTTTACCACGCTGGCCACTGCTGGGAATTATTTTTGTTCTCGGATTAGGCATTGCGTGGCGGCATGACCAAACCTCCCCTTGGTTGTCGCGGGAACCTTTTTTATTGGCGGCGCAGGCGTGGTTGTTGTGCTGGGTGGTATCGGCAACGCCTGGTGGACGTGCCCTATCCTGGGCATGGTTGTTGATGGTGGCGGCAGCGGCAGGCTTGGCCCTGATGGCGGCAGTCGGCTGGCAAACAGTGGGAGATGGGCGGTGGTTGCCCATGGGTCATAAGCTTCCCATCGAATGGGTTGGCCGGTGGAGTGGCACGCTGCCACAACCCGGCGCGTTTGGAGCATTGATGTTGCTGGCCGGAGCACCTTTGCTCGTTATGGCCTGTTCCCGGCAATTGCCCTCTTTTTGGAGAATTCTGTGCGGGAGTACTGGGCTGGTTATGATGTTTGGGGCAATTTTGTCGAATTCTTTGGGTGCGTGGATGGGTGTGGCCTTCGTGCTGGCATTGTTACCTGGCGTGGTCGGACATACATCTAATATGCGCTGGACGGGTTGGGTGGCCGGGGCAGCCTGCCTGGCTGGCATGGTGGCATTTCGTTTAGTGGCGGGAGGCGTGCCGTTTATGAACACGATGGATTTAATCAACGAAGGGGAGCCATCGTGGGCCGCCACCCGGGCGGCAATTTCCGCGAGTTGGCTGCATAATCCGTTGCTGGGCGGCGGTGGCTTGCCCATTGCCGATTTGCTGCGCAGTGCCGGAGCGCCCGGCCCGGAAGGTGGCTGGCGATACGGTTTCAGCGATTGGTCCGAATTGGCTGCGGTGTGGGGAGTTTTAGGTCTCGGCGTAGCGGTAGTTATCGTCGGTGGATTATTGCTGACCGCCTGGTCCGCCTGGGCACGGCTGCCATTTTTCGTCTCCGCCAATGCGGAAGAGGAATCCAGTTCATCAAGTTTTACACCCGAGGCCAAAGTTTTGCTCGGGGCCGGGGCGTTGGGGTTGTCCGCTTTTGTCGTGGCGATGATGGCGACGCGCTCGTTAAACATTCCGGCAGTGATGTATGCCTTTGCCGTGGTGGCAGGGGTGCTTTCCCGTAACGTCCCGCAACGTGGCGGCAGTTGGCGGTTGGACCCGTTAACGCGCGGGGCTTGTTGCTTGTTGATTGCAGTTTCCCTGGCGATTTTATTGATTTGGAAAGTGGCTTTGGTCGCGGGAGTGCAGCGCAAACTCACCGAAGCAACCCAGATTCTGACTTTGGCGGACCACCGCCCTGACCAGGAATTGCTGGCCCGGGCCGAGGCGGATTTGCGCGAAGTGTTGGCCGTTGACCAATCCAACGTACCGGCGTTGATCAATTTATCCATGCTGGAGCTCGAGCAAGCGCGCCTAGACCCGGCGCAAACCGAGTTGTACAGCCGCCGGGCGGAATACGATGCCATTCGCGCCGGGGACTTGGTGCCCATGGCGCCGGAGCCCTGGTTGGCCCGCGGGTTAGCTTGCTGGCTGGATAACCGGCTCATGGATGCGGATAGAAATATGCGCCAGGCGGTCGTCCTGGCTCCGGAAAGCGCTGAAGTTGATTATTACCGGAAGGCGCTGGCTATTGCGCGGATGCAGTCGTCCGATGGTTTGCTCTTTTTGCCATCATTGCCGCCGCGTTATCTATCGGCGCCACTGTGGCCGCCCCGCGCCGGTGTGCCGGAGAATTATTAGGGATTGGCTCCGGGCCGGCTTTCGATAATAAGTCAGCCGGTTATGGCTGCTCCCCGCCAAATTCCCTTTCGTTTGGTTTTATTGTTGATTGGAGTTACCCTGCTATGGTGGGCCCTGGATCATTGGGGATCGTTTGGGACATTAAACAATATCGTGGAAGACGGTTTGTTCCGTTTCCGGGGGCAGATTCCGGCCTATGATGGCACCAAGCCCGACCATCCACCGCTGAAGATAATTTATGTGGATGTAGACGCGCCGACGATCAGCCTCTTGGGCGAGCGTCCTTGGTCGCGCGAGTATTACGCCCACATTATTGATGCAATTTGCAAGCGCGGAGGGGCCAAAGCGGTAGGTTTGGACTTTATTCTTTCTCCCACCGGCATGAAGTCTAAATTGGTGGATCCCGACAAAGCGCATAAAAGCGATGAGACCATGGGTCTGGCCATGGAGACCTACAAGCAAACCGTCATCGCCACAGCGTACAGCAATATCCCGGAACCGGATTGGACCATAACGACTGCTCCAGACGCGCCTGCTGCAACAGATACCGCTGCGGCCGCAAGCGCTGCTCCTGCGCCAACAGCCGGCACCGCATCGCCGACAGTACCGGAGGCTACTGCCGCTCCCGCAGCGCTTACAACGGATACCCCTGCCGTTAAGGACCAAGTGGTGAGCGAATCTCCCGCAAAAAGCGGACCCGCCAAGGATAAACCGACGTCGGCTGAACCACGCTTTGCCGAGTTCCCTTATCTTTATAAAAATAAAAGTGATCCGACCAAAAACGCCTACCCGGAAAGCCCGACGTACCCCTTGATCGGCACGGATCGCATCCGCACCGGCATGGTGGACGTGGCAACGGATTACAATCCGGATGGAACGTATGCAGCTGACGGAAGCTACAAGCCTGCGGCGATTGCCGACTCCATGCCGCGCTGGGTGCCCTTGTTTGCCGACACGACCGGGACGGACCACACGGACAATATCAGCTATGGCTTCATTATCTTCCACAAGTTGCCGCCGGAATTGCGCCAGGATATGGGGGATAAAATCATGCTGCTTAATCCCGAGGGCGGAGATCCGTTTATCCTGCCCAAAATCCAGTCCCTCACGTTTTATAATCTCTCGGTCAAATTGGCGCTGATTTATCTGGGTTTGGACGAAAAAAATGTCCACCGCACAGATGAGGCCATGACCATTGCCGACAATTCGGGCAAGGTTTTGATAAATATTCCACTGGAGAAAAAACAGCTGATTGAAATCAACTGGTTTTCCAAATGGGATGACCCGGAGTTTAACCCGCATGTGAGCGCCCGGGAAGTCATCATCCGGGGAACGTCTTATGGCGAAGGCACGGCGGCGGAACAGGCGGAAACGCAAAAATTCTTTGCCCAATTCAAGGACGCCATTGTGTTAATCGGCCCGGTGGACCGGATTCTCCACGATTTGGGGCCCACGCCGTTTGATTCGGGTGAGCAGCCCCTCGTTGGTGTTTATGGCAATCTCTTAAAAACATTTTTTAGTGGGGATTATATTCACCGCATCGAGCCGTGGATTCGCACGCTGATCCAATTCATTTTGACGGCTCTGGTAGGCTGCCTCGCGTTGTATAGTGGCCATGGGGCCGGCCTGGCCAAGGGTGCGGCGGTGATTATTTTACTGAGTTACATTGCGTTGGTCTTCGAATCTTTTGCGCACTTTACCCTCATTCTGCCATTGGTGGCGCCCGTTGGTTCGGCGTTTTCCGTGGCCTTTGTCGGCGCGATTGTGCGGTTGTTGGACGAGGAGAAGCAAAAGAAACGCATCAAGGGCATGTTTGGCACATACCTGGCACCGGAAGTGGTGAATGACATGGTTGAATCCGGGCAGGAGCCCCAATTGGGCGGCCATAACGTCAACATCACCTGCTTCTTTAGTGACGTGCAGGGTTTTTCGACTTTTTCCGAGGTGCTGACTCCCGGGCAACTCACCAATTTGATGAATGAGTATTTCACCGCCATGACGGAGATTCTCCAGCATGAGCGGGGTTCACTGGACAAGTTCATCGGCGATGCGATTGTCGCCATGTACGGCGCACCCATTGAATCGAAAGACCACGCCTTGCGGGCCTGTATTGCCACCTGCCGCATGCAAAAAAGCCTGGGTGAGCTTCGGCAGAAATGGATTAGTGAAGGCGATAAATGGCCCAAAAAAGTGCACCAGATGCGCATGCGCATTGGCCTGAATACTGGCGAGACCATCGTGGGCAACATGGGCTCGGCTGCGCGTTTCAATTATACGATGATGGGCGATGCGGTTAATCTCGCGGCCCGCTGCGAAAGTAGCGCCAAGCAATTTGGTGTTTATGGCATGTGCACCGAGGATACCAAGAGGGAGGCTGTGGCTCAAGGCAACGAGGTAGTCTTTCGCCGCTTGAATAAAATTAAGGTGAAAGGGAAAACTGTGCCGGTAGAAGTTTACGAAATTACCTGCCTACGTGAGGATGCCACACCCGACACATTGCGTTGTGTTGAATTATTCGAGCAAGCCTTGGAGCTTTATTTCAGTCAAAAATGGGATGAGGCGAAAGTACTGTTTGCTGAAGCGCAAAAAATGGAGCCCCTTCAGCCAGGCCGCGACCCGAACGTCGCTCATAATCCTTCCGAGTTGATGCAGGAAGAGTGCGACGAAATGAAAGCCAACCCCCCGCCAAGTAATTGGGACGGCGTCAAGGAGCTTACTGAAAAGTAATTCCCTATTTGGGAAACCACGGTGGTTCGCTACCCATTCGCCATTTGATATTGCAACCCACACTGGCTTTTTGTGCGGTTTCCGGGACGCTTTGTCCGGCCAGCGCCGCTTCTAAAGCTGTTCGCAAATCAATGCCCACTTGTGGGGTGGGCCGGCCGGGGCGGCTTTCGTCGAAGCGCCCGCGGTAAACCAATCGCCGGGAGGTGTTGAAAACATAAAAGTCCGGCGTGCAGGCAGCGTGGTAATCCCGCGCGATCTTTTGACTATCGTCAAACAGGTAGGGAAAGGTGAAGTTGAACTTGCGCGCCATGACCGCCATCTGGCTGGGCGAGTCCTCGGGATATTTGTCCACGTCATTGCTGCAAATGGCCACCGCCGCCAAACCGCGCGGCTGGTATTCTTGAATAAGTGCGACCAAAGGGTCACGGATGTGGATGACGAATGGACAGTGGTTGCAAATAAAAGCCACCACCAACGCCGGTTGTCCGGCAAATTCCTTCAAACTCACTGTCTTACCCGTAACGGCATCGGGCAGCGCGAAGTCCGGCGCTTCCGTGCCCAAGGGCAACATGGTGGAGTGTACGGCGACCATTTTCGCAGGCACTGGCAGGCACCTGCTTGTAACATCATCGCAACAATTCTGCGGAAGTTAAACTATTTTTTTGCAGGCGAAGCCAGTGGCTTGGGGGGCAGGGCGTCCGGGTGATCCTTAAAGTATTCTTCCAGGATGCTACGGACAATGGGGGCGGAAATGGTGCCACCGTATAATTCACCCTGCTCCAGGCTTTCCACGGCCACGGCCACGGCGATGCGGGGATTTTCAATCGGAGCAAAGCAAATAAACCAGGCAATGGTTCCAGCCTTGCCGCGCAACGTACGCTGGGCGGTGCCGGTTTTGCCGGCGACCCGGATGCCAGGTAAAAAGGTCGGATTAGTGGGATCGTCTGGGTCGTGATGGATGCGCAGGCCGGTGCCGCCGGTATTAGTCACGGCTTCCATACCTTCCAGTAAAAGTTTTCGTTGGTCAGGGGTCAGGCCCAAAGGTTCAGCGTGGTGGTCCACGATGGCGTTCGGATCCGGATTGTGGATCAAGGTTGGAATGGTGCGTGTTTCGTTGCGCGCCACTGAGGCGATAAAGCAGGCCATTTGCAAGGGAGTTACCTGGACGTAGCCTTGGCCAACAGCGAGGTTGGCAGCGTCGCCATGGGACCAAGTTCCTTCTTTGGGCCGGTTGGCTTTTTTCCATGCCGGGTCGGGGATGATCAAGTTACGTTCAGCTGGCTCACCCAATTCAATCCCGGTACGCTGGCCAAAGCCCAGTCGGTGAGCTTCCTTGGCCAGCAGAAAGGGATCCCGATCACTGATATCCATGCCAAATTGGTAAAAATAAACGTCGCAACTTTTTTGAATAGCGGTGACTAATCCGATGGTGCCCAAGCTTTGAGGGTAAATGTCTTCTTTGAACAGTCGGCCGCCGATATTAAGGGCGTTCGGGCATAGCATGGTATCCGTGCCATTAAGCATCCCAGCGCGGAGACCAGCTATGGTATCAACAATCTTGAATGTTGAGCCGGCGGGGTAGAGCCCCTGGGTGGCGCGGTTTTCCCAGCCGCCGTCCACGGCACTGATTTCTTGAAACAAGGTGTTGGTAATGGCGGGAGAGGTGTCGTTGAGGTTAAAATCCGGCGTGCTGCTCATGGCCAGAACTTCGCCTGTACGAACATCCAAGGCCACTGCCGCGCCGGTGCGGGGAATCGGGCCGTGGAAGCCCGCATCCGACGCGCGTTGCAAATTGAGATCCAGGCTACAGACAAAATCCGTGCCTCTTTGCGGAATTTGTTGGACGAGACGTTCGCAGAGTGAGGCGGATGGATCCACTTTCCAGATTTCCCCACCGGGAGAGCCGCTCAAGCCCGGCCAGCCAGATTGTCCGGGCAAAGCGGGCCGCGGGTCATTAAAGCTTTTCTCCAGCCCATTTTTCCCGACCATGCCGGGGAAAGTGTAGTTGTTGTTTTTGGGAAGGTCGGCGCCTGGCAGGAAGTCGCCGTTGATATCATCGGTAAAGCCGACGTAGCCGAGGGTGTGGAAGGCCAGGCGCCCATATTTATAGTAGCGCGCTGCCTGTACGTTCGTTTGCAGTGGAGACTCGACCGGCATCTGGGCATTGAACCTGGCATATTCTGCGGGAGAAATGTCACTAATCAGCGTATACGGCAGGAGGATGTTTTCGCCCACATGGCGTTCAAAATCCACCGTATCGAGGGTATCGTTTCGCCCGAGCACTTTGTTGGCCTGATCCAGATAACGGAGGGCGACATTGCGGCGCGCCTCCTTATTCAACTCATTGCTATTGATGGTCGGCTTGGTTTCGGTCGTATCATCATTTTGCTGGGCGAGCCATTGGGTGCGCAAGTGGTTGAACTCGTCTCGAAACTCCCGGCGCAATTCATCCACATATAAGACGACAGAAAGCCGGGCATGATTATCCACGAGCACATTGCCATTGCGATCGAGGATGCGTCCGCGCGGTGCGGGCTGCAGAATCCGGCGCAAGGATTGCTTCCGGTCCATTTCCACGTAAGTGGATTTGAGGAATAATTGCCGCCAGGCGAGTCCCCCCGCGAGCACGATAAGCGCTACGGCCACCAGTCCAGCGAGGGTAAACAAGCGCGGGTTCAGCCGGTGGTACGCGGCGATCTGCGGGTTTAGTAGCCCGCCCCGGCGCGGTGCGGCCCGGCTGTCGAGCCCACGAGCCCCAGGACGCTTGCTTGAAAATCGAAATGCCATGATGCCACAAGTAAAACAATAATTTGAGAAAGACAAAAATCCGCCGCCACGCGTTCAAAAAAAACCCTACCCCCGGCATGATTTTCTGCCATCGCCCAAATCGTAAAGGCAAAAAAGTACAGGCCATTCAACACCCAGGCGAGGCTGATTTGTTGTGAGCGCTGCCAACGCGCAGCCTGGGGGAACAAAGCTTGCACCCCCAGCGCCCCGGCGACGAAAAGGCACATCAAAAAACCTGGTGGAGTGGGCAGCGCCGCGTCGCCCGCCAGGCCACTGAGCATCAGGCAGGGGATGAGCCAGCCCGGCCCCAGCCGCAAGGCCGGCCAGACGACGCAGGGTCCGGCGAGAAATAGAGACAAGCCCCAGCCGCCGAGCCAGTCATTGACCATGGCCGTGAGCGCGAGCAGTAAAATATTGCACGCGGCAAAGACATACCATGCGCGGTTCGCGTTCATGGGTTCGCGCCTGGTCGGCGGGCTGCGGTGGACGCAGGACGCGATGGGCTGGTTGGCTTGGCCGGAAGAGTAGTAGGCAGGGTAGATTGATCCGGCACCAGGACGGCGACCTCATGCAAATTGTTGAGACCGGGGTCGAGCGATACGACACCCGACTTATCCAGCCCATTGGTGCTCTTTTGGAGATGGTTAATCTGCCCCAACAACAGTCCTTGAGGAAAGACACTATCATAGCTCGATGTTACCAATTGCAGTTCCTGCCCAGGTTCCAAATCCAGATTAATTGACACATTACGTGCCTCACCGGTCGGGGTATGGAATGGCTCGGTTTCAACTCCTTGATAAATCACCGGATCGGGGCTTCCAACGAGCGCTGCCGCCACCCGGAAGGATTGGCTGCTGGAAAGCTCAACAACCGCTGTATAGGCGTCCACATCCTTGATGCGACCCACTACACCACCGGCAAATACCACCCCTTGACCGGGTGCTAGGCCGTCCACCCGGCCTTTGCGGATGATGATTTGCTGCCACCACGCCGTCACGTCGCGCCGGATGACTCGCGCGTATTCATAGCGGAAGCCTGGGGCCGGGGGGAGACGGAGAATATCGTTGAGTCGCTGATTTTCGTCCTGCAACGACTGGGTCTTCTGTAATTGGATCTGTAGATTATTGGCCTGTCGCATGGCATCGCGCCCAGCTTCAATGAGCGAATCCTGGTCATGTTCGCGCAGGCCCCAGTAATCCTGGATGTCTTTCAATCGGGAATAGGCGAGTTCGCCGGGCGCTTCAAAAAGCGAAAAACTGGCCTTGGAAAAACTGCGCACCGCCACCGGCGCCAGCCACCAGATGGTGAGAAATGACGCCAATACCAACAAGGGACGAATACGACTGACGCGGGACGGGGCCAAAGGCGGGCCTGCGGAAAAGTGTTATGGCGGGCAAACCGCCGTTTAACCGTCAAAATTCTTCGACTCGATGAGCCACGTGTCGAGGTCTTGCAGCACAATACCGGTGCCATTGGCGACGGCGGCCAAAGGATCTTCGGAGAGAATCACCGGCAGGCCGGTTGCTTCGCTCAGCAGGCGGTCGAGATTGCGCACCAACGAGCTGCCACCGGCGAGGACGATGCCGCGGTCCACCAAGTCGGCGGAAAGTTCCGGCGGGCAACGCTCGAGGGCGGAACGGACAACTTCGACAATCGAATTGAAAGTATCGGCCAGGCACTCGCGGATTTCCTGCGAAGTGATGAGCAGTGTTTTGGGCAAACCGGCCACCGAGTCGCGACCGCGCACTTCCATCGTCAGTTCGGTTTCGAGAGGAAAGGCCGAACCGATGGTGATTTTGATTTCTTCCGCTGTGCGCTCGCCAATCATCAGGTTATAGGCGCGCTTCATGTAATTGATGATGGCGTTATCCATTTCATCACCGGCGACACGCAAGCTCTTGGAGTAAACTACGTCCTTCAAAGAAATGATGGCGACTTCCGTCGTACCACCGCCGATGTCTACAATCATATTCGCGGCGGGTTCGTCAATCGGCAGGCCGACACCGATGGCGGCAGCCAGAGGCTCGGTCAAAGTCAGTACTTCGCGGGCGCCGGCGTTCAACACGGAATCACGCACGGCACGGCGTTCGACTTCGGTGATGCCGGAAGGAATGGCCACCACGACGCGTGGGCTGGACCAAGGGGAGGTAATAACCTTCTTAATAAAATAGCGTAGCATTTCCTGCGTCACGTCGAAGTCAGCAATGACGCCGTCCTTCATCGGACGCATCGCGGTGATGGCGACCGGCGTGCGGCCCAACATGCGCTTGGCCTCGAGGCCGACGGCGCGGACTTTTTTCGAATTCGTATAGATGGCGACAACGCTGGGCTCGCGAACCACGATGCCCTTGTCTTTAACATAGACGAGGGTGTTCGCGGTACCCAAGTCTATGCCGATGTCGCTCGAGAGGAAGGGGAAGTATTTGGCAAGAAATCCGAACATAAGTGAGCGGTGAATGGAGGCGGTAACGCCCGATGTGGGCATTTTTCGAGCTTATCACGGTATTGTCAAACGTAAATCACGTGAGGGTAACACCTTGCAGCACCGTCTGGCTAGCCTGCCTGACCCCGTACCAACCAAGCCCGCCAAGTTGCCCGGACGCCCCCTTTGACGGCAAATTTGCGGTCGTAGTCTTGTAGGGCAGTACGGAGGCGCCCGGCGCCAACCACATGGCGCGGAGCCAGCCCCATCGCATGAACGCCACGCAGCAATTCCTGCGCGCTGGGATGTACGGTGGTATGCTCCCATGTTTGCGCGTGGATAAGCGCCAAGCCAGCTTGCTCAAACAAGTTTTGCCACTCATGGGGCTCACGCCAATTCAGCGGAGAGGCCTCGGGCAAAACGGTGGCGAGTTCTTCCAACGTGCCTCGAGTTTGGATGGCCATGAGGAATTGACCTCCGGGAGCGAGGAGCTTGCGCCAAGCGTGAAGAACCGCATTGGGCTCGTCCAGCCATTGGAGGAGATTGCAGGCCAGCAGCCAATCCACTGGCTGTTCACTCGATGAGGCGTTGGCATTCACAATGGCCCATTTCACAGAAGGACAGAGCAGGCGGCCCATCTCCACCATCTGCGGGGCCGCATCGGTGGCGGTGTAAGTTCCCTTCCATGGTTGCAATTTTCGCGTAAGTAATCCCGTGCCGGCGCCAAATTCCACGGCCACACCTTTTCGCTCGATGGGCATGATCCATTTGGCCAGTTCTGCCGCCAGCGCGGCCTGGGCGGTCGCGTGAGCTTCGTAGGATTTCGCCGCCGAATCAAAATTTTCGAGGATGCTGCTCATGGCCGGCGTTGAGAAAATAAGCGGACGGCTTCGCGCAACAAGGGTCGGGGAGCATGGCCGGCATCGCGGAGTACCGTCAAATTGGGCCAGAGACTTTTTAAAACGACGGAATCCAGTAGCGGGTCGCTGTCGCCAACAACACCCAGCCAATGCTCCGGCGGTGGCGGTGGTACCTGCCAATTTTCCAACCAACCAAGTTCCTCATCCAGCGCAGCAATCTTTGCCGGATTCAAGTTTTCGACGAAGGGCACGAGGTTTTGCAATTCCGCCCGCTGGCGGAAATCCGCCACGGCTTTGGGGGCGTCGCTACGCAGGCGGCGGCGTTGAATTTTCAATTGCGCCAGGGCAATCCGGCCGCCTTGGTCTTGTTCAGCGGCGAACGCAAAAATAGGGGCAAGCAGCAGCACAGGAATTTTTTGGGAAATCGTCAGCTGCTGCTTGAGCAGCCAGAGGGCGCCCAGGGAATAGCCACCGAGCACATCATACGTTTGCTGGTTTAAGGCCGCAGCCGCTTCCGTGGGCGAGACGGCGGCATGCTCGGCCTGGGGCCAAATATCGCGGGCTTGTTGCGCAAGCCAGGTCGGGGGCACAGCCCAGCCGGAGATCCATAAAACATTCGTCATAATTTTTTAGTTTTTTTCCGCCAGGTGTTCATGGCGTTCAGCAGGCTTTCCAATTCTGACCATGGAGTAATAGCTTTGAGGGAGAGACGCAAGCGAGCGGTGCCTTCGGGCACGGTCGGCGGGCGAATCGTGCCCACAGCGAAACCTTTTTTTGCCAGATACCAGCCCAAAGATAAAACCTTTTCATCCGTTCCAACAATAACCGGCACGATCGGCGAGTCTCCCGCGACGGTTTCCCAGCCGTGAGCGGCGAGCATTTCGCGCCAGCGTTGCGATTGTTTTCGCCATTTGGAGGATTGTGCGGATTCGGCCTGCACGCGCCCAATGGCCGCAATGGCCGCAATTGCCAAAAGCGGAGATAAGTAAGTGGAATAAATAAATTCGCCGGAGAGATTGATCAGCGCCTCGCGCAATACGGCATCGTGAAAGAGCGAGTACGCACCCATGCCGCCGAGTGCTTTGCCAAAGGTGCCAATAAAAATATCCACTTCGCCCACCACGCCAGCTTTGGCGGCCAGACCCTGGCCCTTGGGACCGTACCAGCCAAGCGCGTGTGCTTCATCAAGCATCCAGATAAAGCCAAATTGACGTTTCAATTCCGCCAGCCGTGGCAAATCCGGACTGTCGCCATCCATACTGTAAACGCTTTCCGTCACCACCCAAATTGTCCGCTGGGGTTGCTGGTTTTCTTTGAGCAGTAATTCGAGAGCGTTGAGGTCGTTGTGAGGAAACCGGGTGAACTTTGCACCGGATTTGAGAAGGCCGACGATAAGGCTATGGTGAACGAGCCGGTCCGCCAAAATCAGATCGCTTGGCTGGGCAAGTGTCCCGAGCACCGCCTGATTCGCCGCAAAACCACTGTTCCAAACCAACCCTGATTTAAATCCATGCCATCGGCACAAGGCTTTTTCGAGTTTGGCATGTACATCCTGATAGCCACGCACGAGCGGCGACGATGAGGCCGAGATGGGGCTGGTTTTGAGGGCCTGGGCCACGGCTTTTTTCAAAACTTTGTCGTTCGCCAGATTTAAATAGTCATTATCCGCCAAATTTATCCGGGCAGACTTAGCCACCCTCAAAGTGCGGCGGCGGCCTTGGGTTGCCCGTTTGCCCAGTTCGGCGTCCAGTCTGATACGGAGGGCCGCGGCGGAATCGAGGGTGCTCATATTTATTTCCTGAGCAGATCCGCCAATGGCGGATACAAAATCGGTTCGAGGGAATCAGCGGCCAGTTCACCCCACAGGCGAAGTTTATTTTCCTCCAAAGCCCGGCGATTGCTGACCTGAACTTTGACCGTCGCAAACTTTAGCGCATTGAGGAAAATTCCTCCCGACGGACTGTGGGGGATTTTAGTGCGCAGGTAATGATGCGTAAGTCGCGATTGATTAATGGCGCCCAATTCGTCCGGCACAACCACGACAACCGCATCGGCATGAATATCTCCGGCAAAATCCGCCCAATCATAGCCATCGTCTCCGAGGGGGACAGCCAATCCGCCGGCCCCTTCGACAAAACGGACTTCAGCGGACGGCAGAGCCAATAGTTCCTGAATGATTTTTTTAATGTCCAACGTTTGTCCAGTGGCCTCAGCGGCAGCCAGCGGCGCAATCGCCGGGGTGAAGCGACGCAAGTTGTGGGCGCAACCAGGCGGTAGATCGGCAATTTTGGCCACCAAGTCTGCATCGGAGTCTTGGTTGGGAGACACGCCCGTCTGTACCGGCTTGACCACCTGCACGCTCAGCCCATGGCGCCGTGCCACCCGCGCCAGCGCGCCGGTCACGCGCGTTTTACCCACGTCCGTCCCCGAGCCTGCTACAAAAATCGTGACCACAAAATCGTTAGCGCGTGGTTTCGAGTTCGCATGCAGTGGCCGCGGCGTGAATCTGCCGGGCCGCTTCAGGGTCGAGTGCGTGCAGGCCGAGACGGCGAAGCAGTTGCAAATCCTCGGTGGCAGCTGGATTCGGCGTCGTCAGTAGTTTCTCGCCGAGGAAAATCGAATTGGCGCCGGCAAGATAGCATAGCGCCTGCATTTCCTCGCTCATCTCCGTGCGGCCAGCGGAGAGGCGGACAATCGCCTTGGGCATGGCCAGGCGGGCCACAGCGATGATGCGGACAAATTCGAACGGATCCACTGGTGCTTGTTCAGCGAGGGGAGTTCCAGCAACGGGCACCAACGCGTTAATGGGTACGGAATCCGGATGCGGGTCGAGCGCGGAAAGCTCGGCAATTAATTTCAGGCGGTCTTCCACGGTTTCGCCCATGCCGAGGATGCCGCCACTGCAAACTTCCAGACCTGCGGCGCGAACATGCTCTAATGTCTGCAAGCGGTCGTCATAGCAACGGCTCGAGATAATCTGCGGGTAGTATTCGCGCGAAGTGTCGAGATTGTGGTTGTACACACGGCAGCCGGCGTCCTTGAGTCGTTCGGCTTGGTTTTGGGTGAGCATGCCGAGCGTGCAGCAAACTTCGAGACCCATGGCGGAAACGCCCTCGACCGAACGCAGCACGGAATCAAATTGCGGGCCGTCGCGCACTTCACGCCAGGCGGCGCCCATGCAAAAACGGGAGGCGCCACCTTCGCGCGCTTGTTTGGCTTTGATCAAAATATCGTCGGCATCCATCAACGGCACATCTTCCAACCCGGTTTCATGATGGGCGGATTGCGGGCAGTAGGCGCAATTTTCCGGGCAACGGCCGGTTTTGATACTCTGCAGGGTGCAAAGTTGTACGCCCGCCGGATCCTGGTGGCGGTGGTGCACCGTTTGGGCGCGGAAGATGAGGGTGGTGAGCGGCAGGTCGTACCACTCGCGGATTTGGGTGAGCGTGGGCATGGAGTTAATTGACGGAATTGGAATTAAAGGAGGCGGCGTATTCGGCAAAAGTTCGATGCGGGCCACTGGAGCGCAGGACAACCGCATCCAACGCGATCCGGGTGGTTTCACAAAGAAAGCGAAATTCTTTTTCTTCGCAGCAAGGTGGTGGCACGAGGAGGAGCGAGTCGCCGAGCGGACGCAGAATCAGTCCGTGGCGGCGGGCTTCCAGGCAAACTTGCAGCCCCACGCGCGCGGCGGGAGGATAGCTTTTAGCGGGTTTTATTTCTGCAACGATATCCAATGCGGCGGTAAACCCGCGCTGGCGTTGATGGCTAAGATGTGGATGTCCGTTAAAGCATTCGGCAAAAATATTCCCAAAGTCAGCCAAACGCTTTTTGAGTGTGTCGTTCACCACCAAGGGTTCGAGCTTTTCGATGCTCGCCAGGGCCACCGCACAGGCGAGGGGATTGGCGGTGAAAGTGTGACCGTGGAAAAACGTGCGGCCTTCCTCAAATGGCGCGCAAAAAG
>Ga0206943_1121_pt1 | contig 20068 bp, 23 predicted proteins | sample Alteio_BWOrgHeat_7_FD_153243 | JGI IMG/M metagenome (GOLD analysis project Ga0206943, IMG submission 153243) | Enriched cells from forest soil in Barre Woods Harvard Forest LTER site, Petersham, Massachusetts, United States -... | ecosystem: Environmental > Terrestrial > Soil > Temperate forest > O... | reverse complement strand
AAATGGGGGGGTATGAGGCTACAAAAATTATCAGGGTTGATTTTGACGAGCCTAAGAGGAGTGTTCCCATTATTTCGTTATCCGCACGTACAACCCTGCCACTTATTGTTTGGCCCTGTGCCCAGGTAACCATCGGACATAAAAGGCATAGCCATATTAACCAGGAAAATCGCATTGAATAAAATTAGTACAAAAAATTTTGATGGCGCTAAATAAAGCTATACAAATGAATTATTCATGAAAATAGTATTAACAGGGCAACAATCTAATGCATTTCTAATGTAAGTGTAACATCTTAATGCATTATGCTTAATCGCGCCATTTTTACCCTATCCTCCTCCTTTCCCTAAATTAGGGAAAGGCATCGCACAAGGCCTCACTTCCTCAATTATTGAACTAAAAGCATCTGCGAAACACCTGAAAATTCTTAAAAGCAATCACTGTGCTTAATCGCGCCATAAATAGGGGAATAATAGTAAGGAGGTGGCTATTACAATAACATTGATTGCGCATAAAACGCACATATCGCCATAACTCAAACTGCGCTCAAGGCCATCCATTGCTCCCTTACTTAAACGGATAAGCACCAAAATAACAGGTATTATAACCGGAAAACTTAAAATAGACATTAACGTGCCGTTATTACCCGCTTTTGAGGCAATGGCTGATATCATGGTAAATACAGTTGAAAAACTAAGTCCCCCCAATAGTACAGCTAAAAAATAGAACAGCAAATCGCCAATGGTATTGGGGAAAAATACCATATAAACTATTAATGCCAATGTGCTTAATAACGACATTAACAATATATTATAAATTGTTTTTGACAGGATAATAGCCTGCGGACTGGCAATGGTATAATAATAAAGCAATCGGTTTTTACTTTCCTGCATAAAACTTTTTGCTATGGCATTAACTGACGCGAAGAGTATAATGATCCAAAAAAGCACATTCCATACTATCTTATAGCCATTGCTGCCGGCCAGGCCAGGCGTAATTTTAAATGAGATATAACAGATAAATACGGTTGAAACTATATACAGCAACACTCCATTAAAGGCATATTTAGAGCGCCACTCCAGCAATATCTCTTTTTTGAAAAGATACCAGGTTTGATCAATGAGTTTCATGGGCGTAAAGGTAGTAATTGGTTGATTAAGTTAGATTAGGTTGATTGAGTTAAATTTTGCTTAGTAAATTGCGGAAATCGGAATGCTGATTGCGGAATGAATTATAAACCACTGGCAATAATGATTAAATTTGATCTTATAAACAACAAATGTTCACTACTCATCATCGTACACCATTAGGTATTGCAAGGATCACCGCTGATGATAATTATATTACTGCCATATCTATACTGGAGGAGGAAATAGCGGCCGAACCGCCGCAAACGACTTTGCTTAAAACAGCTATGCAACAATTAGATGAATACTTTGCCGGCGAACGTAAAATATTTGATCTCCCCATAAAACAAACTGGCACAGATTTTCAGCAACAGGTTTGGCAGCAATTGTTAAAAATAAGTTATGGCGCCACTATAACTTATGCGCAGCAATCCAGTCAAATGAATAATCCGCTGGCTATACGGGCAATTGCCGCTGCCAATGGTAAAAATAATTTATGGGTTGTTGTGCCCTGCCACCGCGTTATCGGTAGCGATGGCAGCTTAACAGGCTACGCCGGCGGATTGTGGCGTAAACAATGGCTATTGGAGCATGAAGCCAAAATAATGGGTATTGGCCAAACTAAACTGGCTTTTTAGCAGCTAATCTATCGGCTAATACCTTCTTTATTTTTGCATGTAACTGAAATGGCTGGAACGGTTTTGGAAGCACTTCATTCATCCCAACGGCTATGGCTTCGTTTTGTTCATAATCAAGTGACGCGGCGGATAACGAAATAATGGGAACACTCCTCTTAGGCTCGTCAAAATCAACCCTGATAATTTTTGTAGCCTCATACCCCCCCATTTCGGGCATGTGGGTATCCATCAGTATCAAATCATAGTCATTAGCCCGTAGTTTATCAATAGCTTTTCGTCCATTGTCAACCATGTCAACCTCTATATTCCAATCCTTCAATATTTTGGCTATCATAAACTGGTTAACCATATTGTCTTCGGCCACTAAAACACTAATGTTGTCAAAAGGAGCAAGTAATTTGTCGGGGATTATATCCCCGTCTTTCTCAGGTTTTTTCGGCAACAGTAAACCAGTTTGTAAAGCTAAAAACACTACCTTTGCCAATCTGGCTGCTCACGCTAAGCTCTCCTCCTTTAAGTTCAACCAGCTTTTGTACGATGGTTAAACCTAAGCCCGTACCGCCATATTTATTAGAGGTATCATCTTCGGCTTGCTGAAATGAATCAAAAATGGTGGATAATTTATCTGACGCTATACCTATACCGGTATCTTCAATGCTAAACTTCAGCCTTACCCTATCCTTATTACTTTTGACAGTGCTTAATGTGAGCTTAACGTGTCCCCTATCAGTAAAATTAATTGCGTTGCTTAACAGGTTCATTAATATTTGGTTTAACCTTAATGAATCAACTACAACATATTTAGGCACATCGGTGTCTATTTGTAAAAAAAACTCGATACCTTTTTTATCCGCTTTAAATTTCAACAAGTTATAAACGGCGTTTACCAGGTCGTAAAGATTATTTGGCGACCTTACAATGTTGAATTTTCCCGCCTCAATTTTTGAAATATCCAGCACATCATTTATTACACCCAATAATGATTGTGACGAAGTGTCCAACAAATTAAGCATGTGGCTTTGCTGATCGGTAAGTTCTGTTTTTTTAAACAAGTTAACCAAGCCTAAAATCCCCGAAATTGGTGTACGTAACTCATGGCTCATATTTGCTAAAAACGTTTCTTTTACCTTTTTGCTATATTCGGCAGCTTCCTTTGATTTTATAAGTTGTTCCTGGTAGCTTTTGGCCGGGGAAACATCGCTTATATTTAAAAATATTACTTTGTTGCGGTATGATGCCCTGCATTCGGCCCAGATAGCTCTTTTGTCGAAAGTATTAAACTGAAACTCAAAGACCATAAAGGTGAGGTTCTCTTTGATAATCTCGCCCAGTTTCTTTCTAAATGCAGCCTGGTCGGGCTGAATAACCATATCAATAATACTTTTGCCTTTTAATAGTTCAGGATTAAACCCCAGTATTTTTTCTACAGACGGATTAATGCTTTGTATGCTGAAATTTTGCGCGTCAATGGCACATATAATATCGGCAGAGTTTTTTACAACAAGAGCAAAGTTTTGCAGCTCATCATTTTTTTGCCTTATCTCGGCCTGGTAACGGGCCAGTTGAATAAACGAATCAACTTTAGCAGATGTGATGTAGGGATCGAGCGGTTTATACAGATAATCAACCGCGCCGGTGCCCAGCCCTTTCACCGCGTATTTAGCTTCTTTGGATATTGCGGTTACAAAAATAACCATGATATCTTTTGTTCGCGGGTTCGACTTCAGCATCTCCACCAGTTCAAAGCCATCCATTTCGGGCATTTGAACATCTATCAATGCAATTGATATTGGATTTTCCCAGGCAATTTTCAGCGCCTCGTTAGGGGAAGTAGTAGAATATATATGGATATCGGTACGATCTAATAAAGCTTCAAGCGCTATTAAATTTTCTTCCCTATCATCTACAATCAGGATATTTACGGGGCTCATCAATATTTGCAATAAATGTAGGTTTAAAAATTACCTTTTAAATAGTTCTAAAATTTCAGTTGTACGCAGCACATAATCGGCGGCGTTAATATTAATGGCCGCATTTGGCATTACCGAAACTTCGGCATCACCCGGGTCTTGTACGATAGTTAATGACCCGTTGTTACGCAACTTCAGCAATCCATCCGCACCATCCTGGTTAGCCCCCGACAATAAAACAGCCGCACAACGGTTGCGATACACATCAGCAGCGCTTTCAAAACTTACATCAATTGATGGTTTCGAATACCAAACGGCATCTGATACATCTAAGCTAAAATGGCCCTCTTTTTCAATCAATGTATGGTAATTGGCCGGCGCAATATAAACCGTATTTGTATTTATTTTATCCTTATCACTAATTTCCTTAAACAAAATACGACTATTTTCGGCGAAAAGTTTTTCAATTTCGCTAAAAAAATTCTTTTTGCGATGAATGACAATTAATACCGCTTTATTTAAACCGTGAGGTAAATTCCTGATTATTTCAAATATCAATTTAAATGACCCCGCAGAGCCACCTAACAACAATATATCAGCGTTGTGCCACCTATCAATTATGTTTTTGTCAAGCGCCAATTTTTTGGTATATGTTTTCTTTTTGATTAATAACTTTAAACTTCTTCCTGAATTTATCAGACCGTATGGTTTCTTTACCGCCCAGGCATAAAAAGCCGTGCGGGCATAAACTATTATAAAAAAGCTCCAGAATTTTTTCCTGCAATTCTGTTTCAAAGTAAATAAATACATTTCTGCAGCTTATAAGCTGAAACTCGTTGAAAATATTATCAGAGATCAAATTATGAACAGAAAATAAGGTATTGTGTTTGAGTTCGTTATGAATTGTTGCCGCATCATACATTATAGTAAAATGATCAGTGATAGAGCCATGCAGGCCCGAAAGCGCGTAGTTTTCGGCATAGCCCTTTATTTTGCGTAAACTATAAATACCCTTGCGCGCATCTTTAAGTACTTCCGTATTAATATCGGTACCGTAGATAAATGATTTTTTTGTTAGCTCAACTTCTTTCATTAATATAGCAAGTGAGTAAACCTCCTCGCCTGAAGAACAGCCCGCACTCCATATTTTAATATGCTGATAAGTTGAAAGGTAAGGTACAACCTGGTTATGAACAGCTTTGTAAAAAAGAGGGTCGCGAAACATTTCGGTAACGTTTACCGTAATTTCTTCTAAAAATTCCTGGAAGAAATGCTGATCATTAACCAACACATGTTTCAGGTCGTAAAACTCCAGTTTTTTAAGCATCAGTACCCTCGAAACGCGTCTTTTTAAAGACGCTTTACTATAAGCCGAAAAATCAAAACCATAGATCCTTTTAATAAGATCAATTAATTCATCTAACTGCTTTGATGTTACTGAATGCGCCTGAGTTTCCATTATTTTTCAAGCCACAACTGCATTAATGATATCAGCCTGTCAATATCAACGGGTTTTGTAATATAATCATTGGCACCGGCGGCTATACATTTTTCCCTGTCGTCCTTCATTGCCTTGGCCGTTAGTGCTATAACAGGCAGTTTTGCCCATTTACTTTGTTGCCTTATATGCCTTGTAGCTTCATACCCATCCATTTTGGGCATCATAATATCCATCAGCACAATATCAATATCTGGTATGTTTTCCAGCTTGGCAATGGCATCTTCGCCGTCAACTGCTATTTCAACAAGCAGGTCATAACCTTCAAGCGCGCTACTTAAAGCAAATATGTTGCGCATGTCATCGTCAACAATTAATACTTTTTTTCCTTTAATGATATCTTTTCGGGTAGTGGTCATCATAGCTTTGGCCGGTGCGGGCATTGGGATCGGGTTAGTTTCGCTTATCTTGTTTAAAAACAGGTTTACTTCATCTATTAACCTGTCTGATGACTTATTTGTTTTAACAACCATTGCATCTGCATATTTCATCAAGCGGCTTACGGATGACTTATCCAATTCCATGGCCGTGTTAATGATAACCGGCAGCGAGGTGAATTTATCAACCGCTTTGATCTTATCCAAAAGGTCGAGCCCCGAAATATCGGGCAAGTTCAAATCAAGTATTACACATTGGTACTCCTTTTCGTGCAACATTTTAAACGCCGATTCGCCGTCAAACGCCTGATCGACCGTAATACCGTTGCTCAGCATCAATTCTTTTAATGCCTGGCTTTGCGCTTTATGATCCTCAACAAGCAATATTTGCGTAAACTCGTCCCCTCCCTGCCGCATTATATCGGTGAATAGTTTGTCAAGGGCGGCAGTATCAATTGGTTTCTTAAGAAAACTGATAGCACCCTCGCGCTTTACTTTATTAGCTGCCGCTTCGCCTGCCGACATTAAATGTACCGGGATATGCGCGGTTTCATCTGATTTCTTTAATTCTTTTAGTATTTGCCATCCATCTTTACCGGGGAGCATAATATCCAATATAACCGCGTCGGGCTGATTTTCTTTAATGATGTCAACGGCACCTGTACCTTCATAAACCATAATTGATTTATAACCATGGTCATGGGCATAGTCTTGCAAAATATTGGCGAAGTTTTTATCGTCTTCAACAATAACTACGGTGGGTTCGTGATTGGCCTTTTTCGCCAGACTTTTAACCGGTTTTAAAAACTCCGCAACCGGCTTTAAAGTTTGTACTTCGGGTATTGCTTCATCGGTTACTACAGCCTCTTTAGCTTTGAAGGGAATGGTCAATATAAACTCGCTTCCGCTGCCGGGTTCGCTAACCAGGCTTATAGCACCACCTAATAAGGCAGCCAGTTCGCGGCTTATAGATAAACCTAACCCTGTACCACCGTATTTGCGGCTTGTTGAGCCATCGGCCTGCTGAAATGCTTCGAATATTATCTTTTGTTTGTCTTTGGAAATCCCTATGCCCGAATCTTTGATATGGAAGGCAATGGTATTTTCTTTATCGCCGGGGAGGACATTTATAGCGATGGAACCATTATCTGGCGTAAACTTAAACGCGTTTGAAAGTAAGTTTTTAAGCACCTGTTCAACCCGGCCCTTGTCGGTAAATACCTGTCGGGGTACATTGGTGGTGGTGTGTGTATATTTAATGTTTTTGCTGGCCGCTATTTCAGTAAACAGCATTTCCATATCGTCTAAAATGTCGGCTACATTAATAAATTCATTTTGCATATCCAGCTTACCCGATTCGATCTTTGACAGGTCCAATATATCATTGATCAGCATAAGCAAGTCGGTACCGGCATTAAATATTACGCTGGCGTATTTTATCTGATCTTCGGACAAATTAGCGGGTTTATTATCTTTTAATATGCGCGCCAATACCAGTATGCTGTTTAAAGGAGTGCGTAACTCATGGCTCATATTTGCCAAAAATTCCGATTTGTATTTACCGGTAACTTCCAGTTCTTCTACCTTGATATTTATAGCTGCGCGGGCCTCTTCAATGGCCTGGTTCTTTTCTTCAAGCAAACTAGCCTTTTCTTCTGATTCGGCATTAATTGTACGTAACTCTTCCTGTTGTACCCTCAGCTCCTCTTCTGATGCCTGCAACATTTCTGTTTTATTCATCAGTTCTTCATTGGTAACACGCATTTCTTCCTGTTGCGCTGATAGTTCTTCGGCCTGTTGCTGGGTTTCTTCAAACAAATCATGCATAATGGTACGGGCCTGGGCCGTATTTACGGCAATACCTATATCATTTGCAACAGCTAAAATAAAGTTGCGGGTACTTTCGCTCAGTTCATCTCTGAAGGCAACTTCCATTACACCTTTCAACTTTTTATCAAAAAAGAAAGGCACAATAATACTTTCAATCAAAGCATCCTGCACCAGCGATGATTCGAGGGTTAACTTATCATTTAACTTACCTTTAACAATGGCTGCCTTTTTATCCTTTGCCACCTGCCCTATCCAGCCTTCGGTTAATTTAACCTTGCTTTTTAATGCAGCATGATCATGAAACGCGTGTGACGCATACAGATCAAGCTGATTTTCTTTTTCATTATACAAGTAAAAAGTGCCTGTTAAAGCTTTAACATAGTTGCAAACCTCGGCAAGTACATTACCGGCCAGTTCTTTTTCGCTTTGCTGGCCCTGCATTTTTTCGTTTAACAGGCCCGTTCCGGTTAACAGCCAGTTTTTTGCTTCATTTTCGGCCAATACCTTTGCCAGCTCAACATTGCTAACCCGTATTTCCTCTTCAATTTTTTCTGTTGCTCAAAAGTCCCCTGTATGAAAAAGAACAATACAATAATAATAACCAGGAAGATCAGCGAACCTGTAACTATAATAACAATAGCGCTGGTTGATGCCTGTTGCGAACTGGCTTTGCGTATAGTTAACAGGCTGCCTTCTGTTTTTATCAAATGGTCATTCAAAGCACGGATTTGATCCATATTTTGTTTCCCGTTTAAAAACATATTGTTTTGCACCATATAATCGAGCCCTTTAACGGGGCGCGTTTCAACATCTGTTTTTAAAATATGTAGTTGAAGTTCGACCAGGGTGGACATCGAGTCAACCCGCCTTACCTGTATAGGGTTATCCTGTATAAGTTGTTTAAGCTGGTTAACATCCGTGTGGATTTTGGGTATAGCCGCAAAATAAGGATCAAGAAATACCGGTTTTTCGGTTGCTCCATAGCCGCGCATACCTGTTTCGGCATCCACCATTAGCTGCAAAACATCGCTTGATGTTTTAATAACTTTTTGGGTATGATCAACCCATGCGGTATCTTCCCTAAACTTTGTAATACTGCTGTAGGAGAGTATGCCAATAACCAATACCAAAATTATAGAAACAGCAAACCCTATGAGTACCTGGTTGCGAAAGGATATTTTTAACATTTAGTAAGGTTTAATGTGTAAAGTACGTAATCCTGATACGGCCGGTTGTTAAACCGGAAATTATTTTCACCAATTTAATGCAACCAATAAAATTAGTTAAATTTTTTCTTTTTGTTGATAACCCCCGCTAAAGCAAACAGTTGCCCAGTAGCCAATATATACCAACCCCATTTAAACTTAATTTGTTTTGATAAAAACCCTGCAATTGCTTTAAACGGTATAAAGCTAAAACTTGTTTCGACCTTTAAAACCGAAGCAATATAAAACACAACAACCAAAAACAAGGACAACAGAGCGGCCATCCTGATTATTTTAGGCTGGTTAAAAACTGTACCAATTATGCCTATAACAAATACCAGCAGCATAACCATGCCGTAAGGTTTATTAAGGTCATACACATCCCAGCTTGGGAAAGGGAACAGGCGGAGCATTGGGCAATAAGTAGCCGCTATCAGTAAAACAAAACCAATAAATGCAATAAAGGTAAGCGGGCGCATAGACGTATTATTTAGATATTTCCATTTTTTCGGCAAAGTGAGCGCAGTAATCGCGCAGGTCTTCAATAATATTTGTTTCGCCGGTAGCGCGTAAAAAACTATCGCCCATGGTCATTAGTGTTTGATAAAAAAACAGTTTCATTTCATCAACAGGCATATCTTTTGTCCACAGGTCAATACGTAAAGCGTTTTTATAATTCTGATCCCAAAGGGCCAGCATTATTGACTTTACAGGCAACGCGTCCTGGTTTTGCGCATCGGTTGATTCCCACATAATTTTTTCGGGAACGTTGTTATCGTCAAGGTCTATCGTCAGCTTAATTTCAGCGGTCTTCATTTATAGTTATTTTACAATTAAAAGTATTACTGCGGCCAAAGTTATAAAGCTTAATTCTATTAGCCACAATTTTTTAGTTTCCGGAAAAAAATTACGCAGCATAAGGTCCATAAATGACACTACAAAAGCAAATAATAAAAATATTAAGCCCATTGCCGTACCTAAATGGATGGTTTTACTGCCCACAACGCTTACCCCTTTTATAAAGGTATAAGCCGACAAGAGCAATAACGCCGCGCTGGCAAAGTTTAAAGGTGTTATTCTGTATTTCATTGTAATTACGTTTTGCCTTGCATATTGGCGATAACTCACCCGCTCTACGCTTCGCTGGAGCACCCTCTCTTCGCTGCGCGCAAAGAGGGTTTTAGTGTTTCTTTTTAAAACCTCTACTTTTTCCGTCTTTTTTCGCGCCTGGTTTAGGATATCCTAACTTTTTTGCTTTTGCAGCATCAAATTTTTTATGCTGGTTAGCGGTTTTCTTTTCGTGGAAGGCGCCTTTAAACTCAGGGTCATCTTTACGCTTTTGCATATCTATCTCCCGGTCCTGGTCTTGTTTTTCCTCGTAAGGTGTAACTTCCACAAATACTTCGGCAGGTATATTAAATACAGGCACGGTTTGCCTTATCAGCTTTTGTATTTTATGCAGGTAATATTCTTCGGCGGGGTTACAAAAGGTAATTGCCTCGCCCGATTGTAATGCCCGACCCGTACGCCCTATCCTATGCACATAATCTTCAATTACTACAGGCACATCAAAATTAATAACATGGCTCACATCGCTCACATCAATACCGCGCGATGCCACGTCAGTAGCCACCAGTATTTTTACTTCATCGTTTTTAAACGCGTTCATGGAGTTGATACGCGTATTTTGCCCTTTGTTGGCATGTAATACCTTTACCTCGGTTTCGCCAAACTTCCTCGACAAAAATTTATATACATCCTCGGCAGCTGTACGTGTCTTACAAAATATCATCAGCTTGGTGATATTTCCTTCTTCGTCGAGCAGTTTTTTTAACAAGTTGATCTTGGTTTTTACATTGGGCACATAGTACAGTTTTTGTACAACCGTTTCGGCCGGTGTAGCCTGCGGACTAACTTCAATAACTGTGGGAAACTCCAGGAAGTTAGCTGATAGCTGGTGTATCTTATCAGACATGGTAGCCGAAAATAACAGGTTTTGCCGTTTGCGTGGCACCACCTCCAATATCCGGTTTATCTGCGGCATAAAGCCCATATCCATCATCTTATCGGCTTCATCAAGCACTAGCACCTGCAGGGTTTTGGTGACTATATGGCCCGCTAAATAAATATCCATAAAACGGCCGGGAGTAGCCACAATAATATCCGCCCCTTTATTTATCAGCTCAATTTGTGTTTTAGGACCCAGGCCACCGTACATGGCCACTACCCGCAGATCGGTATTGGCGGCAAATGTTTTTATATTATCCTCTATCTGCAAAGCCAGTTCGCGGGTGGGCGCTATAATGAGGGCGCGGGCATGATCGCCCTGCGCGTATTTCAGTCTCATCAAAATAGGCAATACATAAGCCGCAGTTTTACCGGTACCGGTTTGCGCTATACCCATTACATCCTGCCCGTTCAATATAGGCGGAATTGCTTTTTGCTGAATAGGCGTAGCCTCGGTATAACCCGCATCGGCAATGGCATTTAAAATTTGCCGGTTAAAATCAAAATCCTCAAAAGTTACTGCCATGGGGCAAAGATAGGGTTTATAGTCGGAAAGTCCGGAAGTTGGTAAGTCCGGAAGTTTTGAATTCGGATTGCGGAGTGTTGATTGCGGAATGTTTTAACCGGAAAGATTTGTCAACTTTTTAAAAGTTGACAAATCTAAATCGCGAATTATTAACTTTAGTTTTCATACTGCAATGATCATGGCAACAAATTTTGAGGGAATGGCGCCTTATATACAGGTTTTTGATATGCCTGTTTCGCTTGGGTTTTACCGGGATGTTTTGGGTTTTAAAATCACAGGGTCATCTGGCGAGGGCGATGATGTTGATTGGGTTATGCTGCAATTGAACGACATTGTGTTGATGCTAAACACCGCTTATGAAAAGGCAAACCGGCCCGCACAACCTGATATAATGCGCATAACCGGCCATTCAGATATCACGTTCTATTTTGGTTGCCGGGATACCGACGCCCTGTACACTTACCTGCACGATAAAGGCTTTAACGTAAAGAAACCATTTATAACCCAATATGGCTGGAAGGCACTAAACCTTACCGACCCTGACGGGTATAGGCTGTGTTTCCATTGGCCTGTTTGAAGGAAAAGAGGAAAGGTTTTTTGTTCTTTAGATGCGTTAATTCAATACAAATAATAGTGTTAATTTTGAAGACAATACAAATCCGAAATTGAACATTCGAAATCCGAAATAATAAATGGCTACAATCCTCATCAAATCCGCAACCATTGTAAATGAAAACAAGCAATATATAGCTGATATATTGGTTAAAGACGGTTTTATTGAACTTATAGATTCAATTATTGATGTTGATGCTGACGAGGTAATAAATGCCGAAGGCCTGCATCTTTTGCCCGGCTTAATTGACGACCAGGTGCATTTTCGCGAACCGGGGTTAACGCATAAAGGTGATATTTATACCGAATCGCGGGCGGCGGTAGCGGGTGGTATTACTTCGTTTATGGAAATGCCTAACACCGTGCCCAACACGCTAACACAGAAATTATTAGAAGAAAAATATCAAATAGCTGCACATAACTCGCTGGCTAACTACTCTTTTTTCATGGGCGCGTCCAACGATAATTTGGATGAGGTATTGCGTACCGATATTACCAGGGTTTGCGGTATCAAGGTGTTTATGGGCTCATCAACGGGCAATATGTTGGTGGATAATCCGGCAACGCTGGAGAATTTGTTTAGGCAATCGCCCATGTTGATTGCTACGCATTGCGAGGACGAGGCGACCATTAAGAGCAATTTGAACCATTATAAGCAATTATTGGGCGATAATATACCGGTGAAATTGCATCCAAAGATCAGGAGTGAAGAGGCTTGCTACCTATCATCGTCAATGGCGGTTGAACTGGCTAAAAAGCATAATACGCGTTTGCATATCCTTCATATTTCTACGGAAAAGGAAACGCACTTGTTTGACAACACTATCCCACTGGCTGATAAACGAATTACCGCTGAGGCCTGTGTACACCATTTATGGTTCTCGGACGAAGACTATGAAACCAAGGGCAACCTCATCAAATGGAACCCGGCTATAAAAACAGCAAATGACCGCGAAGGTATTTTAAAAGCCGTATTAGAAGGGCGAATTGATGTTATAGCCACCGACCATGCGCCACATACTATTGAGGAGAAATCACAACCTTACTTACAAGCTCCATCCGGCGGTCCGCTGGTACAGCACGCGCTGCCTGCACTGCTTGAACTTTATCATAAAGGCAAAATAACTTTAGAACAGATAGTCGAAAAAACAGCGCATAATGTGGCTACCTGTTTCCAGGTTGAAAAGCGTGGTTTTATACGCGAGGGTTATTGGGCCGATTTGGTTTTGGTTGATTTGAACAACCCGTGGAAAGTGAACAAAGACAATATTCTATACAAATCTAAATGGAGTCCATTTGAGGGAACTACCTTTCAATCCCAAATTAAGCACACCATTGTATCGGGCAATTTAGCCTGGAGCAACAATGCGTTTACTACAACTAAGACGGGTAAACGGATGGGGTTTATTCGCTAAATTGTCTGAACCGCAGATGCAGCTGATTTTTGGATTTCGCTGATATTTCAATACGCTGGATGTCATGGTGAGCCCCGTCGAACCATGTGCGTAAAGGCCTGCCCGCATTGTCTTCGACGGAGCTCAGACTGAAAACGCTCTTTATATTATTTCCTTTTCAGTATCTCTCTAACTTTCACATCAAGAACACGGTTTTTTAGGATAGTAAGTGCAATATCCTGCTTTAAATTGGTTATCACCTTTTGTTATATCGCTTTATAAAACATTATTAATAAATAATTTATATAAATTATATCAACAATAAAATAAGATAATTATTTTTCGATCATTTTTTTCAAACCCTCAAAAACCGATTGCCAATTTTGCTCGGAATGATCGGCCGCTTCCTGGTTTTTAACGCCGTCCTGGGTAATAATCAGTGTGGTTATTCCATCTTTTTCGCTCAGCTCGGAGGTGATATTATTGTAATTTTCAGGCTTGTTTTCGGTGCCCGACATGCTGCTCCAATAAGTATATTTCAATAATCTCGGCGGATCAATTTCCAGTATTATGCCGCCATCTTCATAGGTATATCCCTCCCACTCCCCACTGAAAGTGATGCGGCTTCCAACTTTCCAGTCGGACTTTAAATTGGTGCCGAAAAAATATTGTTTCACCATAGCAGGGTCGGTAATACCCTGCCAAACTTTTTCAATAGGTGCTTTAAAGGTGATGGTTGTTTTTGATTTCATGGTTGATTAAGTTGATTGGGTTAATTAGGTTGGATTGAGTTATAAGAGTTACGTTAATTCTAAATCCAATCAACTACTCACTTAATCAACTCAATCAACCACTCACCATACAAATTAAACGCTGTCCAGTGACAACCCTATGTCAACAGGAAAACAGTGTATTGGTTTTTTGTGTGATAATTTCGGCAATTGATCTTACACGTTCTTTTAAACTATCGGGCTCCATGATTTCGGCCTGATCGCCAAACATCATATACCAGCGGGAAAAACCTTCTAACGAGGTGGTTAAAAAAGTCATTTCTATCAAACCATCAATCTCCTTTTCAGATACAAAGCCGCTGTAATACTTTTGCTGGTTTATATGCCCGTATATCTCCTTTTCAATTTTGATAACTACAGTTTCCAGGTGCTTTTCTTTAGCGGTTTGGGCTATATAGGCTTTTAATGTTGGATGCTGATAAGTAAAGGTTTTATCTGAAACCTGGAGTTGCCTGATACGGTCGATCCTAAAATCGCGATAGTCGTCCCGTAACCTGCAAAAGGCTATCAAATGCCAAAAACTCTCCAAATAAAATATACCCACGGGCTCAATATCGCGTTTGGTATTTTCCTGGCTATGCTGTGCAAAATAGGTTATGGTAATAATTTTCTTTTGCGCTATACAGTTTAAAATGGTTTGGATATGGTCATTATCGGGTATATTTAACTGCCTGTGACCCTTAAAAACTTCAATGTTGCCATCCATGTTTTCCAGCAGGTCCTTTTCGGCAGTTTTTAGGATTGCCCGTACCTTATACATGGCCGATTTATGGTGAGCAGTGGTTGAGGTATCGGTAAGTTTCTCTACAAACTTTTCGGCAGTTAAAAAGGCGGTGGCCTCCTCGCGGGTAAACATCACCGGCGGCAGGCGGTAACCATCCATAATAGAATAACCCACACCTGCCTCCCCTATCAACGGTATGCCTGCTTCTTCCAATGTTTTTACATCCCGGTAAACGGTACGCAAGCTAATGTTAAAGCGTTCGGCAATATCGGCAGCCTTTACCACCCCGCGCGATTGCAGCTGGATCAAAATAGCGGATATGCGGTCGATACGGTTCATAAGCAGCCAAATTAAATAAAACAAAGTATATTAGTTGGCTCTAACTGTTTTTTATGGATGATAAAATTGTAACGCTCGATTCTTTTTACGACCCCATGCTGGCCGAAATTATACGCGGCAGGTTGGAAGCTAACGGGATACAGTGTTTTATTGCAGATAATAATGCCATAGGCGCCAACCCCTTATACAATAATGCTTTGGGTGGGGTTAAAATAAAAGTGTTTGAGCATGACATTGAAAAATGCAGGGAAATATTGGCACAACCCGAAGATCTGAACATCATTGAAGAGGTTGCATCCGAAACAACAACTACCTGCCCGCATTGTAATTCCACCAATGTACGTTATGGGACGGCAACCGAGGTAAAAGCAACCTGGTTTACTACATTCCTGTCGTTTATACTTTTTTCCTACCCAATATTTCATGCACGTAAGGCATGGCATTGCTTTAACTGTCACCAGGATTTTGAATAAAATGAGCTCACTCAATATCAAAACGGGTATTAAGATAGGCATTGCGGCTTCGCTGGCTATTATATTGTTCCAGGTTTCAAACCTGTTGTTGGTTTATAAGTATTTTAAGTTTGATTATTATATTACCGCCATAGCCATATTGTTTTTAATTGCGGGCTTTTTTATTTCGAAATATAATCAACCTCAAAAAAGCGTTATCGCCATAAATCCTGATCCATTATCTGACCTGACCAATAAAGAACTGGCCATTTTGCAACTCATCGCCGAGGGCAAAAGCAACAAAGAAATTGCCGCCGCCAATTATGTTGAAGTAAGCACCATTAAAACCCATATCAATAATATTTATACTAAATTGGGACTGCGTAACCGCCGGGAAGCGGTGGAGATGGCGAGGGAGAGGTTGAAGTTGTTGTAGAAGTTGTAAAGGTTATAAAATATCGAACACCGAATTATAATCATTACAACAACTTCAACCACTACAACTTCTACAACCCTTACAACCAACCCCAAAATCCACCCTTTTTCCACCCGGTAAATTTTGCGTTTAACATAAATAGCAGCCAGTTTTGTACCATAAACTTTAAAAACAATGAGATCAACTTTAAAAATCGGCGTGGTAACGGCAGTAATAAGCAGCATTTTTCTGTTTGGCTCGTTTACCTTATTTACCTGGTTAAAAGACAAATATGGCTGGCAGGTACAGGTTAGCACCATTAGGGGTATTGGCGGGTTGCTCTCCATACCCATACAAGCTATTGGCATTTATATAGCCATGCAGGATATAAAAAAATTAACCGGCGCGCTCACGTACGGGCAAGCTATTAAAACCGGTTTAACCGTTGCAATTACCATTGCCGTTATTGTCGCACTTTTCAGTTTCCTGTATTGTGAGTTTAATCCCGGCTATGCTGCCTACATGGTAGCAGACGCGCAAAAATCGATGTTGGCTAATGGCGAATCGGCGCAACAAATAAAAGACAATTCTGCACGGGTAGCACAAGAGTTTACAGCAGGCACACAGGTGATGGAAGCACTGGTGGGTCAGTTTTTAACCGGTACCATTATGTCGCTCATTATTGGATTATTTATAAAAACCAAAAAGATGGTTATTTAATGAGGCCAGCGCATTAAAATAGTTTGGCGGTTTTTACCCTCTTTACGCGCAGCGAAGAGAGGGTGGTCAAGCGACTTAGCGATGACCGGGTGAGTCCTCGCCGGGCGGACATTACCGCCAATGCCGATCGGCGATTACTCACCCCGACTACGCTACGCTGGTCGTCCCTCTCTTCGCTGCGCGCAAAGAGGGATGAGAAAGGTTCATTATTTAAGATGCTTACCTTGGCTATCTAAAACTGCCTTTTTGTATCAATTAAGATACAATTAGCCAATTGTACATAAATCTCTATATTAGTGGTTATGTATAACCGTCGTAAATTTATAAAGATATCGGCTGCCGGTGCTTCGCTGGCTGCATTATCACCTAATGTATTTGCAAGTGGATCAACTAAAGCTGATCCGCCTGCCCGTTTTCCTATTGTTATTTCTACCTGGGATTTTGGCATTGCTGCTAATAAAGAAGCCTGGAAAACACTGGCCAAAGGCGGTCGTGCGTTAGACGCGGTTGAAGCTGGCGTTAAGATACCGGAAGCCGATCTGAAAAACCACTCGGTTGGTAAAGCAGGGTACCCTGATCGCGACGGGCATGTTACTTTAGATGCCTGCATCATGGACGAGTTTGGTAATTGCGGCGCTGTAGCGGCTATGGAATACATTGCGCACCCAATTTCGGTTGCCCGTGCCGTGATGGAAAAAACCCCGCATGTAATGCTGGCCGGTGAAGGCGCTACCCAGTTTGCTGTTGAGCATGGTTTTAAGAAAGAGAAGCTACTAACACCCGAATCGGAAAAGGCATGGAAGGAATGGCTTAAAACAGCCAAATATGCCCCCGTAATAAATTTTGAGAATACACAAGGCATGGAGCCCGGTGGCGCCAATAACCATGATACCATAGGTATGCTGGCGATTGATGCCAAAGGCAATATTTCAGGCGCGTGTACCACCAGCGGCATGGCCTGGAAACTGCATGGCCGTGTTGGCGACAGCCCCATTATTGGCGCAGGGTTATACGTTGATAACGAAGTAGGCGGCGCAACCTCGACCGGTGTGGGCGAAGAGGTGATACGCAACGTGGGCAGCTTTTTGGTTGTTGAACTGATGCGCCAGGGCTATACACCCGAGAATGCCTGCAAAGAGGCCGTAAACCGTATCATCAAAAAGAAACCTGAAACCGCAAAAGGCATACAGGTTGGCTTTTTGGCAATCAATAAAAAAGGCGAATATGGCGCGTACGCTATTCAGAAGGGATTTTCGTTCGCGGTTTGTAACAAGGATAAACAAGATCAGTTAATTAAGGGAAATAGCTTTTATTAGTTAGTCGATAGTCCATGGTCAATAGACAATAGGCTATGGATTATAATATTTTGATTAATTTAGTAACACCTTTAACTTAAACAACAACGAGTAACCATGGACCATGGACCATCGACCATAAACTATCCCGTACTACTTGAAGTTTGTGCAAATTCGGTAACCTCGGCATTAGCGGCACAGGATGGCGGCGCTACGCGTGTTGAGCTTTGCGAGAATTTATATGAAGGGGGCACAACTCCATCCTACGGCGATATATTGTTAGCCCGCAAACTCCTAAACATTAAACTATACGTATTAATAAGGCCCCGCAGTGGTGATTTTTTATACAGCGACCTGGAGTTTAAAATAATGACCACCGATATAAAGCACTGCATACAGGCCGGGTGCGATGGTATTGTGGTAGGCCTGCTTAACGCCGACGGGACCATTGACAAACGGCGCTGTACGCACCTGGTAAACATGGCGAAAGAAAGTGGCATAGGGGTCACCTTTCATCGGGCATTTGACGTATGTGCCGACCAGTTTGAGGCCATGGAGGATATTATTCAAATGGGCTTCGAGCGCATTCTAACATCGGGGGGTAAAAGCACGGCTATGGAGGGTTCGCGCAGGATTGGCGAACTGATCAAAAAGGCCGCGGGCCGTATTATCATTATGCCGGGCAGCGGCATTAACGAAGCTACAGTTGCCGACTTAGTGCATTATACCGGAGCTACCGAGATACATTCGTCAGCCAAAGTGCGGGTGCAAAGCAAAATGGATTATAAAAACGACCATATCATTATGGGCAATATGTATGGCGACGAATACAGCAACGACGTTACCGACGCTGAGCGGGTAAGGAATATCCTTAAAAATGCAAACGGGTAGGCACTGTTCTGCATTTCCATTTTCCGACAACCATAGTAGTAAACATTTTGCTATAAACAACAAAATCCCGCCGTATAACTGCAAAACACCTGCGATAAACCGCAAATAGCAACATAAAACCAAACCATTACAGCTATAATCACAACTTTAAATATAGATAATTATCTGTTTATCAATAAATTATATACAAATTCAAAGAACGGTAGATTTTCATTTTAAGGGACATTTGTCAAACACCAGCTGGCACAAGTGCAATTGTTCAACACTATCAAATATAACGAAAAATCTGCACATAACGGTAATATAAAAGACTATTAAATGACCCTCTGCAATCCTTTTTATGCGCAACAAAAGAGAAGATGACCCAGGGCAGCGTAGGTCGGGTAAGTCCCGATAATGCTAACCTGTCACGCCTTCGGCGCTGCAACTTTCTAATAAATTTCTCATCACCCTAAAATTTCACCATATTTAAGGGTTAAAATCCTCATCATGAAGAAATTATTACTCCCTGCAATTATCCTTTGCGCTTACTTTAGCGCTTCGGCCCAAAAAGCTTCCAAAAAACCGCTTGATCATTCGGTGTATGATGGCTGGCAAAGCCTTACCGGCGACCATATCAGCAATGATGGTAAATGGGTATTATACGTGGTTAAGCCACAGGCCGGCGATGCCGACCTAGTAATTACGGATGCTGCCAACAGCAACAAAACCCATATCGAACGCGCGGATACCGCTCGTTTTACTACCGATTCAAAATACGCGGTGCTCATCATCAAACCTTTTTATAAGGATACCCGCATGGCGAAGATCAAAAAGAAAAAACCTTCGGAGTATCCTAAAGATACCCTGGGCATAGTTAAACTGGGTGCCACCGGGGTTGAAAAAGTGCCGGGGGTACGGTCGTTTAAAATTGCCGATAAAGCAACGGTACTGGCTTATTTGATACCTGCCGATAGCAGTGCCGCCCCCGCCGCAAGGAGGCCCGCAAACGGCGACACATCAAGAAGAACGACTGCTGCCGCCACCGCACCTGCTACTCCATCCCAGCTAACCGTAACCCAGCTATTAACCGGCAAATCCAAAACGTTTAAAAACGTAGCCGATTACCAGTTGAATAAAGCCGGTACGCTGTTGGCGTTTTCTGTTACCGCGCCGCGAAGGTCGAAAGATGTTGTACCTGGTATATTTGTTTATGATATTGAAAAGGATGTTTTAAAAACCGTAAGCACAGGCAGGGGCACTTATAAAAACCTAACCTTTGATGAGGCAGGTACGCAACTGGCCTTTACCGCCGAGAAAAATCCCGAACGAGCACAG
>Ga0206943_1120_pt1 | contig 20240 bp, 17 predicted proteins | sample Alteio_BWOrgHeat_7_FD_153243 | JGI IMG/M metagenome (GOLD analysis project Ga0206943, IMG submission 153243) | Enriched cells from forest soil in Barre Woods Harvard Forest LTER site, Petersham, Massachusetts, United States -... | ecosystem: Environmental > Terrestrial > Soil > Temperate forest > O... | reverse complement strand
CAAAACGCCTGCAGGTGCGGCCATAGGCGTTGATGTTGTTATAACCATGCTATCGGAAGATGAAATTGTTAAGGAGGCCACAATTGGCGAGAGCGGCCTGCTACAAACCTTGCCTAAAAACGCGGTACATATTTCGATGAGCACTATCTCGCCCGAAACGGCTACCTATCTCGCGGGGATGCATAAGGCAGCTGGCAACCACTATTTAGCAGCACCGGTATTTGGCAGGCCCGAGGCAGCGGCAGCCAAACAACTCTGGATATGCGTATCAGGCGAGCCTAAGGTAAAAGAAACAGTGAAGCCCATACTGGAAGCCATGGGACAGGCTATTATTGATTTTGGCGAAACACCGGGCGGCGCCAACGTTGTGAAAGTGGCGGGCAATTTTATGATACTGGCGGCTATGGAAATGATGGCCGAAGCTTATACCCTGGCCGAGAAAAACGGGCTTGACCGCGCCCAGGTTGCCGACTTTTTTGGTTCGATACTTTTTACCGCGCCGATATTTAAAAACTATGGCAAGCTTATCGCCAATAAACAATACGAGCCTGTAGGGTTCAAAGCAAAATTAGGCTACAAGGATGCCCGCCTGGCGCTTAAATTATCGCAACTAAGCGAAACCCCTATGCCCATGGTAAACATCGTTCACAACCGCTTATTAACAGCCGTAGCCAAAGGCTTGGGTGATAAAGACTGGGTAGAGGGCGTTAGCCGGGGCGTTACGGATGATGCGGGACTTTGATTTCGGATTTATTTGAATGCGGAAGGCGGAATGCCGATTGCGGAAGTCGGAATGTCAAATGCGGAAGTTTGAATTGGTTCAAACTCTAAATAAATTAACAATTCCGCAATCGGCATTTCGCCTTCCGAAATTAATAGAAAACTGTATTATCCTGTTCTAAAAACCCCAAATCCGGGGTTGTTTCAAATATCCCGAATACAGAAGCCCCGCTCCCGCTCATGCTGGCATATAATGCCCCGGCTTCATATAGCGATGCCTTCACCCCTCTTATTTCTGCATTGTTCCTGAATATCGATTCTTCAAAATCATTTTTGATGTATTTCTTCCATTGGTTAACCGGCAGCTCTATCAGTTCCATTAATGATTGTTTAACCGGTGTTGGCTTAACGCCCCGGTAAGCCTCGGCAGTTGATATTTGCACAGGCGGCATCACCAGTACAATTTTGTATTTGGACAGGTCGAGCCTTACAGGCTCAAATTCATCCCCCTTTTCAAAAGCGAACGCGGGTTTATTTTCGATAAAAAAAGCACAGTCGGCGCCTAACTGGCGGGCATAATTTTGCATCCGGTCGATAGATAAGCCTAATTCAAATTTTTCATTAACCAATTTTATAAAAAATGCCGCGTCGGCCGATCCGCCGCCCAGCCCTGCGCCTATCGGGATATGTTTATGCAGGTGTATGGTTATGGGAGGCAGGTCGTGATCTTTTTTGAGCAGGTGATAGCCTTTAATGCAAAGGTTATCCTCTACCCTGCCGGGGATTTCGAGCCCTGATGATTGAAAGCTTAGTTTATTGCTTTCAACGATCTCCAGCGCGTCATTTATTTTTATGGGATAAAAAACGGTTTCCAGGTTATGGTAGCCATCTGTACGGCGTTCGGTAATATTAAGGCCAATATTAATTTTGGCATTGGGAAATGTGATCATAAAAAGATTAACAATGGACTATATTTTTAAACATCCATAGGATACCAAAAATAGATTATTTTTATTTGTGGTTTGTAGAGAAGTTGTAAAGGTTGTAGTTGTTGTAAAGGTTGTAAGAGTTAATTTTATTAAAAGTTTTATAGGTTATAACTGTTGCAAAGGTTTAGCGCACTTTTTAAGCCTCAAAATCTCCGATATTTTCCAATATTTACAACCTCTACAACATTTACAACTCTTACAACAACTAAAACCTTTACAACCCTTACAACAACTACAACTTAACAACATGAAACAATATCTCGACCTAATGCGCCATGTGATGGAAACCGGCACGCAAAAACATGACCGTACCGGCACCGGCACCATCAGTGTATTTGGTTACCAAATGCGTTTTAACCTGCAGGATGGTTTCCCGATGGTTACCACCAAAAAGCTGCACCTAAAATCAATTATACATGAGCTGATATGGTTTTTAACCGGCGATACCAATATCCGTTACCTGAAAGAGAACGGTGTGCGTATATGGGACGAATGGGCTGATGCCGACGGTAACCTGGGACCGGTGTATGGGTATCAATGGCGATCATGGCCAACGCCTGACGGCGGCCATATTGACCAGATAAGCCAGATCATTCACCAAATAAAAACCAACCCCGACTCGCGCCGTATCATTGTTTCGGCATGGAACGTGGCCGATGTAAATAAAATGGCGCTACCACCGTGCCATAATATGTTCCAGTTTTATGTGGCGCCCCCTAACCCCCTAAAGGGGGAAACAAAGGGCAAATTATCTTGCCAACTATACCAGCGCAGCGCTGATATATTTTTGGGTGTGCCTTTTAATATTGCTTCGTATGCTTTATTAACCATGATGATAGCACAGGTTTGTGATTTAGATTATGGCGATTTTGTACATACCCTTGGCGACGCGCACCTGTACAATAACCACCTGGAGCAAACCAAGCTGCAACTAAGCCGCGAACCGCGCCACCTGCCTACCATGAAAATAAACCCGGATGTAAAGGATATTTTTCAGTTTAAATTTGAGGATTTTATATTAGAGAATTACGACCCGTGGCCGCATATTAAGGGGGAAGTGGCGGTGTAGCTAAAGTTTTGTGTTGTCGAGTGATGGATGATTTTGAGATAATGTATTCCTTTATTTTTATTATTTTTGAAATATACTAAAGCGGCTTACCATGCAACAAGATATTCCGTTAGAAGTAATGGTAAAAAAAGGCGAAATGACAAAATCGCCTTTCCAGATGACGTTTTTAGAATTAAAAAACTGGCAACAAGAGAATAAGGCCGAAGCCCGGAAATACCTATTCTCCATAGGGCAGCCTTTGGTTTATGAAAAGAATGGACACATGATTGCTGAATTCGCCGATGGCAGAATTGAAAACCTGCATTAATGTCCAATATCCATATCATTGTCCCGGAATTGTTTCCAGAAGGAGGACGAGAAAACAAATCAAATTACGCATAGCCAAGTACATCTACCTGTGCTGGTGTGTAAAATATTACAGGATTGTCTTTTTCACTATTATACAGAACCTGATAACAAATTATTTCTTTTTTGAATACCAATAGTAGTTTACTAAAATCAAAAATCAGCCTCGGATTATTAATATGTAACAGAATTTCTGGTTGCAATCCTTTAGGAGCCTGTTCAGATAATACATCATATAGATCAGTCCTTAAGGCAGAAACTAATATCCTCGGAGTGACGCGGCATCGAGTAATGCTTCCATACTTACTTTGCATTTCAAGAAGTATAAGCTTTTCATCAGTGTCAAAGATTGCTTTTATCCCTTGTTGTTCTTTCATTTCCAACACGATATATCTGCTGATCATTTCGACGATTTCTTCATTCGTAAATGGCAGATTGCGTGTTCCATCCCATAATCTTGAACAACTTCGACTAATAATTGATAAAAATTTCTTTGACACCTTATTTTTACAATCAATGTGAAATCGCAAGTATGTCGTCCTATGTACATGTCGCTCTTCAAAAAGTGCTTTTAATTGTATTGTTAGCAATTTAGTTTGGGTTTCTGACGGCAGGTCATGATCATACGACAGGTGAAGGTGCTTTTTTTTGTCATCGGTTTTCCAAGGTTCTGATAATGGGAAATCCCACAGTTTATAGTTAGCCGAACGCCAGCTTTGGTGCGTTTTTTTGCTTTTAAAAAGATGATCATATTCCAATTCGCCAATTGTAGTTACAGGTACTTTAAGTGTTTCAGCGAATTTTTTAAATCTTAAATAACCTTCGTGGCGCTCTTCGGAATTAAAAAATTGATCCATGTAGATTTCAAGTTCACTTTTCCTTGCTGGGTAGATATTCCCTTTGCTGATGCCTCGATAAGGTTTTGTATATGGAAATAATATACGATCAAAATCATAATAAAACTCTATTCGATTATAGGGAGTGAAAAGGAAGCATCCTTCCTGAGCCTGCAGACGCCAAAGATTGTCAACATCGATTCGCGCGACATATGGCGGGATTACGTCTTCTTCTTTGAAATGCGTTTTTAGGCCATCCATGAATGACATGAAATCTAGCTCATCAAGACAGACGATCACGCATTGCTCTTCAAGTAAGTTTGCAGGATCATTTGTCGCAAAAAAGGCAGCCACCTCTGGGTTCAAAGTAAAATCGATATAATTGGTTGGCAAACCATAATGTTGAGCAATAGCCCAAAACCAATCCGCATCCTTTTTATATTTATTAAGTGCCGGAGTCGATTCAAAAAACATAAAAAGCCTGTCGAATTTTTCTTTAGTTTCCAGAGCCATATTTGGCAACAACCTGCCCAAGGAAGGCATTACTGACCAGTTTTTGGCCTGTCCACGGAATAGGTTGTATGTTCCTCTTGCTTTAAAGTCTTTTGCCAATGATATTGCTTCATGGACGTCTTTCGCGTAATAAATTTCACCCATAAAAACATTCGTATATGGTCAAAAATACAAGTATATTGCCTAACCGGTTGATATTCTGTTATCTTTATTTATATTGAATCAACTATAATTATTTTCCTCTAAAGTATGAGTACTGAGCAGCACTATTTTGGCTAAAGCCTTGTTACAACACTTTAATCCCCGGGCTAAAGCCCGGGGCAATGAGTTTTATAAATAATGCCTGATTCTTATTCAGATTACCTTACCTCGGCGCATATATCCTATAATTCCCGCTCACATGCAGCAGGCTCATCATATACAGTAACCCATCATAATAACGTTCCACCCATTCATGCGGGATAGGTTCGTTCCAAAGGGCTTCAACAAAATCGCGCTGTAGCTGTGGGTTTGCAGCGGCCATGGCCGCCGCGCCGTTTGTAGCTACCAATCCGCTTGAGTGGTGCATACCCGCACGGGTGTTTATAGGGTCGCCGTTAAGCCGGTATTGGTCGCCGTAGATATCCATACCCTTTGAGGCGAAAAAGGTCAGTATGCGGTCTGTTAGCTCCTGCTCACGCGGGTCTTTATGCCACCAGGCCCAGTCAACCGCCCAGTTGCTTTGCGACCGCCATGAATCAAAAGAAAAAAAACTTGTCCGGGTGCCTCTTGAGGTCGGTGTACCATCAAAATTAGATTGATCGGGCGCGAGGCCGGTTACAGGGTTAGTCGCTTTCTGAAAAAAATTACGGCTGGTATCTGCCGCGGCTGCCCAAAAGGCCCTGTCTTCCTTTGGCCCCAAACGCGCAAATAACTCATAAAACGCAGGTAAATGATAGGAAACATCTGTAAAGTTACCCCTGTTTACATCAGGTACAAACTTTATAATTTTATGCTCTTCGTTTATCATCGAGCCTAATGTACGCGGCCCGAATTTGGTATTGCCCGATTTTACTTCCCGGTGCCGTATAGCGGTCAATATTTTATCGGCCCAGGCATGGTAATCATATATCCCTTTGCCATTGCCCCACCTGCCCGACGCGAAATACAGCGCCATGGCATAATACTGTTCGCCATCGGGCGCGGGCGTTTCTTCCATTGCCTCGCCTTTACGGTTTAAGTGCCATGAAAAATAGCCTTCGGCAGGATGGTCTTTGGAGCTGATGTACATATAGGTCATGCAATAGTTCCAAATCGCGTCAAACTCCGCCTTCTTATTCAGCTGCACAGCTATCATCATACCGTATGACATGCCTTCTGTACGAATATCATAATGCGGAACATCAGACACGTACATTAGCGGCCCATTTTCATTTTTACCCGCGTCAAAAGCAGTGGCATGGGCTGTATCGCCATAAAAAAGCTGGTGAAAGGCAGCATCTATCTTATTATGTATTTCTTTATCGCTATGGCCGTCCTCTTTAAAAAGGTTGCGGTATTTTTTGGTTTTGTACGCGCCTTTGCCGTCGTTTAGTTTTAGATCCTGCGCGGTGGATTGCAGGCATAGAAAAGGTATGATTAACAAAAGTGCCGTTCTGCAAAAGCCGAATGCCATTTTCCCGGTTAAATTATGTGCCATATTTTTAATTTTTAGCGACTGGTCGTGGTGGTCAATGTTATTACATTAACGCGAAACCTTCGTTAATCGCTTGTCGGCGATTACTCACCCCGCCAACGCTACGCTGGGCGACCCTCTCTTCGCTACCGCGAAAAGAGGGTTTTAACGGCGATATATTTTTTCAGGTTAATGGCATTTCCCGCCATCCGCCCCGCTCCCTGCCTCGCAATGAGCTTATTGCATTAAATGATAGCTATCGTTTTTGACACTGTTTTTTTGCTGATACGGGTTTGGGCATCGGGCTGGCTTCCGCCTGCGCTTATTAATAGCTTGCCTTTAACCGCTTCGCCATGGCCATCGGCATCAATTAATGACAGATCTTCGGCTTTAAGTTCAAATTTGATGATCTTGCTTTGGCCCGCCTTTATAAATGTGCGTTCAAACCCTTTTAAAGCCCTTATAGGCGCTTTAATTTTAAGCCCTAAATGTGATAAATAAAGCTGTGTAACTTCTTCGCCATCCATTTTGCCCGCATTGGTAACTTTTACACTCACCATCACTTTTTTACCTGCCGGGATAGTAGCCGGAACCATCAAATCGCCATAGGTAAATTTGGTATAGCTTAAACCATAACCAAAACCATATAAAGGCGTACCGTTAAAGTAGCGGTAGGTGCGGTTGTTCATGGAATAATCTTCAAACGAGCCCAAATCACTGTCGCTTTTGTAAAAAGTTACCGGTAAACGTCCGCCGGGGTTATAATCGCCAAAAAGCACATCGGCAAGCGCCGTACCTGCATCCTGGCCACCATACCACGCGTTCACAATTGCCGGGATGTTTTCTGATTCCCATGGCGTAGCAATTGCCGAGCCAGTCATCATTACAAAAACCACCGGTTTGCCGGTTGCTTTTAAATCTTTTAACAGATCTGTTTGAGCCTTTGGCAATAAAATGGAAGTACGGTCGCCACCGCTGAAACCATCTTTGTTTACACGCATTTCTTCACCTTCCAAACGGGGTGAGATGCCGCCAACATATACAATTACATCGGCATCTTTAATACTATCTATCAAACTTGTATGATCGGCCTTAACGCCGCCATTAACCACAAAGTCAGTTCCTACTGCATAAACAACTTCAGTAGCTGGGCCCAGCTTTGCTTTAATGCCTTGTAACGCCGTAACCTTATGCGTTGGCGTACCATTATAATTACCTAATATACTAAGCCCATTATCGGCATTGGGGCCTATAATGGCTATCTTTTTTAAATGTTTGCTTAAAGGCAATAGGTTACCCTGGTTTTTAAGTAATACAATAGACTGGCGGGCCATTTTTAAAGCCTGGGCATGGTGTGCGGGGCTTTCTAATTCGGTAATGGGCACCTGGCGGTATTTAACCTGATCAATAGGGTCAAATAAGCCTAAACGGAAGCGGATAGTGAACAACCTTTTTACAGATGTATTTATTTGTTCTTCCGTCAACTTTCCGTCTGCTACCGCTTTAACCAATGATTTATAGGTTGCGTTTCCACATTCAACGTCAGTAGTATGCAGCACAGCATCAGCAGCCGCGCTTTCTGCATCTGGCGAGGTTTGATGAGCGCCCTTCCTGTAAAAATCATCTATAGCGCCGCAATCAGAAGTAAGGTAGCCGGTGAAGTTCCATTGGTTGCGCAGTATGTTGGTTAACAATATATCGCTGCCGCAGCAAGGCTGCCCCCTAAATGCGTTATAAGCGCACATTACGCCGGCAACTTTAGCATTTACTACCAGGTTATGGAAAGCCGGTAAATAAGTATCCCAAAGGTCATAATCGCTTACATCAATATTAAACTTATGCCTTGACGATTCGGGGCCGCTGTGTATCGCGTAATGCTTGGCACATGCGGCGGCTTTTAAGTATTTAGGGTCGTCGCCCTGTAAGCCGGTAACAAATGCTTTTCCCATTGAGCCGGTTAGAAACGGGTCTTCTCCATAAGTTTCCTGCCCACGGCCCCAGCGTGGGTCCCTGAATATATTGATATTGGGCGACCAGTAAGTTAACCCGGTATAGATATCATGTTTATTGTTTTTCAAGCTTTCATTATCAATGGCACGGCCTTCTTCGGCGGTATAATCACCCATTTGGTGTATGGAAGCTTTGTCGAATGTAGCGGCCATAGCTATAGCCTGCGGATAGGATGTTGTTTTATAACCATACCTGTCGGCACGGGCAACGCCATGTAAAGCCTCGTTCCACCAATCATAAGCAGGTATGCCCAAACGGTCAATGGCCGGGGCATGGTTAAGCATTTGGCCTACCTTTTCGTCCAATGTCATTTTTGAGACCAGGTCGTTCACCCGGTCTTCAACAGGTAGTGAAGTATCCTGGAATTTGTATTGAATTTTTTTCTTTTTCACCAGCGCTAATGTTGGCAGCAGCAGCACTACAAGCAATAAAAGGCTTAATTTGTTGGTAAACAGCTTTTTCATGTGTTAATGATTATTAATTTAATTGGCTTAAGGAAAGTTTATTGGGTTTATTTTTTAAAAGTATAAATAAAAAAAGTTTCTCGCAATCGATTGCGGAACTTTTTTCCCCGGTTTTGATAAAGTCTGTTTACACTATATTAAAATTGAATAAAATACCGTTATTTAGGGATAAATTATAAACCCACTAACAATTTATGAAAAACCTGTCAACGTATAGCAGTATGGCCATATTAACGGCTTTTTTATTTATAAGCACCGCAGCTTTGTCGCAAATAACCGACCCCGCAAACTGGAGCAAAAAAACAGCCGATAAATGGGTTAAAAGCAAAGAGTGGGCGCCCGATCTAAAACAAAATATTGACCCGTCAGTAAACAGCCGCGAATTTGCCAAACAGTATTTTGCCAATAAGGCAGGCTGGGATAAAGCATTTAAATTTTTGCAGAGAAAAGACCTTGCCGGTTTGAAACCGGGCAAATACCCAATTGATGGCGATAATGTATATGCAGCCGTATCTGATGATCCGCTGAAAGATATGTCGCAATCAAACTGGGAAGATCATCATAATTATATCGATCTGCATTATGTAATTGAAGGTAAAGAGAAAATTGGCGGCACGCCTTTTACCAATATAAAAGAGGTTGTTACCCCTTACGATGAAACCAAGGATATTGGCTTCTACAAATATGACGGCGGCGACTACCATGTAGCCACACCTCAAAACTTTTTCTTATACTTCCCTGCCGAAGCTCACCGCCCGCATTTAAAGGTGGATGGCTATGATGGCAAGGCTAAAAAGGTGGTAATTAAGATAAGGGTGGTTAAGTAGGGGTTGATTTCGGATTTCGAATGTTCAATTTCGAATTTATTTGGATGCAAATTTGAAACCTGCTTATATCGCAATAAACTCCTTAGTGTAAAGCAACTTAAAAAACAAAGAAGCCCGATGAAAATGATCGGGCTTCTTTATTTACTTGAATCAACAATTGCCTTACCTGCTGGCTTTTACTATTTCCAGTGCTTGTTTGGTAGCTTCGGTTAGTTCGGCGTATTTTTTGCCTTCCATTACGTCTTTGCTTATCAGCTTGCTGCCCATACCAACGGCACAAACACCGGCTTTAAACCAGCCGCCAATGTTTTCTTTAGATAGCTCAACACCACCGGTTGGCATAAATAAAGTATTAGGAAATAACTCTTTAATACCTGCCAGGAATGATGGGCCCAGTAAGTTACCGGGGAATAGTTTGATAAATTTAGCGCCTAAGTTTTCGGCTTTTATAATTTCGGTAGGCGTCATACAGCCGGGCACCCATAACATACTGTGTTTGTTGGCAACCGGTATTACCTCTTCAACCAATCCGGGGCTAATAATATAATCGGCACCCGCGTCAATAAATGCCTGTGCGCTGGCCGCGTCTTTAATGGTGCCAATACCCAAATACATGCCGCCTAACTCTTTATCACAAACCTCGCGCAGCTTGGCGAAATTCTTTAAAGCAGCTTCGCCACGGTTAGTGTACTCAACGGTACGGATACCTGCTTCATATAAAGCGTGTAATATGTTTACGCTAACTTCTGTGTCTTTGTTAAAATATAAGGGTAGTATCCCTTGCTCGGGTATTAGTTTTAAAATGGCTGCCTTCTTATCCATGGTAATAATTTTAATGTATTTTGGGGTTAAATGTATAAAGAAAATAATATACCACTCCATAGCGGGCTTCAATAATGATAAACTATCTACGAAATCGTTTCCGTAACTTTTATATAAAAACTTAGCTATTTAGTTTGGTTTCATGTAATTTTGACAGTTTACAAGTAAACCATAAAAGAACTATAAATTTATTTTTCAAATTAAAACATAGCAATCACGATGTCTAAAAAAGTAGTTACACTGGGAGAAATAATGTTGAGGTTATCAACTCCTGATTTCAAGAGATTTGTACAAAGCGATACCTTTGATGTTACCTATGGTGGCGGCGAGGCTAACGTTGCAGCCGCGCTTTGCAACTACGGATTAAACGGAACATTTGTATCAAAAGTACCTGCAAATCCAATTGGACAGGCAGCTATTAACCACCTGCGCCGTTATGGTGTTGATACGCAATTTGTTGCCCGCGGCGGTAAACGTTTAGGCATTTACTTTTTAGAAACAGGCGCTTCTATGCGTGCATCGCAGGTGGTTTATGACCGTGCCGATGCTTCGATATCAGAAGTGGAAGCCAGTGAATTTGATTTTGACAAAATATTTGAAGGGGCTGATTGGTTCCATACTACCGGCATCACCCCGGCGCTAAGTGATAAAGCTGCCGCGCTTACTTTAGCTGCTTTAAAGGCCGCCAAAGCTAAAGGCATTACCACCAGTATTGACCTTAACTACCGCAAAAAACTTTGGAGCAAGGAAAAAGCCCGCGAGGTAATGACCGAGCTTTGTAAATATGTTGACGTTTGTATTGGCAACGAAGAAGATGCCGATACTACTTTAGGCTTTAAAAGCGCCGGTACCGACGTTACCAAAGGCGAACTGAACCTTGACGGTTATAAAGACGTTTTCCAACAAATGCAGGCTAAATTTGGCTTTAAATACATTGCCTCTACTTTAAGAGAAAGCCATAGCGCATCTGATAACGGCTGGAGCGCGTTGGTATATAATGGCACCGAATTTCACCATACCAAACAATACGAAGTACGTATAGTTGACCGTGTTGGCAGCGGCGATTCATTTGCCAGCGGCTTTATATTTGGTTTGGTTACCGGCATGAAAATGAGCGATGCCGCCGAGTTTGGCGTTGCTGCATCCGCCATTAAACACACTATCCCGGGCGACCTGAACCATGCTACTTTAAGCGAAGTACAGGAACTGGTTAAGGGTGATGGCTCTGGCAGGGTGCAACGGTAGATTTTTTGTCGATAGTCGATGGCCCATAGTCGATAGTTATGGGCCGTCGATCATTCAGCCATGGACTATTGACCATGGGCTATAAACCAAAACAACAATGATCATAGATTCTCTCGCAAACGCCGAAAAGTATTTCGGGTTACATAAAAACTTTAAGGCCGCTTTTGAATACCTGTATGCGCAGGATTTGGAAGCGATGGAAATTGGCAAATACGATATTGCCGATGGGCTGAAAGTTATCGTATCTGACAATGAAGGCAAAACTGCCGATGTTGCCGCAGAAAAATTTGAATGCCACAACAAAAACATTGATATACAGGTATGCATACGTGGCAATGAAAGCATGGGCTGGAAACCCCGTACCGACTGCACCCAACCCAAAGGCGAATACAGCGACGAGAAAGACGTACTGTTTTATGCTGATGCACCTGACATGCATTTTAGTTTAAAAGGCGGCCAGTTTGTTATTTTCTACCCTGATGATGTTCATGCGCCGATGATTGGCAATGGGCTGATCAAGAAATTGGTGGTGAAGGTGAGGATATAAGGCTTGTCTGAACCTTGATTCGTAGGATTTAAGGATTAGCTTGATAAATTAATGAAAGTCAATCATGAAAATCTATAAATCCTACAAATCATGGTTCAGATAATTACTCCCCATCATTAACTTTCTTAACCATCAATATATCCTGTCCGGTGGCGTCGCCCTGCTCCTGCAATTTGCCAAAGGCGGCGGCAGTGGCATAGTTAACTATTTCCTGCGGTTGGTGGTTGTTGTAGAAACCGTAGATAAGGCCTGCCATAAAGCAATCGCCGCTGCCCGAGCGGTCAACAACAGCGCCGCAGTTAAATTCGGGCGAGTGATATGATTGTCCGTTAGTATATAAAGTGGTGTAGTAATTGGTATGATCGGCCTCGCTGTCAAACCTGAACGTGTTGGCTACAGTTTTCACTTTAGGGAAACGCCGCATAATTTCGACAGAAGTAACTTCTGCATGATCCAGGTAGGCCTTTTTGCTGCCTTTAGCGTGAATATTCTCGTCAATGGCTGTACCCAATAAGGTATTGGCGCTCCATATATTCCCCATCACCAGGTCGCAATGCGCTACCAGGGCGGGCATAATTTCAACCGGGTCTTTTCCGTACTTCCAAAGGCGCGACCGGTAATTCAGGTCAATGGATATGGTTATATTTTTGCGGGATGCCGCCTCTAATGCCTCCAGGCAAACATCGGCCACGTTCTCGTTCAACGCCGGACTGATAGCCGTTAAATTAAACCAGCTTACATCACGGAAAACTTTATCCCAATCAATCATCCCGCGCTTTAGCTCAGAAAATGAGGAACCGGCACGGTCATAAACTACACTGCCTTTTAAATCGGCACCGCGCTCTAAATAATAAATACCCACACGGCTGCCGGCGAGTAATACGGATGAGGTGAATATCCCCTTATACTCCAAATAATCGATCACATGGCGCGACATAAAATTATCGGGCAGTACGGTGCAATATTTTACGGGTACATTCCAACCAGCAAGCGCGGTTGCGGCATTAGCTTCGGCGCCACCCATATATAAGTAAAAAGGGTGTTTTTCTACACCCTCATCCTCCTGCGGCGCAGGTGAAATGCGCAACAAAAGCTCGCCGAAACATAATATTTTACTTATCACAATCCAAAATATTCTTTTGCATTAAAGTAGCAAATATCTTTGATGATCTTACCTGTCCAGGCTATATCATTTGGCATTTCGCCGTTTTCGATATCATTCCCAAACAGGTTACACAATATCCTGCGGAAATACTCATGCCTCGGGAACGACATAAAGCTGCGCGAATCTGTAAGCATCCCTACCATACGGCTTACTAAACCAATGTTAGATAAAGAGTTAAGTTGCTGCGTCATACCGTCCTTCTGATCTAAAAACCACCAGGCCGAACCAAATTGAATTTTCCCGGCTACCGAGCCATCGTTAAAATTGCCGGTCATGGAGGCCATCAGATCGTTATCGGCCGGGTTTAAGTTATAGAGTATAGTTTTGGCTAACTGGTTGGTAGAGTCTAAACGGTTTAAGAATTTAGATAGCATTTTTCCCTGCGGGAAATCACCTATCGAGTCAACCCCTGTGTCAGGGCCCAGCTCTCTCAGTGTACGTTCATTATTATTGCGTAACGCGCCTAAATGGTATTGCTGCACCCAACCCCGTTCATGATCCCAGATAGCAAACTGGTAAAGCATAGCCGACTTGAACTTTAAGTTTTCTTCGGCGGTAATATTCTGCTTACCTCTTATTTTCAGGAATATAGCTTTTATTTCCTGTTCGGTATAATCATCGGCATAAATTTGCTCTAAGCCGTGGTCTGATATTTTACAACCGTTGGCATGGAAGTAATCATGGCGCGATTTTAACGCGTCGAGGTAACTATTCAGGTCGGTAATGGTGGCATTGGCAACTTTTTCCAGTTGATCGATATAAGCATTCAACCCAGCTACATCATCACTGTTCATAGCTTTATCCGGTCTGAAGGCGGGTAACACTTTTACCGGGTAACCATCTTTACTTATTTTTTGGTGATAAGCTAAATTATCCAGCGGATCATCCGTAGTGCCTACCAGTTCAACTTTTTTGTTTTTAACCAGGTTACGCACGCTAAACTCGGGCGATCTTAATTTTTCGCTGCACTCGTCAAATATTTTTTTAGCGGTATCAGCAGATAATAATTCCTTTACGCCAAAATAGCGCTGCAGTTCCAGGTGTGTCCAATGATATAGCGGGTTACGCAGGGTATAAGGTACGGTAGCGGCCCATTTTTCAAACTTCTCCCAATCAGTTTTATTGCCGGTGATATAGCTTTCATTTACGCCGTTGGCACGCATGGCACGCCATTTATAATGGTCGCCGTAAAGCCATATCTGGGTTAGGTTATCAAAATTAATATCATTGGCGATCTGGTCGGGCGGTAAGTGGCAATGGTAATCAATAATGGGCATCTCGCTGGCATAATTATGGTATAACTGCTTAGCGGTATCTGTTTGTAATATAAAATCCTGATCCAGAAAATTCTTCATTTTTTCACTATCCTTTGGGGCAACAATTATAGCTTATATCTAACGGTTTAGCAAACAATGAAGCGTGTTTTAACGTATTTTTTTACGCAAACGATAGGCGGGCGGCAATATCCGCATTGGTTAGTCCTTCGAAGGGTATTTTGTTGTAAATAAGACCATCAGCCCGCTCAATTGCCGCGGAGGCTGTTACTATTTGTCTTGATACAAAAGTAACCAAAAAATCAAGTCAGTAGAAAGGCTTCTTTTCGCTCATGGCCATTGCGCTGCAAATCCGACAAAACCTGGGCTGGAAACAATTGCCCCGCCTTGTGCGCTTATGGCCTGCGCTTGCTCGTGGCCGACCCTTCTGCAAATATTTCTTATGCCCTGCAGCCGCACTGGCCCACATTGTTTTGCCTGATTTCGCCCGAAGCTTTTCTACTGACGGTTTTATCTAATGCTAATCTTATGGAATCATTAACTTTTCAGATTCGCCAATAACTCCTTCACTAACCCCGATAAACTTACTGATGCAACCGCGATAATATCATCGGCGGCGCCGTAGTAGATGTACAGGGTATCGCCAAACAAAGCGGTGCCGGTGGGGAATACCACATCATCCACATCGCCGGCGAGCTCATAATCCTGGTCGGGTTTAAACAGCGGGTAGGGCAGCCTGGCAATTTCTTTAAGCGGGTTATCCAGATCAAGCAGGGCCACGCAGGCCGAATATTCAAAACCCTTTACAGGGGCATCCTTCGCGCCGTGATAGATCATAACCCAGCCGTGTTCCGTTTCAATTGGCGGACAGCCGCCGCCTACATACCTAACCTCATAGGGATATTTAGGGGTAATTACAATATTTTCGTTGAGGTGCTGTACGTAGTTTTTCCAGAAATCCATGGTTAACTCGTCAAGGCTGTCAACAGCGGTAAGTTGTATGCCGGGTTTAATGCGGTGCAAAAAAGTGAGTTTCCCGTTTACGCGGCGCGGAAAGAAAACCAGGTCCTTATCCATCACTACGGTATTGTTGGGGTCAAAGTTATCGGCGTACCGGTTGTCGATTTCGGGGTTGGTTTTGATCAGCCGCAGAAATTCGGTGTATGGAATTTGCGGTACAATAATGCCTTGTCTTTCCCAATTCACAAGATCTGTAGAGGTTGCCAGCGCGCCGAGCGCATCTTTACTATCATAGGCGATATAGCTCAAATAATATAACCCGTCTATCTTAACTATCCGCGGGTCTTCGAGCCCATGGGTTTCATAGTCCATTTGCGAAAATAATATGGGCCTGGTATCACGTTCGGCAACGGTTAAGGGGCCGCTTAATTTGCAGTGGCCTATGGTTGAGTAATTGCCGATACGCACGGCCCGGTAAAACATATGAATATCTTCCCCATCAACTATAATAGCCGGGTTTAAAACTCCTTCGTTCTCAAATTCCAGGTTGGTTTGCCTGAGTAATACGCCTTCTTTTTTTACGGATATCATGGTAGTTATTTGGTACGTATTTATCAAACAATTTTAAAGTAAAATGTTTTTGGTTGGGGCTTTTTGTCTTTAATGTGGGTGGGGCACTATTAAGTGGCGTGGCAACTTCTGTATCAGATAGTCTTTCGAAAGATATTTCGTTGTAAATGAGAGCATTCGTCCGCTCAATTGCCGCGGAGGCTGTTACTTTTGTCTTGATACAAAAGTAACCAAAAGATCAAGTCAGTAGAAAGGCTTCTTTGCCGCACGGGCCTTTGCGCTGCAAATCCGACAAAACCTGGGCTGGAAACAGTTGCCCCGCCTTGTACGCTTGTGGCCTGCGCACTTGCTCGTGGCCGACCCTTCTGCAAATATTTCCTATGCCCTGCTGCCGCACTGCCCTGCATTGTTTTGCCAGATTTTGGCCGAAGCTGTTCTGCTGACGGGTTGTCTGAACCATGATTTTTGTCTGAACCATGATTCGGCTGATTTTAGGATTAAAGGATTTCTAATTGATATGCATCATGACAATCTTTCAATCCTATGAATCATGGTTCAGACACCCAGCCCCTTTGTATATTTCCCTTGTTTATCCAAACAAGCTATAATACCTTCTATAACGCGTTTTGTTTCGTCGGGGTCTTTGATGCATACGGAAGCTACGCCTGCTTCTTTGGCGGGGTAATCGTTTCCGCCGGGGAAAATAGCATCGCCGATAAACAGCATTTCGCTTTTTTTGATCCCTAATATTTCTTTTAACTTTTTTATGCCGTAAGCTTTATCAATACCGGGTTTGGTAACATCAACCGATGTTGTTCCGCCTAAATTAACGGCGAAGTTAGGTATTGTGAAGCTAAGCGCTTTTTGTATTTTTTTGCGTTTGATGAATTTAGGGTCGAAAGTTTTTTTGGCATCCAGCGGCGCTTTTTGGCCCAATGCCGAGAAGGTGATCTGGCTGCCCCTGTCCTCAATTTGTTCGCCCCAGGTTTTTGCGGGTTTGATATGCGACTCTTCTACCGCTTCGTTTAACGAATCAATGATCTTTGTTTTTTCATCGGGCGTAAAATCTTCCGAATACAGCTTTACCCACCCCGATTTTTTATACCGGTAAAACTTTGTGCCGCAGGTTGGCAGTATGTATAGGTTTTTGAGCTGTTTAATATGCCCCAATTTGGCTAACACCTGTTTTTCAAACTGGGGCCAGTCGCCGCCGGATATAATGGCTACTTTGGCCACGTTTAACAACGCGTCTAAAACGGTTACCATTTGTTTATCAATAGCCGCTTTACTTTCGGCAAGTGTGCCGTCGAGATCAAATACAATTAGTTTTTTCATAAGCTTAGCCCCAACCCCTCTTTGTCTCATCCGACCTTCGGCCACCTTCTCCAAAGGAGAAGGGAAGCGGAAAAGGTTTGTTTGGGAGAGGGGCTTTTTTTGTTTATCTATTTAAGTATTTTATCTATCTGTTATTAAAACCATCACTATCGGCAATATTATTAAGTTCAATCGAACCTGATTATCGCATGTCGGCGACGACTCACCCTGCCGACGCTACGCTGGGCGACCCCCTCTACCGTAAACGGTAAAGAGGGTTGGGAAAATCCAAATCCCCTCTTTTCTGCTTGCAGAAGAGAGGGCGGTCGAGCGAAGCAAAGACCGGGCGAGTCATCGCCGATTTACCTCGCTAAACCATTATCTTTATTTACCAATCCCACTTCCGGCAACCCAACCTCCAGTACAACCATTTCATTTTTACATATAAACTGGCATGGGCCAACTGACGCGGGTAATAACATTACCTCGCCTTTGGCCAGTGTATAAGCCTCGGTTTTGGTTTGTATGCGGCCTTCGCCATGTATGCCTATCAGCACAACCGGCGCGCCCTCCTCGCCTACCGTAAATACCGATCCGCAGGTAAGCCGGGTTACCCTGAACTTATCCGAATCAAATATTTTCTCCCTTAAAACTGTACCGTCGTCTTGTTTAAACGGCACAACGGGGCCAATATTGGTGAGCGAAAAATCAATACAGGCCAGGGCCTGCTCCACCTGCAAAGGGCGGGGTTTGCCTGTTTTTTCGTCAATGCGGTCCCAATCATACAGGCGGTAGGTAACGTCGCTATTTTCCTGTACCTCAAAAACTACCAGATCGGCAAGGGTATGTACGGTGCCGGCTTTTATAAAAACGGCATCGCCCACTTTGGGCACAAAGCTTGCCAGGTCATTAGCTACTTTATGGGCGGCTAAGTCTTTTTTGATACTTTGTTTGGTGGTGCCCGGTTTTAGCCCGGCATAAATGCGGCCCTCTGCGCCGGTTTCTAAAACTACCCAGGCTTCGGTTTTACCGCTTTCGCCTTTGGGGATGTATTTCTTTTTATCATCCGACGGGTGTACCTGTACCGATAATACTTTCTGCGCGTCTAAAAATTTGAGCAATAACGGGAAGCGCTCATAATCCGCCGCGTATTTGCCCAGCAGTTCTTCTTTAGATTCGGCTAATAACTCTTTGATCGACTTCCCTTTTAGCGGGCCATCCATCACCAAACTGGGGTGATCGTCGCGGTCGCTTAATATCCAGGCTTCGCCAATGGGATCATTGGGCGGCAGCGGCTTGCTCAGCAAGTTAGCCAGGCGGCGGCCTCCCCATATCCGGTACTGGTATATAGGTTCAAATTTTAGCGGATATAGTTTTGTTTGTGTCATGGCCTCACCCCAACCCCTCTTTGCCTCATCCGACCTTCGGCCACCTTCTCCAAAGGAGAAGGGAAGCGGAAAAGGTTTGTTTGGGAGAGGGGCTTTTTTTGTTTTTTCCTTCGAAGGGGCTTTTGTCTATAGCCCCCTCTAAATCTCCCCCGGTTGAGGAGACTTTTTGTTTTTTCTTTTATTAAAACTCCCGTATTCGGAAGTAGTTTCGTTTATTCAGCGTGCCGGCGATGACTCACCCCGCCGACGCTTCGCTGGGCGACCCTCTCTACCGCAAGCGGTAAAGAGGGTTGGGAAAAAACGCTTTTTATAAGTTCCCCTCTTGAGAGGGGGCGCGTTTGGCTGAGTAGTGGCAGGGGTGTGTTTCGCCGATATGTTTCGAGAAACACACCTCTCCGCTCCTCATCCCGATAACTCTCGGGAGGGATTCGCGCAGCCGCGCTTTTTACTTTTCCATTTCCGCCGTGTACTCGCCCCTCCTTGCGGCGTTATCTAATGATGCGCGGTGATACAGCATTTTTTGCGCTTCTTTTACATTTTCGTCCTTGCCGCGCCAAATTTCGAGGGCGGGTTGTTGTATGGCCCGGGCGAACGAAAAGGTGAGCGCCCAGGGTAGTATGCCTTTAAACTTTACGTGCATGGCGTTTAAATGCGCTGATGCATCAGCAGCCGATTGTCCGCCGGATAGGAAGGCAATGCCGGGCACTATAGCCGGTACATTTTCTAACAGGCAGTTTACCGTGGCCTCGGCAACCTCATCAATACTGTTTTGTTTGGGACAGGCCTTACCCGCTATGATCATATTTGGTTTCAGGATGATGCCCTGCAGGTTTACCCTTTGGATATGCAACTGCGCAAACAGCGACCGCAAGGCGTTGGCGGTTACTTCGTAGCATTTTTCTATCGTATGGTTGCCGTCCATCAGCACTTCAGGTTCAACAATGGGCACCATGCCGGCTTCCTGGCATAGGGCGGCATAGCGGGCCAGCAAATGCGTATTGGCATCAATGCAGCCGTTGGTGGGTATATCGTCGCCAATGGTGATAACGGCGCGCCACTTGCAGAAACGCGCGCCCAGGCTGTAGTATTTAGCCAGGCGGGTGCGCAGGCCGTCCAACCCTTCGGTTATTTTTTCGCCGGGGAAACCTGCCAGATCAATAGCGCCTTCGTCAACCTTTATACCGGGGATAATGCCCGCCTGTTTTAATATATCAACAAATAAAACACCGGTAGTGGTGGCCTGGTAAATGGTTTCGTCGAACAGTATGGCGCCGCTTATGCAGTCGCCAAAATTTGGGGTGTTAACTATCATGTCGCGGTAGGCGCGGCGATATTCAACCGTTTGGGGTATGCCCACCTCGGCGAACCGTTTATTGCAGGTTGGCAAACTTTCGTCCATGGCCAGCAGGCCTTTGTGCCCGGCCATTAATGCCGCGGCGGTTTGTTTCAATGCTTTAATATCCATTGGTTATCAGCTTAGTAAATTGTGGTAGTGGCAAAAATAACAGGTTATATGGTGGATTAACAA
>Ga0206943_1118_pt1 | contig 20362 bp, 19 predicted proteins | sample Alteio_BWOrgHeat_7_FD_153243 | JGI IMG/M metagenome (GOLD analysis project Ga0206943, IMG submission 153243) | Enriched cells from forest soil in Barre Woods Harvard Forest LTER site, Petersham, Massachusetts, United States -... | ecosystem: Environmental > Terrestrial > Soil > Temperate forest > O... | reverse complement strand
GGGTTGTAAGAATGTTCATTCACATGATACCAAACAGGCGCCGGGTCTGGATATTCACGAAATGGGCGGATGTAGGATGGGAAAGGATCCGAAGGATTCATTGCTCAATGAATGGAACCAGATGCATCATTGTAAAAATGTATTTGTAACTGACGGCGCCTGTATGACAAGTACAGGAAATCAGAGTCCGTCTATTTTGTACATGGCTTTTGCGGCAAGAGCGGCGAATCACGCGGTTGAAGAACTGAAGAAGCGGAATCTCTGACGAGTATGGAAGTATGGAAGAATGGAAGTATGGAAGTGCCGTAACTGCTTTACATCAATATATACACGACTTCCAACGCTTAGGGCTAACATTCAGATTTATTAGGTTCAAGACACAGGCCGAAGTTTAGATCATTTCCGGCATTGCTAAGTCTTTATAAAGTGCGGAGTCTTTCATAGCCCAGTCTGCCATTGCCATTAATATGGGACCTAATTGCTCCGCTGATGGCGTCAGACTATAAATAGTGATGGGCGGCATCTCCTGTTCCACTTTTCTGATAATCAGGTTATCTTCCCTCAATTGCTTCAAATGCTGCGCTAACATTTTCTCGGTGATGGCAGGTATTGCACGTTTGAGTTCACTGTAACGCTTAGGGCCATTCATCAGGTAATAAAGAATAATTGGTTTCCAATGGCCCCCGATCTTATTCATTACATACGTGATGGGACAGGTCATTTCTGAAATGCCTTTATTATGATGCAGGGTAGATTGCTCTTTAACTTTTGTCATGGCCACTTACTTTGGGGTGGGTACTTGTAATAAAGTTTGTACAAAGATAGCTTTGCAATTACAATTAAATAGAGAGTTATGAAAATTACATTGACAGGTTCGCTTGGCAACATCAGTAAGCCGCTTGCGGAAATACTGATTAAAAATGGCCAGGAAGTCACCATTATAAGCAGTGACTCAAAAAAGCTGACTGAAATTGAAGCATTGGGCGCAAAGTCTGCCATCGGTTCCGTTTCTGATCTTGCTTTCCTGACGAACGCTTTTAAGGGTGCTGATGCCATTTATACAATGGTCCCACCTAACTGGGGAGTCAGCGACTACAGGCAATACATCGGTGAAACAGGTAAGAATTATCTGGAAGCGATCAGGGCTTCGGGCGCGAGACGTGTTGTAAATCTAAGTAGCATTGGAGCGCACCTCAGTGGAGGCACCGGTCCGATTGCAGGGCTCTATGATGTCGAGCATACGTTGAATACGCTGGACGGCATATCGGTAATGCATCTGCGGGCAGGTATTTTCTATATCAATTTTTTCTTTGATATGGGAATGATCCGGAATAGGGGAATAATGGGTAATAACTACGGAGAAAAATCAAAATTGGTTATGGCGTATCCAAGAGATATTGCTGTCATAGCGGCCGAAGAGTTACAAGACTCATTTGAAGGAAAGAGTCATCGATACGTTGTGAGCGATGAGCGGGAAATTTCTGAAATCGTTAAAATACTGGGAACTGCAATTGGTAAACCAGCATTACCGTGGGTACAATTTAGTGATGAGGAAACATTTGCGGGAATGACTTCTGCGGGAATGTCTCCTGCTATTGCAGGCACTTATGTGGAAATGGGCAGGGCTATTAACAGTGGAATTTTATTTGAAGATTTTAAACAGCATAAACCTGGCGTTCGGGGAGCCACCAAGCTGGTTGACTTTGCAAAGGAATTTGCTGCTGTTTATAAATCACAGGCTTAATTGCTGATCAGATTAAAAACTTAAATCAATTCAATGAAAAAGTTAATCATTCCGGAATATTACGCACGCTATTATACAGCAACAGATCATCCCGAAATAATTGATGTCGAAAACGCCCAATTCATTTCCATCCTGGCTAAAGGAAGTTTCACCGAAAAAATATTTTATCAGCGGATTGACTTATTAAAACAGGCGGCGCAAGCGGTAATCGACCTATTTCAAAATTCAGGAAAGGCTTTTGAATTATCTGTTTTAGAGGGGCTATATTGGAACGACAAAAAATATGGACAGCATTCCATTTCCCAGGTTTTTGATGCGGGCCCTTTGAGCGAATTGAATTATCGTTTAATGATCCGTTTGCCGAAGTATGTTAGCCTGCAGCACATAACCGCATCTAAGAATACTTTAGATCCCATGCATAAAGATCTGTCCAGGGGAATAGAATTTTTTGAATACCAGGAAGGGAAATGTATCCAGATGCTCCATAAAGGCCCATTCATTTATGAATCTGAAACGTTGGGACAATTGGAGCAATTTGCGAAAGAAAATAATTTAAGTAAAAGAGGTATCCATCATGAAATTTATTTGATAGATTTTACAAAAGGTGGTTCACAGGAAAATTTGAAAACTATTTTGAGAGAACAAGTTCAACAAGGCTTAACGCTTAACGCCTAAAGCCTAAGACTAATATGGAAGTATGGAAGTATGGAAGAATGGAAGTATGGAAGTGCTGCCAACCCCGCATTTCGCGGGGCAAGCTGCCAACTGCCAACTGCCAACTGTCAACTGCCAACTTAGAACCGAAAGTGCAATCCCAATTGCGCGGGAAGCGCGTATAAACTATAAGCAATCATGTCGCTTTTATTATTAAAATATTCGCCGGTGAAGCTGGCGCCGACTCCTACATGACAGGAGAAATAATAATAAATTCCGAATTTCAGGCTGGCGGTAAAATCTCCTTTCAGACCAGGGTCCGTTGAGAGTGTATTATTATTGCCGTTGACTATTTTTCCGTTGAGTGGAACAGAGTATCCGAAACCAAGTGCAACGCTTTCCTGGAACCCGATCGGTTTTCCAAAATTAAATTTTCCAAAGATCTGAATGGGGACAATGGGCTTCGCGAGATAAACCGTATTATATATACCCGGGATATATCCGGGATAATTCACATCGTCCTGGTAGGAGAGAATGATATAAGAAACCCGCAGACCCAATTGAAACCAGGGAACCATGAATTTTGAAATTTCCACGTTGCCGGTGAATTGTCCGCCGTTGGTTTGCGTGTGCTGAAGCGGATCATTCAGCCTTGGTATACTGTTCCATGAGTTTCCAACTTCTACAGAAACCGCCCAGTTAAGCTCACATTCAGGTTCTTCCTTTGGCGGGGCCTGTTTGTCGTATACGGTATCAGCCACGACGTACCTGATCGGTTCAGCAGTATCCGTCTGTTGTGCCGGATCACCCACCAGCGGAAAATGCATCTGGATGATACTGTCGCGGCAAACGCTATAATATTTTATCCGGCTGGCTGAATCCATTTTTGCAGGAATCACGAGCCTGTCTTTAAAATGAACGGTTGTATCCTTGTGGCGGACAAGTTCCACCGTCGTATCGTATTTGAATCCTTTTCTGCTCGATGGAAAAACATGGGCCTGGTAAAAATTCAATCTTAGCTGCGCCTTTCTTTGAATAGAATCTCCTTGTTGCGGAACGGCAGTGGCGGATGAATTTACAGTAACGGTACGACAGCAAGCGCCACCCGCGGAGGTAGCCACCGGGCCACCACCTTTTACGATCACGGCATCGCCGTTTGGATAGAAAGCATTTCCGCAGGTGAAGAGAATATATAAAAAACATCCATTTTTATTGATGAGTTTCCAGGCTTCGATCCCTTCGGCTGCTTCACCGGCAGGATTCAATTTTACATAGAGATAGTTTATTATATTAGTTTGCTGATTAAAGAAACCCAGATTACCGATAGTGCCTGGCGTGATATAAACCTTTCTTACATTTTTTGTATTCAGGTCCTTGTATCCGTTTTTGAATCCGGAATTGCGGAGCAATAAATCAAAGGCCGGAAATGTTCGGGTGTATTTTCCCTGCTGATGCGGATCGTTGATGGATTTTATAAAAAGTGCGGGCGTCGTGATCCCGTTCATTCTTTGCAGAAATGGAAACTGGGGATGGCGGCCGAGTGGATCGGTAAATAAACGGGGTTCATCGTGTTTGTTGAAAAGGTATAATCGCGAGTTCTGATAACAGGGTTTCTGTGCAAATAGGGTCGTACCTGTGATTATCAAAAAGAAGGACAGTAAATAGACACGCATCTACTAGTTTTTTTAAAAATTGGATTTTTGGGGGAAGGGAGGATTGGCTATTAAACGCGTGAATCGTTATTTTCTTACATTTTATTTCCAAAATTTGGAATTCAACCTGAAAAATCGGTATCAGAGGGACAACGTGTGGGTATTAGCAATCAATTTAAGAACCGTGAAAGGTTGCAGACACTCTGGTCCAAAACTCAATTTTTACGGGTCTTTTAAGTATGATTACAAGTGAATTTCGATGTCGGTTCGTCGAACGAACATTATCACGCAGACTGTAAACGGACTTCAGATTCCGGGCGTCATTTGCACGCTTAGATCTTTTCTTTAGATAAGTTATCTGCCGGTTCAGTATTTTTTCCGGCCTGTATTTTACTCCTGGAAGAAATCACTTCATCCGCCACTTTCAGCATCGCGGCGAGGGAAAGGTCCACATCCAATTCGGTGGTTGACCAGGAACTAACGCTGATGCGCATGGCCGTTTTACCCTGCCAGGTAGTACCGCCGCACCAGCAGGTACCGTCTTCCTGAATTTTTTTTATAACGGCGAGCGTGGTCAGCGTATCGCCAAAACTCACCAGCACCTGGTTGAGCACCACGTCATTTAATATATTATAACCTGCATTTTTTAATACTTCGGCAAACCGGCGTGCCTGGGAACAATTTTTATCTACCAATTCGGAGAATCCTTTTTTCCCCAGAGATTTTAATGCGGCCCACACGGCAATACCTCTTGCTTCGCGGGACATTTCCGGCGTAAACTGGAACGGATCCCGCTTACCGTTCTCCGGAAGGTAGGCGGCGGATGCGGAAACGGCTCCCAGCAATGCCTCCTGCTGTTTTACGAAGACCAGACCACAGTCATAAGGAACGTTCAGCCATTTATGTGCATCGGTTGCAAGCGAGTCGGCCAATTCGATTCCTTTCACCAGGTGTTTTGTTTTCTCAGAAGCAGCTGCCCATAAGCCGAAAGCCGCATCCACATGTATCCATACATGCTTTCGTTTTTTCCTGCATATTTCTTCGATCGGATCAAAGGCGCCGGTATTTACATTGCCCGCCTGTAGACAAATGATGGTCGGACCTGCCGTGACGGGTATTTTTTCCGCGATCATTCTGCCCTGGCTATCCACCGGCACTTTGATGATCCGGTCCCTGCCAAAGCCGATCAGGTTTAGTGCCTTCAGCATGCTCACATGAACCTCGCAGCCGGTAATCACCGTGATTTCGGGTGCATTAAATAATCCATGGGCTTCTACATCCCAGCCTTCATTTTTCAGCAGGCTATGGCGGGCGGCCGCAAGAGCAGTAAAATTTCCCATGGTAGCGCCGGTTACAAATCCGACAGAGGTTTGTTTTGAAAGGCCGAGTAAATCAATCATCCAGCTGCTGCTGATCTCTTCCAGTAAGGCGGCAATCGGGGACATCACATACATACCCGCGTTCTGGTCCCAGACGCCGGTCAGTAATTTAGCGGCCATCGCAGCGGGCAACGAACTTCCACAAACAAAACCGTAATAACGGCCACCCGTAGACGTAACGGTGGCGGGCGACCCCTTGTCATTCAATGTGTTCAACACCTGTTCGGCAGGTATCGGTTCATCCTGGAGGGGTTCTATCAGCTGATTCAGCTGCTGGATATTTTTTTCTGATGGGTATACCGAACGGTTATTTAGTCCGGCAATATACTGTTCTGCGATAACGGCAAATTGTTCGAATAAACTCATAGACCAGGGGTGTATATTTTCAGAACGTGACTCCTCAAAGGTCCTATATTTTAATGGCCCGGAAAGGGGGAATTTCCCAACGGCGAAGGAGGCGGTTGACTGCTGACGGTTGACGGTTGACGGTTGACGGTTTGCAGTTGGCAGTTGGCAGTTGGCAGTTGGCGGTTGACGGCTTGCCCCGCGAAATGCGGGGTTGACGGTTGATGGTTGACGGTTGGCGGTTGGCCCACCTGCGCTAAAGATTCGGTGGGCGATGCGGGCGATGCATAAAAAAAACCGTCACGCTTGTAGCGTGACGGTCCCTATGTATGAAAACCTTAACCCCTTAGCTAAATAGACCACCTTTTTTCAATTCCTTAGTATCTTCTCCGATCTTAAATCCATTGTGGTAGATTTCGATCTTATAAGCTCCTGGTACAAATGAACCTGATTGTTTCCAGGCAAACTGTACTGATTTAGTTTTACCAGCTTCGATATCTACAGGCACTTTAGCTGTAAAGATCTTATCACCTTCATCACGGCTGGCAAAAGTTCCTGAACCCAAAGCGGGTACAGAGATTGGTTTGCCATCTGGTCCGGTGATACAAACATAAACATCAGTCTGGCCATTCTGGGCGATACGATTGTTTACGTCGAAGGAAATGATCAGCTTGTCAACTCTCTTTGCAGTTGTAGTTATTTTTTCCTTACCGTTCTTACGGTCTTTAACAGGAACTACAGAGATGTTTGAAGCATTGAGTGTAGAAGCGATGTCAACTTTCTTTTCCAGGTCTTCTTTCTGGGTAGTCGTAGTTGACAGATCAGAAGTCAGTTTTTCTTTGTCGGCAGTCAACTGTGTTTTGTCGGCTGTCAGCTGAGTATTCTGAGTTGTAAGTGTTGCAACCTGCGCCTGAAGATCAGAGATCTTTGTGTTCAGGTCAGCGATTAATGCTTTGGCTTTATTTAATTCTGCAACCGTTGCATTTTTCTTTCCGAGTATGCTTCTGATTTCTGCTTTCTTTTTAGCGATATCAGAATTTGAAGCAGAAAGCTGAGATGTTAAACGATTGTTGGTTCCTGTAAGTGAATCCAGGCGAACGAGGGCATCATCGAAGTTCTTCTGTAATGCGCCTTTTTCGTCGGTTACTTTAGCAATCTGGGTCTGTTGACTTTGCTGAACCTGTTCCTGTTTGTTATTGTTCCAAAGTAAATAACCCCAGGTGCCGAGAAAACCTGCTGCCAGCAAACCGATAACCAGATTCTTAAAATCTTTTTTCGGTGGCTGACTTTGTGGAGTCGCGGATGGATAATTAGTGGTTGTGCTCATGGTTTGATTTTTATTTTAAAAATATTTTTTGTACGGGACCCGTGGTTTAGGCAGGTTTCCAGTACGGAGTTTGTCTAAAACCGTGCCAATTTTGGTCAATTGCATGGCGGTGGATATTAATTACCAGTTGTAAATTGTTAATTGTCAATTGTTTATAATATTTTTAGATGGCCGCAGGGTGCAATTATTCATAATCCATTAACCATTGACAATTAAAAAAATAACTTGCGGCTAAAACCTGAAAATTGTCGGCAGAACAGATTATACGTGATTGGAAAAGGAAAATTTATAAGCCTGTTTACTGGTTGGAAGGAGAGGAAGAATACTTTATTAATGAGGTGATGGATTTTGCGGAGCATCAGATCTTACCTGAAGAAGAGAAATCTTTTAACCTGACTATATTTTATGGAAAGGATGCGGACTGGGCTTCGGTTGTGAATGCCTGTCGCCGTTATCCCATGTTTGCAGAAAGACAGGTGGTATTATTAAAGGAGGCTCAGCAAATGCGGGAGATCGCCAAACTGGAACCTTATATCATGCAGCCACTGGGTTCCACGATTTTTGTTGTTTCATACAAGGATAAGAAAGTAGACGGCCGGAGTAAGCTTGCCAAGTTGTTAAAAGAGAAGGGTGAATTGTTGTCCACCAAAAAAATGTACGACAACCAGTTACCGGAATGGGTGACCGAATTATTACAATCCAGAGGTCTTACGATTCAGCAGAAAGCGCTCGCTCTGCTGATCGATCATATCGGCAATGATCTCATGCGGATAAAAAGCGAGGTGGAAAAAATTCGGATCAATCTCGGAAACAGAAAGATGATCGATGAGGATGATGTTGAAAAATATGTCGGCATCAGCAAAGAGTATAACGCGTTTGAATTACAGATTGCTCTGGCGAAAAAGGATCTTGCCAAATCACTGCTTATCATTCAATACTTCGAAAGCAATCCCAAAGCCGCGCCGATACAGCTGGTACTTCCGACGCTCTATAGTTTTTTCAGTAAAGTATATATGATATTCGGAATTCCGGGACCGGATGAGAAAACAACGGCTTCCGTACTGGGTGTCTCTCCTTTTTTTGTGAAGGACTATTTAACGGCAGCAAAGAATTATGGATTCGCCGGAACAGAAAATGCATTGCTTTTATTGCATCACTATAATTTGAAGAGTGTGGGAGTCGGGAGCGTGAATGTGGAAGATGCCTCACTGTTGAAGGAGCTTGTGGCTAAACTAGTATGAGAGTATGGGAGTATGGGAGTATGGGAGTACTGAGAAATTCACTAATACACTCGCACTCTCATACTCCCATACTCCCATACTCTCATACTCCTATTCTTGACGCGCTGATTTTGTCCAACGCAAGTTGGTGTTTCAGTTCGTCAATCCCGCTGAATTTTATTTCGGGACGGAGGAATCTTTTTACAAAGACTTTTATTGTCTCACCGTAGATCATTCTTTCAAAATCGAAAATATTCACTTCGATCATTCTTTTGGATCCGCCGACTGTCGGACGGAATCCAATATTCATCATACCCCGGTATAATTTACCAGGTTCATTCAAAATGATCAGATCCACCGCATAAACTCCATCGCCGGGAATCAGTTTAAATTTTTCGGCGATCTCCAGGTTCGCTGTCGGGTAACCAATCTTGCGGCCCAGTTTATTTCCTTCCACCACTTTGCCGCAGAAAAAATAATCATAGCCCAATAAATCACGCGCTGTTTCCATATCCCCTGCGCTAACGGCTTCCCGGATACGCGTGGAGCTCACCGAAATAGAATTCAGTACATGGGCAGGAATTTCCCGCAGCTGATATTGATAAATGAAAGATTGCTGTTTCAGCAATTCATAATTGCCGGTCCGCCCTTTTCCAAAATGATGGTCATATCCGATGATCAGCGTATGTGGTTTAAAATAACGGATCAGAAACTCTGCGATATAATCCTCCGCCGACAGCTTTGCGAATTCTTCGGTAAATGGAATCACCACCAGGTGGTCGATGCCCATATCGGAAAGCAGTTCAATTTTTTCATCGAGGGTATTGATGAGCTGAATACCGGCGGCCGCATTGAGAACGGTTCTCGGATGGGGATCGAATGTGATGATCACAGTTTCGCCATCCACTTCAGCGGCTCTTTTTTTCATCTGGGTAATCACCTGCCGATGACCCGAGTGCACACCATCAAAGGTTCCAATGGTGAGTACGGCATTTCGAAAAAGGGGTATTTGTTTAATATTCCTGTAAACCAGCATAAGTAAAATCTGCTGCGAAATTATATAAACGCGGGGAACTTATCTGACAATGAAATTAATCCCGATTCGATTAGCTTTGCGGCAGATTTAAATCAGGATTTTCTTATATGTCTCTTTACTCCCGACGCGGTGTTTCAGCCCAGAAAGAAGAGGTGCATCAGGCTACGGCCAGCCTGGACAAAGGGCTTTATCCCTTCGCCTTCTGTAAGATATACGAGGATTTCCTCGGCGGCGATGCAGAATGGGTAAACCTGATGCATGCCGACGGCGCGGGTACCAAGAGCATACTGGCTTATTTATACTGGAAGGAAACCGGCGACATTTCCGTGTGGAAGGGTATTGCGCGGGACGCCGTGGCTATGAATCTCGACGATTTGTTATGCGTGGGTATTTATGATAACCTGTTGTTTTCATCTACGATCGACCGCAATAAATCAAGAATTCCCGGCGATGTTTTACAGGCCATCATTGAAGGCACGCAGGAATTTTTTGATGAATTAAAATTATTTGACGTTAACATTCACTTTCTCGGAGGTGAAACCGCTGATGTCGGGGACCTGGTCAGAACTATCGCGGTGAATGGCACGATGACGGCCCGCTGGCCGAAATCAAAAATCATCAGCAATGAAAAAATCGCTGTGGGCGATTCAATCGTGGGTATTTCGAGCAGTGGCAAGGCCTCCTATGAAAAAGTCTATAACAGTGGTATCGGATCCAACGGACTTACCAGTGCCCGCCACGATATGCTGGAATCCAGCTACGGTCATTATTATCCTGAAACCGTTGAGCCGATGCTCGACAAGGATGTGATCTATACCGGCAACCATAAAATTTCCGATCCTGTAAAAACAGAAACGGGCGAGGAGACGTCGGTGGGCAGATTGTTATTGAGTCCTACGAGAACCTATGCACCGGTGGTAAGGGCCTTGCTGGGAAAATATTTTGATCAGATACATGGTATGATCCACAGCAGCGGGGGCGGACAAACAAAATGTTTGAAATATCTGCCCGGTCCGATGCGAATCGTCAAAGACAATTTATTCAAGCCTCCTGTTATTTTTGACCTGATCCGTCAATCTTCGGGTGCCGATGACCGTGAGATGTACCAGGTATTCAATATGGGTCAGCGCCTGGAAATTTATACCAATCCTTCAGCAGCCTCCGCTCTGATCGAACTGATAAAGGGATTCGGCATCGAAGCGCAGGTGATCGGCAGGGTGGAAGCGGCTGATAAAAAAGAACTGCTGATTGATGTTGGGGGAAACCAAATTGGATACTAGTTATTAGTTGTTAGTTGTTAGTTGTTAGGCCGTTGTTTATAACTAACAACTAACAACTATTTCGATTCAAGCTTGTAGACAATTGGCTGCTTCTTGAAGGAGGCCACTTTTGCGCCTTTATTCATGGCCGGGACCCAATAGCCGCTTTCTTTCACAACCCTTACTGATTCCGCGCGCAGTTCTTTTGGTCCGCTGATGGCATGTACTTTTGATATTGATCCGTCGGTATTCACTATAAATTCTACGATCACTTCTCCCTGTACTTCATTTTTTTCTGCTGCTTTGGGATAAGTCAAATTTTTGACGAGGTAGGTCTGCCATCCTTTGGCGTCACCTGGATACTCTGCATCCACTTCCACTTTTTTTAATGGGCCAGCCGAATCCAATGCCTGCTCTACCTCCCGCAGTTCATATGCGTGTTCACTTGTGTATTTTTCGGCTTCTTTCGGATTGTCGACGATTCGTTTCATTTCATCTGACATTTCAAAAGCGAATTTTTGTCCGTCTTTCATATTCATCAGGACCAAGTATCTTTTATAGTCAAAATCGAAACTTTGAATGGTACCTGGCAATGCCTGTGCGTCGCGCTGCGATATGATTTTATAATCCTGTGAATTGTCGGATACCAGATCCGGATGGGCGTAACTGGTAGTATTTGATCCGTATTCGCGAATCCCTTTCAGGACATCACGCGCGATTTTTTCCTGGTTCTTTTCATCCTGCAAATATTTTAAATCGGAAGGGTTATCCATATATCCGCATTCGATTAAAACAGCGGGCACTGTTGCTTTTTTTAGTATGAGGATATTGCCGCCATCACCTGGTGCTTGTTTTAATTCCGGTTCAATAATAAAATCAGATTTAATAACTTCAGTAAGAACGGATCCCAATTTCACAGAGCCTTCATATACGCTACTTGAATTATGGGGAATATAAATCTGGAAACCGGAGTTTGTTGTTTGCATTTCCCCCATCTGCTTGTTAACCGTCTGATTCATATGAATCGAAATAAACAAATCGGCGTTTTTATTTTTCGGCAGTGCGGCAATATATTCCAGTGATTCGGAGAGTTTACTGCTACCGGGCGTGACATCTGTTTCTCTTGACATGATCACATCCACATTATATTCTCCGGCCAGCGACTGTATTTTTTTTGAAATGCTGAGATTGATATCTTTTTCATTTATGCCGTTCACCTGAGCACCTGGAAAAACACCACCATGTCCGGGATCTATGACCACTTTTATGTTTTTCACTGCATGAAAGGGCAGGATGGTTTTTATTTTAAATGAGAAAAGGCAAATCAGCAGCGCAAATACCGGCAGGATCATGATGCGGCCGATCAGCGCTTTTTTGTTTTTGTTTGATTTGGTGATCATGGCAATTCTTCTTTTTATCTGGTTTTTGAAAAATGGATTCGTAAGCGGGAAAGGTCGTCCGGCTATTTTCGTTAATAACAGGCCGGCATATTCGTATTCATTTGTTTCGGCCACTACACAGGCATCTGCTGCATATTCATGTATCAGTTTCAGCTCACGGCCAATCAATTGAAAGAAGGGATTGAACCAACACAGGATGGACATGACTTCCATTCCAATGATATCTACGGAATGGTGGTTTCTTACATGAAACAATTCATGGCGGAGAATCTGACGACCCTCCCTGCTGTTTATTTCCATTTCTTCTCCCCAGAAAATGGATTTAAAGAAGGAAAAGGGAGTGCCTTTTTCTGTAACGAAATAAACCGTCGCTTCCGGAAGATGCAGGAATGTCTTGTTCCTTCCAAGGTTCCGCAGGTAACGAATGGTTTTTAGAAAACGGGCAAAGAGCACCATGCTAATAAAGAGAGTGATCAGCAATGCGATCCATTCCCAGGACAGCGAATGGCCCGGATTCTTTTTGGCATATATCGTTACAGCTTCTTCCAGTCCGCCCTGGGCGACGCCCAATAAATGAATGGGAGATCCGCTGGCGGATTGGTTCCAGAATTCAGGCAGGTTGAAACGGAGGGCCGGCAATAAGAAACTAAACAGGGGTATGCAGATCAGGAAGAGCCGGTTAAAACTGTGGAAAAAGCGATTCCGCAGAAAGATCCAGAAATAGGCAAAGAGCAATCCGGATATGAAAACCGTTTTTAGGAGATAGATCAATTGGGTCATGGTTTCTTGTTTTTTGCTGACTGGATCTGTTGTAGTAATTGTTCAAGTTCAGCTTCCGAGAGTTTCTGGTCGTTGATAAACTGGGATACCAGTCGGGCGGGGGACCCGTCAAAATATCCCTTGATAAGCTGATTGACCGATTTTTTACCATATTCCGCCTGGGATATCAGGGGTTCGTACAGGTTGTTGCGGCCATGTACGCTGTATTCCACAAATCCCTTTTCCACCAGGATCTTCAGAATGGTAGCTATCGTATTGGAATGGGGGCGGGGCTCGGGAGTAGTTTCAATGATCTCCTTCAGAAAGCCCTTTCCGAGCTTCCAGAGCACCTGCATCACCTGCTCCTCGGCTTTAGTTAATGTTTTTGCAGAATTCATTTTTGATTTTTAAAAACTGGGTTACTTTTTGCTTGTTCGCGTATTGAATGTGAAGCCGGGTTACGAAAAAACGATGATCATATACATGCAATTGGTAAAAAAGGTTATAACTAAAAAAGTAGTTCTAGATCAAATATATAACTAAATAATTAGTTCTACCAAATTTTAGCCTTTTTAATTTGAGAAAGATTATGAGGTTCCACGTTTGGGTATTACTTTCGTGATTGTACATAGCGGAATATTTATAATCTTACCCTATCCAACTTTTCCGCCTTTTGCATTGTTATATGGTTGATCTATACCCGACAAAGACATTTGTCCACTAATTATTTATACCCATTATGAGGCAACTTAAAATCGCCACGCAGATTACAAACCGCGACTCGCAGGCGGTAGAAAAGTATTTACAGGAAATTTCAAAGATCTCTATGATCACGCCGGAAGAGGAAACCATTCTCGCTCAGCGTATTAAGATGGGAGATCAAAAGGCATTGGACAAACTGGCCCAGTCCAATCTGCGTTTCGTAGTATCAGTAGCCAAACAATACCAGCATCAGGGTCTTTCCCTGAGTGACCTTATTAATGAAGGAAACCTCGGTCTGATCAAGGCCGCTCAGCGCTTTGATGAAACCAAGGGTTTTAAATTTATTTCTTACGCTGTATGGTGGATCCGTCAGTCAATCCTACAGGCTTTGGCCGAACAGGGTCGCCTGGTACGTCTTCCTCAGAATAAAATCGGAACTTATAATAAGGCCAATAAAGCCTATATGGCTTTCGAACAGGAGCACGAACGTGAACCTTCAACAGAGGAACTTGCTGAATTGCTTGAAATGAGCGAAACAGAAATAAACAATATTTTCCAGAGCAATACCCGTCACAGTTCGCTGGATGCACCCGTGCACGAAGCGGAAGATGTGGCTATGGGCGACCTGCTGGAAGGCGGTGATGACACAGATGACGATGTGATGAAAGATTCCCTCCGGGCTGAAATCCGCCGGGTGCTGAAATCACTGAGTCCGCGTGAAGCTGAAATCGTAAATGCTTATTTCGGACTAGACGGAGAAAATGGTGTTACCATTGAACAGATCGGACAGAAATACGACCTGACCAAGGAAAGAATCCGCCAGATCAAAGAAAGAGCGATCAAGCGCCTCCAGAAAGCGAGATACAGTAGTGCACTGAAAGCATACCTGGGGTAGTGATTAGTTATTAATTATTAGTTATTACTACATTATATAGCCGTTCCGATTCATTCGGGACGGTTTTTTTATTCGGCATGGTCTTAACTTTGTGTGGGGTCAATTCATTTCTATCAGCCTTCTTCACATGATCCGTAACTGCATTTTCCTTTTCCTGATTAGTTTTTCCTTCGCTTCCTGCGAAAAGGATATTACGATCAAACTGGACCCCACGTCCACCGACCTGGTGGTGGATGCTTCGATTGAAAACGGGAAATATCCAATGGTTTTATTATCGAAAAGCCTGGCATATTTCAGTCAGCTGAGTGCCGCCGCACTATCGGCTTCCTATGTACATGGTGCATACGTTACCATGAGTAACGGAAGCATTACCGGACAACTCAAAGAAGACAGTATCAGGGACGACAGCACCGGCCTTGTTGTCTATTTCTATACTTTCAATCCTTCGTATTCCGGACCTAAATTCATGGGTGCATTCAATACTTCGTATAACCTGGAAATACAAGTGGGCAACAAGACCTATACAGCCAGCACCACGATTACATCGCTTGCCAAATACATTGATAGTTTATGGTGGGTAGATGCTCCGTCAGCCGCTGACTCGGGACTGGTGAATTTAAAAGCACGCATAGTGGATCCGCCGGGATACGGAAATTATACGCGCTATTTTACCAGCATCAATGACGGGCCCTATTATCCCGGACTGACTTCGGTTTTTGATGACCAGATCACGGATGGAACTACTTATACGGTGACTGTTGATAAAGGGGTGAACCGGAATTTCCCCATCGATGTAACTGATAATTCTTTTTTTAATAAGGGAGATTCGGTAGTTGTGAAACTGGCAGACATCGATAAGGCAACCTATTATTTCTGGCGCACGATGGAGTACAATTATTCAAGTGTCGGTAATCCTTTTTCAACACCCACGGTTGTGATTTCAAATATTTCCAACGGGGCGCTGGGTTACTTTGGCGGATACGCGGCCCAGTACAAGGGATTGCTGATTCCCTACTGATCAGTCGTCTGCGTGACCTTCTTTTTGAGCAATTACGACTAAATTTGCAATCCTGAAGTTGACAGTTTACAGTTGACAGTTGACAGAACATTGGCTGTCAACTGTCAACTGTAAACTGTCAACGAACAAATACGGACTATTAAAATATGGAAAATAAAGAGCATGTTCATTGTTTGATTATCGGATCAGGGCCCGCCGGATATTCCGCAGCGATTTATACTGCACGGGCAAATCTCAAACCCTTACTCTATCAGGGCATACAGCCCGGTGGACAACTGACCATTACAACTGAAGTGGAGAATTATCCCGGATATCCAAACGGAGTACAGGGACCCGAGATGATGGTAGAGTTTGAAAAGCAGGCAAGCCGCATGGGCGCCGATATACGTTTTGGGCTCGCAACAAAAGTAGATTTTTCTGAACGGCCCTTCAAAGTATGGATTGATGATGAAAAACTGATCACAGCGGATTCCGTAATTATTGCCACCGGGGCCACTGCAAAATGGCTGGGACTTCCGAGTGAAGAAAAACTCAATGGATACGGAGTAAGTGCCTGTGCAGTTTGCGACGGATTTTTTTTCAGGGGAAAAGAAGTGGCGATTGTAGGCGCCGGTGATACGGCAGCTGAAGAAGCTTTGTACTTGTCGAAACTTTGCACCAACGTACATATGCTTATCCGGCGCGATCAGATGCGGGCATCGCAGATCATGCAGCAGCGTATCCGCGAAGCATCCAATATTAAAATTTACTGGAACACAACCGTTGAGGAAATACTGGGTGATACAAAGGTAGACGGTGTAAGAATTAAAAACACCGCGACCGGAAAAGTCGAAACCATTCAGGTTCATGGTTTCTTTGTGGCCATCGGTCACGAACCCAATTCCGGTATCTTCAAAGAATGGCTTGACCTGGATGAGACAGGATATATCAAAACGATTCCGGGCAGTACGAGAACAAATATTGAAGGTGTATATGCTGCCGGGGACGTGCAGGATAAAATCTACCGGCAAGCCGTAACAGCAGCCGGCAGTGGGTGTATGGCCGCTCTTGATGCAGAACGCTGGCTGTCTTTGAAAGCGTAAAGCGTAAAGCGCAAAGCGTAAGGCGTTAACATGATGGCCTGTGCGTTCATCATAACACCTGGATCCTTGCGATTTACACATTTTTCTTTACGCTTTGCGCTTTGTGCTTTACGCTAAAAAAAAGGTATGATTACAATCGAACTGCAGGACCTGATCTTTTATGAACACCATGGTATTTATGAAGAAGAAAGAAGAGTCATGAACTCCTTCGAAGTAAATCTCAGCGTGTCATATATGGATACCATCCCTGTGTTCGAAAAAATTGCGGATACCATCAGTTATGTTAATTTGTTCCGGATCGTGCAGGAAAAAATGAAAGAACCGGTATTTCTTTTGGAAAAAATCTGCCAGGGCATTATCTTAAACATCAAACATCAATATCCGGCCGTATCCGAAGTCAGGATCAGCATCTTTAAATTACAGGCACCCATAGAACATTTTGTCGGTAAGGTAGGAGTAACGATGCAACGCACATTTAAGGAGTAACTATGCTTCGATTGCTTACCTTATTATTCATTGGTTTTCCATGCCTGTTATTTTCTCAGGATATCAACCAACTCCTGAAAGAAGCGCAGCAGCAGGAATCCCTGTTACATGAAAACGAAGCCTTCCTTAAATATGCTCAGGTCGTAAAGCAGGATCCGGCCAACCTGGTCGCTCTCTGGAAAAGCAGCGAGCTTTGTTCGCGCATTGGTGCACGTCAGACGGACAAAGAAAAAATGAAACCTTATTTTATTGCTGCCAAAAATTATGCGTCTGCAGCCCTTTCAATAAACACAAACTCTTCAGAAGCCAATTGCGCCATGGCGTTTGCCCTGGGCCGGATATCAAGAATATCCACTACCAGGGAGCGGATCATCCTCGCTAGAGACGTTAAGTTTTATGTGGATAAAGCAATCCGGCTCGATCCGACCAATTTCAGGGCTTATCATATATTGGGCCGGTGGAATTATGACGTGAGCGATCTGAACGTGGCGGAACGGTCATTCGCCAGGATGTTTTATGGAAGGATTCCCGATGCCAGCCTGGATGATGCGATCGTCGATTTTGAGAAAAGCAGGTCGTTGTATCCCGCATTTATCCTCAACTATTATGAACTGGCGCGGTCTTATCACCGGATGGGTCAGGATAAAAAAGCGGTTAGCTATCTCCGGACGCTTTTGACAATGCAGGATGTGATTTATGACGACACAAGGGTGAAAGTGATTGCCCGCCAGTTGCTCACGGAATGGCAATAAACCCCCTGTCCAGTCAGCAAATTGTAGTATAATTGCGAACCATTTTATGAACATCAGACCCGATTTTGATATACATAATGAAGATCCGACTGCCGAGGATCCGACCCAGTGCCGGTTGTTGATTGAAATCGGCTCCTGCTCACTGACCTATGTATTATTAAATGTAAGAGGTATGCGGCCCTCGGCCATCAAGTTTTTTAAATGGCCGACCTTACGTACGAATGAACCGGAAACGATCCTTCGAAGTATCCTGGAATCCGACCCTGTTTTAAGCCGGTTCCATCCTGCAGAGATTTTTCTTATATATAATTTCCCCGAAAGTAATCTGATTCCTGAAAAATTTTTCAGCGGAGATATGACGAGGCCCGTAACCGACCTCGTTTATGGCAACCTGAGTAACGATCTGGTGCTGGATGAAAAAATTCCCTGGTTCGAATTTCATAATGTTTACCGCGTACCGCCCAGGATACATTTTTTGATGCAGGAAAAATTTGAGAAGGCGAGGTTCTGGCATTTTTACAGTCTCCAGCTGAAGTGTTTTAAAATGTTTACCGCCAAAGAAGAACCTTCTTTTGTAAAGGCATTCTTCTATCCGGATAAGATGGTGGTGATGGTTTGCAAAGCCGGGCAGTTACAGCTTATACAGCATTTCGACTATACTGATTCCAAAGATGTATTATATAACCTGCTGAATATTTGTCATCAGCTCAATCTGAACCGGGAAGAACTGGTTCTTGAGATATCGGGCATGATTGAAAAAAAATCTGTGCTGTATGAAGACCTTGAACTGTATTTTCTTCATATCCGTTTCGACAGCATGGAAGACAGTATCAAGATGACGGATGAACTCATGCAATTTCCCAATCATTTCTTCGCTTCTATTCTGAAAATGACGATATGCGTATGAAAGCGTAAAGCGTAAAGCGTAAGGCGTAAAGCGTAAGGTGTAAGCGATATGATTCTGAAAATGACGATATATGCATAACGGTTCTGAAATTAATGATATGCGAATTATGATTCTGAAAATGACGATATGCGTATAATCGGAGGCGAATGGGGTGGAAGAAAGATTCATCCGCCTTCAAAAATGCCTTATACCAGGCCAACCACAGATATCGCAAAAGAAGGTTTATTCAATATCATTCAATCCAACCGCGCACTGGAAGGTTTGAAAACCCTTGACCTTTTCGGAGGAACGGGCAGTATCAGTTTTGAACTGGCATCCCGTGGTGCAGCCGATCTCACCGTCGTTGAAAAAGACAGCCAGATGCTGGCTTTTATCCGGAAGACGGCTGAAACCCTCGGCCTTAACCAATTGAAAGTAGTTCCATCGGATGTGTTCCACTTTCTGAAAAATACAAAGGAGCAATACGATTTTATTTTCGCCGGTCCCCCGTATGCGCTGGAAACCATTGACCAGATTCCGGAATTGGTTGTTTCAGGAAATTTATTAAAAACAAATGGCTGGTTCGTCCTGGAGCACACACCAAGGAACCGTTATAGTGATTATCCGCTTTTTGTTACCGAACGGAATTATGGTACCACCCTTTTTTCCATATTCATCAATAAGGCGGGATGAAACCCATTTTTATCAGCGGCATTGGTACAGGCATCGGAAAAACAGTGATTGCAGCGATTATCGCAGAGGCGCTGAAAGCCGATTACTGGAAACCCGTGCAGGCGGGATATGAACCGGGAACCGATCGTGCGCTGGTCGCTTCGCCTATAAGTAATTCCGAAACGGTTATTCATCCGGGAACCGATCGTGCGCTGGTCACTTCGCTTGAAAGTAATTCCGAAACGGTTCTTCATCCGGGAACCGATCGTGCGCTGATCGCTTCGCTTGTAAGTAACTCCAAAACAGTTATTCATCCGGAAACCTATCTGTTAAAGCTGGCAGCTTCACCGCATATTGCTGCGCAAAAAGAAAACAAACGTATTGAACTAAAAAAAATAGCGGATGATTTGAGTGAGATGGACAGGAGCCGCCCACTCGTCATAGAAGGTGCAGGCGGATTGATGGTTCCCCTGAATGAACAGGAATTTGTGATCGACATCGTAAAGATGCTCGATGCAAGACTGGTGCTGGTGAGTCGTAATTACCTGGGCAGTATCAATCATTCCCTGATGACGGCTGCTGTTTGCCGCAATTATGGTCTTGATGTCGCCGGATGGGTTTTTAATGATCAGTATATGAACTATGAGCAGGAAATCGTGCGCTGGTCGGGTTATCCGGCCCTGTTTTCGCTTCCCCTGATGACTCCGCTTTCGAAACAGACGATCTTAGCTGCGGCTGAAAGCATCCCGCCGGAAGGAATGGGTTATCTTTACGAGTCGTTATGATCAATCTCAACTATCCGTTATTGAAGCCGGTCAGGATGCTCCTGCTTCCCTTTTCGCTGATTTACGGGTTGATCATTTATATCAGGAATTGGTTGTTTGACAGGAATTTGCTCAGGGCTTCCGTATTCAACCTGCCCATTATCTGTATCGGAAACCTGGCCGTCGGCAGAAACCAGTCGCGGGTAAATAAATTGTTGTAGTCCGTCAGCAGAATATTGAATCCCGCTTTCACCCAGCGATGCTGAAAAGCATCATCCAGGAGGATCAGCTGGGTATCCGGTTTATCGTGTAAAAGCTGGGGTATGGCCA
>Ga0206943_1115_pt2 | contig 20384 bp, 17 predicted proteins | sample Alteio_BWOrgHeat_7_FD_153243 | JGI IMG/M metagenome (GOLD analysis project Ga0206943, IMG submission 153243) | Enriched cells from forest soil in Barre Woods Harvard Forest LTER site, Petersham, Massachusetts, United States -... | ecosystem: Environmental > Terrestrial > Soil > Temperate forest > O... | reverse complement strand
AATGGCGAAGAACCTGTAGGTTGCTTCGCCATCGCCTGATTTTTTGAATAAATTATTCTGCGCTGTCGGCAGGAGTTTCGTCGGCTTCAGCAACTGGTGCTTCTTCTGTTTCAGCAACCGGAGCTTCTTCTTCAACGTCTTCAACCGGAGGCGTATTTTTAGCAGCGATGGCTGCCGCTTTTTCTTCCTTCTTTATAGCTTCTGCTGCTAAAGCCGCTTTACGTGCTTCGTCTTTCGCAGAAACCAGGCCGGTTTTTTTGCCGGTTATTTTACCGTCTTTATGATCCAACCACTCAGCAAATTTTGTTTCAACCTGCTCGTCAGTTAAAGCGCCTTTTTTAAGGCCACCTTGTAAGTGTTTTTTGTATAATACCCCTTTGTAGGATAAAATAGCGCGACAAGTATCAGTTGGTTGTGCACCGTTGTTTACCCAATCAAGGGTTTTGTCGAAATTAATGTCGATAGTTGCAGGGTTAGTGTTTGGGTTATATGAACCTAAACGCTCAATAAAACGTCCGTCTCTTGGAGCACGGGCGTCAGCCACTACGATGTAGTAAAAAGGTTTCCCTTTTTTACCATGTCTTTGCAATCTGATTTTAGTTGCCATGTTTTTTTACTTTATGTGTTCAACATTGTCCCCGGAGTTTCTTTCAGCGGGGGCTGCAAAAGTAGGGAATTGTTTTTAATTAAACAAGTATGAATAGTTGTAAATGTTGCAGACGTTGAAAGGGTTATAAAAGTTTAACATCTTTAACAACTACAACACTTACAACCTTTATAACCTAATTACAACGACAATATCTCCACTATCTTTAAAAAATGCGGGTTTATCTCTACATGATATTTGATGGCCTGCTCTAACGGTGTATAAGTAACTTCGTCATGTACCAGGCCAACCATTTGATTGCGCCGGCCGTCTTTTAAAGCCTCAACGGCAGCCACACCTAAGCGACTGGCCAATACACGGTCCATACAGCTTGGCCTGCCGCCGCGCTGTATATGCCCCAATACCGAAACGCGGGTATCATAATTTGGATATTTCTCTTTTACTATACGGCCAATTTCAAAAGCTGTGCCCGGCACTTCGCCTTCGGCTACAATAACTATGCGCGATGATTTGTCTTTACGGCCATTTTCGAGCCGGTCAAACAAAGCGCTCATGTTTGAGCTGGTGTCGGGTATTAAAACATTTTCGGCACCGGCGCCAATGCCTGTACGTAAGGCAATAAGGCCCGAGTCGCGGCCCATCACTTCAACTATAAATAAGCGGGCGTGTGATTCGGCGGTGTCGCGGATCTTATCAATGGCTTCAATGGCGGTGTTTATGGCCGTATCGTACCCTATGGTAAAATCGGTGCCTATTAAATCATTGTCAATTGTGCCGGGTAAAGCAATAATAGGGTAGTCAAATTCGCGGCCAAAGGTTTCGGCACCCCTGAAGGTGCCATCGCCGCCTATAGCTATTAAAGCATCAACCTCGTGATCTATTAGTTGCTGGTGTGCTGCTTTTCTGCCTTCAAAAGTCCGGAATGATTCGCTGCGGGCTGTTTTTAATATGGTACCGCCGCGTTGAATAATATTTGAAACCGATTTACGGTCCATCGGGTAAAACTCGCCCTTTATTAAGCCATGGTATCCCCTGTGGATACCTGTAATTTCCAGATCATAATATATAGCTGTACGCACCACTGCCCTGATGGCAGCATTCATACCCGGCGAATCGCCGCCTGATGTTAAAACCCCTATTTTTTTTATTTGCGTCATTGTCAGCAAGCTGATTGAGTGATGTAAAAACAATACTTAACGTTCCTAAACGGGAAACTATACCCTGTTTAGGAATTTTCCGCAAATTTAGATTAATTTTTCTTGTGATGATTGGTTTTTGAAGATAATTAGTGTATTATTTACACATAGGGTTTGTGCATTTCCCACAGCCCTATACGAAACGCGGGGTACAGCCCCCTCTAAACAGCAGAGCTTTCATGAACACCATTTAAAAACAAATAAACCTGTGAATAATCTCCCCCGGTTGGGGAGACTTTAAATTGCCTATAATAAAACGTTCTGTTAACCCCAAAAATAGTTTTAAAGCGCCTTATAGGCCGCTATCCCGCTATCCAAATATTTTTTATACGTTTCAATATCGCTGGCGCCTTGTGGCGTTACAAGAGTTTGGCCCTTTTCGTTAATAATTACATAAAGAGGCTGGGCGTTCGAATTGTATTTTGATTCTTCGAGGTCGAGCCACTTGCCGCCGAGGGTTGAAATGTTTTTGCCGGTAAGCGCCGATTTGAATTGTTCATTTGCCGGCAGCTCGGTTTTATCATCAATAACCAATTGCAACACTACAAAATCATTTTGCAGCCGTTGTAAAACCTCGGGATTGGGCAATACGTTTGATTCCATTTTGCGGCAGTTTACGCAATTCCAACCTGTAAAATCAATCAATATAGGTTTATGTAATTGTTTGGATACTTCCACAGCCTGGTCATAGTCATACCAATCGTCAATGCCTTTTACTTTGGGCAGGCGCTTAAAAAGTTCTTCGTATTTCTTTGTTTTGATGGTTGAAGCATTGACCGGCGCGGTAGCAGCTGTGCCAACTCCAGCCGAAAGATCAAAATCCTGTGTACTTAGTGGCGGCAAAAACGCGCTGATCGATTTTAGCGGAGCGCCCCATAAACCCGGTATCATATAAATAACAAACGCGAAAACAATAATGGAGATAAAAGTCCTCGGTATCGATAAATGGGTCAGCTCGCTATCATGCGCAAATTTGATCTTGCCGATAAGGTATAGGCCCATTAACACGCCAATGGCTATCCATAGCGATAAAAATATCTCGCGGTCAAACAGGTTCCAGTGATAGGCCAGGTCAACGTTTGATAAAAACTTTAAGGCGAAGGCTATTTCTATAAAGCCCAATACCACTTTAACGCTGTTAAGCCATCCGCCCGATTTTGGCAGGCTTTTTAATGCCGAAGGGAACAGGGCAAACAAAGTAAAAGGTAACGCAAGCGCCAATGAAAACCCAAACATGCCAATGGCCGGGCCAAGCCGCTCGCCTTTGGTTGCCGCCTCAACTAATACCGACCCGATGATGGGCCCGGTACATGAAAACGAAACCACTACCAGGGTTGATGCCATAAAAAATATGCCTATCAGCCCGCCTTTATCCGAGTTTTCGTCCAACTTATTGGCTAACGAGCTGGGCAGCGTAATTTCAAACGCGCCCAAAAATGATATGCCAAAAACCACCAATAGCAAAAAGAAAAAGAAATTAAATATGCCATTGGTAGCCAGCGCGTTTAATGCCGACGGGCCAAACAACAGCGTAATTACAAATCCTAAAAAAACATAAATAACAATGATCGATAGCCCATAAATTAATGATTGCAACACAGCCCTGCTGCGGCTGCCTGCCTTTTTTGTAAAAAAGCTAACGGTTAGCGGCAGCATAGGGTAAATACAAGGCATTAAAAACGCAGCGAACCCGCCTAAAAAACCGGCAATAAATATTTCCCAAAGTGTTTTTGGCTTTTCGTCTGCGGCAACAGATTTTGGTGCAGCAGCTTTTACGGTTGCGGCCTGTTGTTTTTTAGCCGCCATACTATCAGCAGCAGTAGGGATACTGGTAAAAGTAACACCGGCAGTTGATTCGGTATCCTTTTTTTCACTTTGGAAAGCTTTAACAGGACTTGCCCCGGCTAACCAAAAAGCCACGATCATTAAAAATAAAGGCAATACGTTACGGATTGGCCCGCGGGTGTTGGCCGGGGAAATAGCTTTTAAGCGTTTTGCAGATGACATTAATCCAAAAAAAACAAAAAAAGGCCCTGTGCGATACCTTTCCATAGAATAGGGAAAGGAGGAGGATAGGGTAAAACCGTTGACAGGTTTTAAAAGCGATTTCCCGCGGGTGTTGGCTGCGCTCATGCTATCGGCAATTATTTACTTAACGGGATAGCAAAATCAATATCATCAGGTGGCAGGCATTTATGATCGTTACAGGTCATATATTCCAGCTTGCCTTTAACAACCGATGCGTTTGGCGAGTTTAGTTTTATCTTTTGCTGAAAAACAACTTCCTTTTCAAAATAGCTCACATTCATGCTGAATGATTTTTCATATTTGGTTACCGGCTTAGGCTCTGACGCTTTACCAACCAGGCTATATTCTTTTGACGTCGCAAAGGTAAATGACGTTTTTATAGGGCCGCCTTCTTTTACATTTAATGAGTAAATATGCCAGCCATCTTCAATAGTAGCTTTTAAAAAAACCACAGCCTCGGTGCTGCTTACCTTTTTAGCCGCGTACGACCATTTTACCGGCGTTTCTATCTGGGCTTTAGCGCCAAAACTCACAGCCAATATGGCCACTGCTAACAATAATTTTTTCATTTTAAGTTGTATAGGATTTATTTAAAAATTCAATTTGTTTAAAGTCGTATTCTATTTCTTCGCCGCCGCGTTCAATTACCAGCAACCCATTTTGTCTAACGCCGGTGATCGTCCCTTCAAAAACATCGCCCTGCGCTTTAAAACGTTTCTTTTCGTTTAACCAATATAGTCGGTTTAAATAAGTTTTCCTTACAAAATCAATTTTACCGGCTTTTAAATTCAAGTAATAAGCTTCAATATGCTGGCAAATCTCGGATAATAAAAACCGTAAATCGTAATCCCGTTGTAAGATTTGCTTTACAGATACCGCGTTAGCTGCTTCAACAGGGAAGCTTTCCTGGTTAACATTAAGACCGATACCAATAACACTGTTTTTAATATTACCGCCCTGTACTATGTTTTCCATCAACATACCGCCAAGTTTTTTATCGGCATAATAAATATCATTGGGCCATTTTATTTTTACCTCATCGCCTAACAATGGTTTCAGGGCATCAACAACGCCCAGGCTTACGGCGCGGGTGAGGTCGAACTGATCTAAAACACTTAAAAAAGACGGTTTAAGCAACAGGCTGAATGTTAAATTTTTGCCGGGCTCGCTATGCCATTTGTTTTGCTGCTGCCCGCGGCCCGCATATTGGCTATCTGCCATAATGACTGTTCCTTCAGGCAATGGCTTGGAATTTGACAATAAGTTTTTAAGATAACTGTTGGTAGAGTCAACTTCTTTTAATGTCAGTAAATTTTGTCCAACAAATAATGCCGAAAATATGTTATTTTGCAAAGTAATAATAATGTTTAACCCAAAAGCGTTCAAAACTAATTCTTTTTGATGGTAAAAAATAAAGCGATAAACGAATCGGCTTACATTTCTGAATTAGCCATACATGGCATACAGGAAAAAAAGGGGAACGATATTGTCAGGTTAGACCTCCGCAACATACACAGCTCGGTGACCGATTATTTTGTAGTTTGTCATGCCGACTCAAGCACCCAGGTTAAAGCAATTGCCAATAGTATTGAAGACGAGATCTATAAAGCCATACAACAAGAGCCGTGGAGAAAAGAAGGCCTTGAATATGGCGAGTGGATATTATTGGATTATGTAAATGTGGTGATACACGTTTTCAGGACGGATAAGCGCGAATTTTATGGAGTAGAGGATCTGTGGGGAGACGCAGAAATAAAGAGTTATAAAAGCGCTTAACAAGGAGCGTAAAACCTTGTAATGTAAATAAGTTTGAGATTCAAAGAAATGAAAGATACTAAAGTGGAAAAACCGAAGCCGTTACGGAAAATACCTAATAAAAAACCTGCCCCTAAGGCCCCCAAAAATAGCTTCATGTGGATATATGCTGTTGTTATTGCCGGTATTTTAGGGCTAATGCTCTACTCGGCCGGTAGCGGCGGGATTCAAGTTGATTTTAAGAGATTTGAAACCCAGATGCTTGACCAGCATGATGTTGATTATTTAGTGGCCTATAAAAGCGGCGACCTGGTTGTTGCCGAAGTACACATTAAGAGAGATAGTTTAAAGAAACCGCAATATGCTGATTATAATAAAGCACAGCATTCTTTTGGCGTATCTGCCGATGACCCGCAATATACATTTACATCAGGATCACCTGAAAATTTAAGCCAGGACCTGATAACAGCTCAAAAAAATGTGCCTGATAGCGAAAGGGTACGCCCCAGATATGTTGCACATGAAAGCCTGCTATCAAACGGGTTGGTACAAATGATCGTAATGATCGTGCTGATAGCCGCCGTATGGATATTTATTATGCGCCGTATGACAGGCGGCGGTGGCGGCGGCCCGGGTGGCCAGATATTTAACATCGGTAAATCAAAAGCTACCCTGTTTGATAAAGAGGCCCAGGTATCGGTAACCTTTAATGATGTTGCCGGGCTTGAAGAAGCCAAGCAGGAAGTAATGGAGATCGTTGATTTTTTACGTAATCCTAAAAAATATACTAACCTGGGTGGTAAAATACCTAAAGGCGCGCTGCTGGTAGGTTCGCCGGGTACGGGTAAAACCTTATTAGCCAAAGCCGTTGCAGGCGAGGCGCAGGTGCCTTTCTTCTCATTATCCGGATCAGACTTTGTGGAAATGTTTGTGGGGGTGGGCGCATCAAGGGTGCGCGACCTGTTCCGCCAGGCAAAAGACAAAGCGCCATGTATCATATTTATTGATGAAATTGACGCCATAGGCCGTGCCCGTGGTAAAAACAATATGGTAGGCGGTAATGATGAGCGCGAAAATACATTGAACCAGCTATTGGTTGAAATGGATGGTTTTGGTACCGACTCGGGTATTATCATTCTGGCTGCAACCAACCGCCCTGATGTATTGGATTCGGCATTATTACGCCCCGGAAGGTTTGACAGGCAGGTATCCATAGATAAACCCGACCTGATAGGCCGCGAGCAAATATTTAAGGTGCATTTAAAACCGGTTAAATTAGCCGAAGGCGTTGACGCTAAAAAACTATCGGCACAGACACCGGGTTTTGCCGGCGCCGAAATTGCCAACGTTTGTAACGAAGCCGCTTTGATAGCCGCCCGTAAAAACAAAGAGGCGGTAGATATGCAGGATTTCCAGGACGCGATAGACCGTGTAATTGGTGGTTTGGAGAAAAAGAACAAGATCATATCGCCCGAAGAGAAAAAGATAGTTGCCTATCACGAAGCAGGGCACGCTATAGCGGGCTGGTTTTTAGAACATGCCGATCCGTTGGTTAAGGTATCTATTGTTCCGCGTGGCGTTGCGGCGTTGGGTTATGCCCAATACCTGCCAAAAGAACAGTTTTTATACACCATTGAGCAATTGGAAGATGGTATGTGTATGACGCTGGGCGGCCGTGTTGCCGAAGATATTACTTTTGGTAAAATATCAACCGGCGCACAGAACGATTTGGAGCGCATAACCAAATTAGCTTATGCCATGGTTACCATATATGGCATGAACGCCAAAGTTGGCCATGTGTCATTTAACGACGCGCAGGGCGAGTACCAGTTTAACAAACCTTATTCCGAAAAAACCTCGCAGTTAATTGATGAAGAGGTACGTAACCAGATAGCTATAATTTATGAGCGTACCCGCCAGTTGTTAACTGATAAGCGCGAAGGTTTAGAGAAACTGGCCTTAAAACTTTTAGAAAAAGAAATTTTGTTTCAGAGTGACCTGGAAGAGATACTGGGCAAGCGCCCGTTTGAAACCCGTACCACTTATGATGAATTTGTGAACGGAACGACCGAATCAAACCAGGAGCCTGCCGCACAAAGCCTTGTTCATGAAGGTGTGGGCGACCACTCAGGTACGTTTGAGCGTAATCCCGAAGAAAAAGAAACAAGCGCGGATAAAGAATAAGATTTAGCTTAAGGCAGAAAGCAGAAAGACCAAAGCATGGTTTCTTTCTGCTTTTGGCTTTAAGCCTTTAGCTCCAAAAATGAGGAACATCACTACATCAAAAGAAAAACTGCTCAAGAAGATCCGCCAGGCTTTGCTAGAAAAAAGGGATAACCCATATCCTAACCTGGAGAACTTACCGCATTACCCACCACATGATGAACTATTGGAGGTAACCTTTGCCGAGCAGTTTACAGCCGTATCCGGCCAGTTTGATTTTTGTGAAGATGAAGTGCAATTTATTGAAACTTTATTAACCCTTGCCGAAGAGCGTAAATGGCGCAAGATATACTGCTGGGAACCTGCCCTGCAGGAGCTTTTAAACCGTTACGAATATCCTTTTTTTGAAACCGATAAAGATTTTGAGCAGGCCGAGGTTGGCTTTACCCTTTGCGAAGCCCTTATTGCCCGCAATGGCAGCATCCTGCTATCAAACGCTAACATGGCCGGCAGGCGTTTAAGCATTTACCCGCCGGTTCATATTGTGCTGGCTTATACGTCGCAATTGGTGCTCGACCTTAAAGACGGCTTTAGCCTGATAAAAGATAAATACGGCAAAAAACTGCCTTCTATGATCTCCACCGTTACCGGCCCAAGCCGCACGGCCGATATTGAAAAAACACTGGTTTTAGGCGCGCATGGCCCTAAAGAGCTATTTGTTTTTTTGATTGACGGGTGATCTTCTAACCACCATGTCGCCGGCTGTTCATGTTGGCGATGACTCACCCGGACGTTGCTTCGCTCGTCCACCCTCTCTATTCTAGAGAGGGAATTTGAAAAGTTCAATTTAAAAATTTCGTAAAATATTCCGCCGCTAAATCCGCCATCACTCCCCTCTCTGTTTACAGAGTATTCTAGGTTTATCATATTTCAAAATTTATTTGCAAAAGCTTTTTTCTATGCTGCTCTATTATAATTCTCCACATACGTTTCACCTCTTTTCACCAAAGAAAACATCCTTAAGATCAACTTGAATTTCACATTGTTCAATACCAGCCGGTATTCTTTGCTTTTTAGTTTCCGTTCTGCATAAGCTGCCATCTCCCGGTCATGTGTTATAGCTGCTTTGGCTGCTTGATTTAACTCCTGTTTTAACTCTTTATGGGCTAAATGGCTAACTCTTTTTCGCGCTTTAACACTCGTTCCTGAGGTATGCTCGAAGGGGATCACGCCAACATAAACACCGTATTTTCGCGGATCTGTAAAGCTGGTGAAGTTCTCGGTATGCGCTATCGTCATCCATCCGTTTATCTTTCCTATCCCCTTAATGCTGGTTATTATCCGGTAGTTTTGCCACATGGCCTCATTGCTTTTTATTACTGCTATGATCTCCTGCTCGATCTGTAGGATATGTTGCGCATCCGATTTTACTTTTGCCCTGGCAATACGGGTGATCGTATCTGCTTTCTTTTGGGGATACATATGCTCTCGTTCTTTTATGGTGCTTTCCAGTCCCGCCTTTTCCCGGACCAGCCTTTTACGAAAGGATAGCAGCTGTTTAAGCGTTAAGATATTCTTATCCAGTGGCTTTGAAGGTATCAGGCGTTTGGCCTTTTCTTCCCCATACTGCCCGATACGGAAAGCATCTATCCGGTCGCTCTTTCCTCTGGTCATGCCCAGGGACTTTTTGATCTCCAGGCCGGGTATCCTGCAATAGGGAATGGATAATGACTCGCAAAATTGAAGGAACCGGTATTCATACCCGCCCGTAAACTCCAGTACCATTAAGGTTTCCTTTAAATCGATCTCGTTGGTTTTGCACCATTTTTTTAAATCATTGAATCCCTTTGAGCAATTGTCAATTTTGATGTGCAGGTTACGCTCTGCACAGCAAATGTCGAGTGTTAACTTTGATACATCGACACCTAAAATAACATTCCAGATTTTCATACGTTTGTATTTAAAGTATCTTAATAAATTGCCTTTTGCCAATCACCTTTGATGCGTCAAAGAAAGTATTCTAGCTGGGCCTTGGGCAATCATAAAAGGCAGGGGACTAATACTCTGTAAAGTTCTCCAAAACTAGAGGGCCGATTAGTTCAACCCTGCCTTTTATATTAACGTTTTCCACAAAGTTTTTAGTTTTTAACACCCCCCAGACCCCCCATTTCAACAATGACAATAATCTTAAGATCATTACATTATTTAACCAAAGGAGGGGTTGGGGGTGAGTAAAAACTCCGATTTGCATAACTTGACGCTTGGTTAACTAAGGAGCGATTTTGTTTCTTAGTAACCCCCGGTAGCTTATCAGGAATCTTTTTAAATCTTCAGAAATCGGAGCCATACCCGCTCTGTAACTTTTATATTAAAAACGCAACAAGTCTTTAATATTTAACACAAAAATAATTACATTGCAATCGATTGCTGATATTGCCATGAATTATAAACCAAATACTTTTTACGGTACCTTTTTCAAAGGTTTCCGGTCTGCCCGGCCCCATTTTTTGATGGTAGCTGCAGTAAGTTTGTTGTTGTGCCTGGTTACCCTTCTGGGGGTTGCTAAACCCGGTCACCCAAAAAAGCCGCCTGTTGCCGTAAAAGGATGGGTGGGTACCTGGGGCACTGCACGCCAGCTTGTGGAACCTAATAATATGCCCCCGGCACCCGGCCTAACCAACAATACGTTACGCCAGGTGGTATGTGTTTCCATCGGCGGAAAAAAACTGCGGTTAAAGTTTTCAAACGAGTTCAGCAAAAGCCCAGTCACCATGAAAATGGTACAAATAGCCGTTTCAAAAGGTGGCAGCACCATTGATGCAGGCACCACAAAAACATTGAAATTTAATGGTAAGGATGAAGTTACCATGGACGCGGGTGGCGAAATATTTTCAGACCCGGTGTCGTTCAACCTGGAAGCGAGAATGGAAGTGGCCATCACCATTTCATTTGGCGAAACATCGCCTACGGTAACCGGCCATCCGGGATCACGCACCACATCGTACATACTTGCCGGCGACCATACCGCGCCCGACGCTGATTTTACCGATGCGGCCAAAACAGATCATTGGTATGTGATTGACGGGATGGAGGTAGAAGCAGAAAAAAATGGCGGCTCGGTAGTGGTTTTTGGCGACTCCATTACTGATGGGCGTGGATCTGGCACCAATAAGCAAGACCGGTGGCCCGATGTATTGCAACTGTGTTTGCTGTTTAGCAGCAAAAGCAACAGGCAGGTAGGCGTACTAAATATGGGCATTGGCGGCAATGCCGTGCTTAAAGGCGGCCTTGGCCCCACCGGGCTTAATCGCTTTGACCACGATGTGCTGAAGCAAAACGGCGTACGCTGGCTCATCATATTTGAAGGGGTAAATGACCTGGGCGGCACCAGGGATAGTACCGCTGCTTTTGATGTTGCCAACAACCTTATTGCCGCTTATGGCAAAATGATAGCCGAAGCACATGCGCAGGGGATTAAGGTATATGGCGCTACCATTACGCCATTTAAAAAGAATAATTACTACAGGCCCTATCGTGATGCCGCCCGCAATATGATAAACGATTGGATACGTGCAAAGGGGCATTTTGACGCGGTTATTGATTTTGACAAAACCATGCGCGACCCAAACAACCCCGATACGCTGCTACCCGAACTGCAGGCAGGAGCAAATGATTACCTGCACCCTAACGAGTTAGGCTATAAAACAATGGGGGAATCTATTGATTTGGGGTTGTTTAAATGAGCAGTACCTGTAGTTAAAAACTACAGGTGTGAGATATGCAATTTACATTTCCGACAGTAGGATTTGTATATTTGATTTTTTCATTTTTAAGCAATTACTAAATCAATAATCATTTTTTTGCTAAGGTGTATTCTCCGCTAAAATCTGTAGGGGAATCCAAATAGTTTGGAGGATAACTAATACGAGGATCTTCTGGCAGGGTACGCCCGTTTAACATAATGTTATATCTAAAGTGGTCCGTAGCGAAGTCCAGGTACTTTAAGGGCAGCGCCAATTCATAAGTAAACGCCATTTTGTTATCAAATAAAACCGTCGCCTTTATTCCCTGGGCATTATAAATTGATGAGACAGGGTCGTCTATTCCTTTTATCCCGCTTACCTTTATTTCTTTAAAGGCAGCCGCGCAATGGCTGTTTATTGAGTTCATCAAAGCCTCTTTTCCGTTGTTGGCAACGAAATCAAAATGATGGGCAGATAATAAAATGCTATTACTGGTTGACATAGGGCTAACCGGGTAAGTTACAGTAATCTTGTTTTTCTTGTTGGCGATATCGGCTACAGTCAGTGTAACTCCTCCGTAAATTATTTTAGAATATGTTATGTCATCAGTAGCAAAAACAATTAAATAAAGATTTTTATCATCATTCGATAATGTATAAAATAAATGATTAGAAACATTATAAGCCTGGAACTTATTATCCCATTCCGTGGCTTTGCCGTCAATTTTTATGTTGGTGGGTGCATATATGCTTTCTTGTTGCACTTTTGGCAGCTTTTGGGCATTTGCGACAAATGAAGCAGATATTATAAGCAAAACAGTTAACAAAACTTTAAAACAGGTTTCCATTATTAAATTCATAATGACGCTAACTAATGATTAGTCTAAGATGAATATTATATCCCATATATAAAACTAATATATTAGTTTGTTTTTGAGTGTTTCGAATATGTTGGTGAAACAATAACATCGCTACCGCAACAACCACGGGACGCTTGCGGTCAATGTCATTAAGTTAAGGAAAAAAAGAAATAATGAATATCGAGTTTTGAATATCGAACGCCGAAGTTATTACTTTCTTGAACTTAAATACTTCATTATTCATCATTCGAAATTCAGTGTTCGATATTTTTTATCAACCATAATTCCTTAACTTAATGACATTGCACTTGCGGTAGCGATGGATATGGCCTAAGCATTAAAATGCGTCGGCTGAATACACCTGCTGTTGTACACGGTGGCTACGATCAAAAAAAACAGCATGATTAAAAACAATAACGCCATTTTTATAATTTTATAGTAACTATGGCAAATACAACAGCAAAGGCCCAAGCAGGGGGCAAATATGCCGATGTAAACGGCATAAAGATGTATTACGAAATACATGGCTCCGGCAGCCCTCTGGTACTTTTGCATGGCGGGGGCTCCACCATTTACACCAGCTTCGGCAGGATATTACCGGCATTAGCAAAAAAACATCGGATTATTGCCGTAGAACTACAGGCACATGGCCATACCGGCGACAGGGATGCCCCCGAAACCTTTAAACAGGATGCTGACGATGTAGCAGAACTGATGCGGCAACTCAAAATACCCAAAGCGGATATATTGGGTTTCAGTAATGGCGGCCACAATGCCTTACAACTGGCGATAACACATCCCGACAAGGTGAACAAGATAATAGTAGCATCAGCATTTTACAAAAGGGATGGCACGTTTGAGGGGTTTTGGGACGGGTTTGCTAACGCAACGCTAAATAATATGCCTCCAATTTATAGGGACGAATACTCAAAAATAAACCCGGACCCGGCCGCGTTGCAGAATATGTTTAACAAAGATGTGCAGCGTATGCAAAATTTTACCGACTGGACAGAAGAAGAAATCCGATCGATACAAGCACCGGCGTTTATCATAACCGGCGACCATGATGTTGGCACACCGGAACACGCGGTTGAAATGTGGCGCATGTTGCCGGGCAGCCGCTTGGCCATATTGCCGGGCGCTCATGGTGAGTATATGGGCGAGGCATCGTTTCCTGACGTTAATACTAAATTACCGGATCTTTTTGTGGCAATAGTGGAGGAATTTCTGGCGACGTAAGGAGGTGGAGATACATTTTCGATGAGGTTGTTTAAGTTTAAAACCTATTATATGTAAATAACACGTAGGTTAGAAGTAGTTATTCACAACACGTCTGTACAACTGCTCCGCTCCTTACAGCGATGACCTTTCTTTTTCCTTTACTCCCACGCATCAGGGCTCAAACAAAATTTAACATATCTGTTAATTAATGTTAAAAGTGTTAAAATTCAAGGTTTTATAAAAAATTACTTTGAATTTGGTAGTGCAAAAATTTGATAACACTTTAACCAAACCATCATGCGCTACCAAAAACTCAACAACCTATTAGGCTGGTTTTGCTTTGCTATTGCCACAATAACCTATGTTTTAACCTTAGAGCCCTCCGTAAGTTTTTGGGATTGCGGCGAATTTATTGCATGCGCCTTTAGGTTACAGGTTTCGCACCAGCCGGGCTACCCGTTGTTTGCCATGCTGGGCAAAGTGTTTTCGCTGTTATCATTTGGCGATAATACTAAAGTGCCTTATTTTACCAATATGGGTTCGGCGCTGGCCAGCGGCGCAACCATTATGTTCCTGTTCTGGACCATAACCGCGTTAGCTAAAAAACTAAATGCCGCTAAAGACGAACTTTTAACCCAGGCGCAAACCATAAAAATTATGGGTGCCGGTTTGGTAGGTGCTTTGGCATTTGCCTATACCGATACCTTTTGGTTTTCGGCTGTTGAAACTATTGTTTTTGCCTGGTCGTCGCTTTGTACGGCTATAGTTTTTTGGGCTATCTTAAAATGGGAAGCAAATGCGGATGAGCCGGGTGCCGATAAATGGCTGGTGTTTATCGCTTATGTTATTGGCTTATCTATAGGTATCCACCTGCTTAATTTATTAACTATTCCGGCGTTGGTATTGGTTTATTATTTCCGCCGTAATAAAACCATCAACACCAAAAACAGCCTTATCGCTTTTGGCGTAAGTATTGTGCTGCTTTATTTTGTGCAATATGTAGTGCGGGGTTATACCATCAACTTTGCCGCTCATTTCGACCTGTTTTTTGTAAATACTTTAGGGCTTGGCTTTGGCTCGGGCGCTATTTTCTTTTGCTTGCTGCTGATAGGCGGATTAGTATTGGGCATCTTCTACAGCATCCGCAATAAAAAGCCTATCCTAAACCTGGCCCTGCTTTGCGTTGCTTTTATTTATTTTGGATACAGTTCTTTTGTATATATCCCTATTCGCGCATCAGCCAATACCAATTTGGATAATGCGCACCCAGATAATGCATTTACTTTATACGGCTATTTAAACCGTATCCAGTATGGCGAAACGCCTTTATTATCGGGCCCTTATTTTGATGCAAAAATTACCGATGCAAAAGAAGGCGCCACGCTATATCAACGCGGAAAGGATAAATATGACGTGGTGGGCAAACAGCAAAATTATGTATATGACCATACCACGCTGCTACCCCGTATCTGGACAACCGAAGGCAGTGCCGATTTTGCGCAGGATCAACAATTTTACCGCCAATGGCTGCAATTGGCCCCCAATGAAGCGCCCACTTTTAAAGATAATTTAAACTGGATGTTTAGCTGGCAAATGTACCAGATGTACTGGCGCTACTTTATGTGGAACTTTGCCGGGCGCTATAATGCCGACGACATGGAAGGCCAAACCAACCTGCACGGCATAGGCGGCAACTGGACAACCGGTTTGTTCGATAGTGCCCGGCATCTGCCCAAAGCCATTGTTAATGGTACCAACTATACCCCGTTATATGCCCTGCCGCTGGCATTGGGCCTGTTGGGTATGATATATCATTTTAAACGCCGTAAAAGAGACGCGCTGGTGGTTATCCTGCTGTTCTTTTTTACCGGGCTGGCCATTGTTTTATATGTAAACCAAACCAGCATACAACCCCGCGAACGCGATTACTCGTACGTGGGTTCTTTTTATGCTTTCGCGATATGGATTGGGTTGGGGGTCGTAGCCCTTGCCGATCTGCTACAAAGAAAAGTTAATGCAAGGTTTGCCGCTTTGGCCTCGGTTGCGGTTTGTTTGTTGCTTGCCCCGGTATTGCTTGCAAGTAAGGAGTGGAAAGACCATGACCGCTCAACCAAGCTCACTGCACATGATATGGCTTATAATTATTTGATATCATGTCCTAAAAACGCCATTTTATTTGACCTGGGCGATAATGAAACCTACTCGTTATGGTATGCCCAGGAAGTGGAAAATATAAGGCCCGATGTACGCATAGTTAACCTGAGTTTGCTGGGTGCCGATTGGTCTATCAAACAAATGCAGCGAAAAATAAACGAAGCGGATGCCTTGCCTATCACCATGCCTTTTGAAAAATACCGCGAAGGCACAAGGGATGTTATCCGGTTTAACGACGCTAAACTGCCCGGCTTTACCGAGGTTAAGGATGTATTTGACTTTATTACCTCGGATGATAAGCGCGCGCAGGTAGAATATAATGACGGTACTTTTGAAAACTACCTCCCCACCAAACATCTCAAAATAACTATCAATCCCAAAGATGTAATGAAAAATGGGGTAATTGCCGCCAACCAGCAAAACAGGCTTACCGATACCTTAAAATGGAATTATACGCCGGCTTATATCACTAAAGAAAACCTGGCCATGCTGGATATATTAGCGCATAACAACTGGAAAAGGCCCATTTGTTTTACCATAGGCACAGCTACCGAAAATATGATAGGCCTACAGCCATACTTATATAAAGAGGGAGCCGTTTATCACCTCATCCCTTTTAAACCCGACGCGGCGACCGACGATGATCAGCTATCAAAAACCAACAGCCTGGTTATGTACAATAACGTGGTGAATAAGTTTAAATGGGGCAATATGAAGAATACTAAATACCTGGATGAACAATCAACCAATATTACCTACCCTATGCTGCTGGCTACTTTTTCTGATTTGAGTTTGGGCCTGATAAAAGACGGCCACCCAGACCTGGCCCACAAAACCCTGCAAAAATGTAACGAGGTATTGCCCGATATAAACCCCAACCTGTATGCCGTTCAAAATAAAATGACTATCGCCGATACCTCTTATAAACTTAATGAGCTGGCTATGGGCAACAAACTCATCAATAGTATGGATAGTTACGTTACCGACCAGTTGGACTATAACTATCATCTACTGCAAAACAGCGCAGACGATGTTAATTCAAGAGATGTCAAAATTAATATGTCGTTTTTAAATGGGATGGCTAATATCACCAAAGCGCATAATCAAACCGATCTGAGCAACAAATTAACCGCACAGTTAAACGATTATGAAAGTAAGTTTAGGGCGGTGCTGAACTGATTATTTGTCTGAACCATGATTCGTAGGATTTTTAACTTATTGTTTGTTTTTAATTGTGTTAAAGAGCGCTGCACCAATTAAGGATTACCCTGACGCTTATCAATAATCAAGTTAATCTAATAAATCATGCGAATCATGGTTCAGACAATCCTCTTCCTCATGCAAACACTATCCGGCATACCCACATAAGGCTCATAGTTTTTAGTTATCACATAGCCAAACCGATGATAAAGGCCAAGGGCTTCGGTGTGCTTTTTGCCGGTTTCTAATACGGTGTGGGTGTATCCAATTTCGCGTGCCCATAACTCGAGCTCTTTTAATATGGCAGAAGCTATTCCTTTGCACCGTTGGGTTTCGGTCACAAACATTCGTTTTATCTCGACAGTTTTATCATCAAACTTTTTAAAGCAGCCACAACCCGCCGGTAAACCGTCAATATAGGCTATCACTACGGTTTCAATAAAATCAAGCAGGTTATGCTGGTTATAAGCGGCCTGTATTTCGCCATTTATTTTATGCAGGTCTTCGTCAAGTAAAACAATAAGTGCCTTAAAATCCGAATCATTACTGTTTGTTCTTTTCAGTACCATGGCATTGTTGATGGCTTAATTAATATTTCATTATTTGCAGATATGGTTTGCATCCTTTATATTGCAGAATGGTTTCCAGTTTGTTGTGTACCCCCAACGCACAACTATTGAAAACGCAGCTAAGTTAATAAGAGCCGGACACTTACGATACTAATAAACTGGATGATAAGGGCAGTTATGTACCTGATAAATCAACAATAAAGACTTATTGGTATTTTTTTAAGCACAATTTTAATTAATATTTTGTTCGTTTTAAAATTAAAGGTATTTTACAACTATATTATTAGTATGAATAAACTGCGACTCTTTTTTTTGATTTTGTTGTATAGTGCCTCATTTAGTAATAATAAGGCGCTTGCCCAACAAAAAAACACCGACAGTGTGCTATTGCATCAAACCACTGCAAATATGGCCGGTGCGTTTTATAAAACTATTGGCGACCGGTCCCGCTTGTATAACGGCCCCGCCGTTGACCCCTACGACTTCAGAAGCGCCACAAACGCTAATTTTAAAGATACAGCCGCTTTTAATAACGGCAATGTTAATTACGATGGCATATTATATACCAATGTTCCTTTAATTTATAACATAAACCGCGACCTGCTTATATCGCGCATAATTAACGGCTTTGCTACCTATAGCCTATTAAGCGATAGGGTGGCCGAGTTTGACCTGCTTGGGCATCATTTTATCAGGTTGCCTGCCGATAGTTTAAACAAACTGAACGAGGCTGGTTTTTATGACCAACTTTATAATAACAAACTGTTGCTTTTAGCGCGAAGGACTAAAGAGATAGAACAGGAGGCAATATCCCGCGGCGTAGGAAAATTCTTTGTTGAAAAAACAAGCTATTTCCTGAAAAAAGGGAGAACCTATTATAGCGTAAACAGCCAGGGTAAGTTTTTGGATGTTTTGAAGGATAAGAAGAAAGAATTAAAACAATACATAAAAGACAATAAGCTCAAATTTGGCGATAATCCCGAACGTGTTATGACTATGTTGGCTGCTTACTATGATCACTTAACAAATTAATATGAAGCATTTATACTTATTAACTTTTTGTTTTTTGTTTTTCTGCAAATTGTCGGTAGGGCAAGGTGTAGCTTCCAAGTTAATTAGTGTGAATTTTCAGCAGGCCGGCATTGAACAGGTAGTTACCGACCTGGAAAGCAAAACCGGCTACCGGTTTTACTATGACCCCGCTGTTTTTGACAGCCTGCGGGTAACTTTACAGGCAAATCAGCAGTCGGTTGAGCATATTTTAGACCAGGCTTTTAAAAACACCAATTTTCAATATGCCATAACTGTCCAAAATGAAGTATTGCTGACTAAAGGCCGCGTAGTGCAGATTGAGCTTGCCGACGGTTTCTTTGGGAATAAACCTAAGCCGGTACAATCAAACGTAACAGCGACCACAGCAAAAAACCCTGCGGGAGTACAGGCTTTTACAACTGACGAAAAGGAAAAAAAGGTAGCCGAAGCAACGATTGAGAATAAGATATATGAGATAGGCATTAAAACCAATACCATTGGCAACGGCAACGCAACCATAGCAGGTTATGTTAAAGATATTAAAACCGGCGAGCCAGTGACCGGTGCCAGCCTGTACCTGCCCGAGCTTAAAACCGGGGTAATAACAGATCAGTTTGGGTTTTATTCTATCTCGTTGCCTAAAGGGAAACATACCGTAAACATCAGGGCTATTGGCAGCCGTGATACACGCCGCCAGATCATATTATACACCGACGGTAAATTGAATATCGACCTGCAGGAGCAGATACAAACACTAAAAGAGGTAAAAATATCTGCAGATAAAATTGCCAACGTAAAAAGCACACAGTTGGGCGCAACACGTATGGATATAAAAACCATTAAAGAAATACCAGCTGTTTTTGGCGAAGCCGATATTTTGAGGGCTATTTTAGTATTGCCGGGAGTACAAACAGTTGGCGAGGCTACAACCGGCTTTAATGTGCGTGGTGGCTCAGCCGATCAAAATCTTATCCTTTTGGATGGTTTAACAATTTATAACCCCGCCCACTTTTTTGGCTTTTTCTCGGCATTTAACCCCGATATAGTAAAGGATGTTGAACTATATAAAAGCAGTATCCCCGAAAGATTGGGTGGCCGCTTATCATCCGTATTGGAAGTAACAGACCGCGAGGGCAACAAAAAGAATTTTACAGGTTCGGCAGGTATTGGTTTATTAACCAGCAGGCTAAATGTTGAAGGGCCTATTGATAAGGATAAAACATCATTTATTTTTGGCGCCCGTACCACGTATTCAAACTGGTTGCTCCAATTATTGCCCGAAGCGTATAAACATAGCAGCGCGTCATTTTATGATGTAAACCTTGATATCAGCCACCAGATCAACGCTAATAACAGCATTTATTTATATAGCTATATAAGCAATGATAACTTTAGGCTTAACAGCGATACAACCTATGCTTACAGCAATAAAAATGCTGCTATAAAATGGAAACACAATTTTAGTAACAAATTATACAGCTTAATAACAGCAGGGTTTGACAGGTACCAATACAGCATTTCAAGCACTGATAACCCTATTGATGCCTATAAATTAGATTTCAATATCAACCAAAGTAATTTCCATGCCGATTTTAATTATTATCCTGGCCGTAACCATGCTATTACTTTTGGGCTAAGTTCTATTTACTATAAACTGCACCCGGGCAATTTTGAGCCTGATGGGGCTAAATCATTAGAGCTGCCCGATATTGTTCCGGTACAAACGGCGCTCGAAAGTGCCTTATATGCGGGCGATAAGTTTGACGTTACCGAGAATTTATCTTTATCGGCAGGTGTGCGCCTTTCGGTATATAATTCTTTGGGGCCCGGCACCATTGATTATTATGCCCCCGGCAT
>Ga0206943_1117_pt1 | contig 20467 bp, 14 predicted proteins | sample Alteio_BWOrgHeat_7_FD_153243 | JGI IMG/M metagenome (GOLD analysis project Ga0206943, IMG submission 153243) | Enriched cells from forest soil in Barre Woods Harvard Forest LTER site, Petersham, Massachusetts, United States -... | ecosystem: Environmental > Terrestrial > Soil > Temperate forest > O... | reverse complement strand
TGTTCAGAGGGCCGAAACCCAAAACCCTGTGGAGAGCGAAGCAACTGACTGCCGGAAAGAGCCGTCTTTTTGTAGTCGATGAGAACGCGAGCAACATCGGTTGTTACATCTACGAGCTTATGATGCAGTTCTTCCTCTTTGTTTTCCACCATGGTGGTAATCCAGTTCCACTGGATATAAATGATACCCACGAGAGAAAGACTGATCAGGATAAAAATAATAGTAAAATTTTTCTTCAAAAGGTCCTTTTTTGAACTGAATGGAAAACATAAACAGACTTAAACAACGGTCAAATTTATTAAACAATTATCTTCAGATTCGTTAAATTACAATATGGACAGTCCCGCGGCTGGTATCTTGCTGATCGCTGACCCGTTTCTAAAAGATCCCAATTTTAAAAGATCGGTCATATTCCTTTGTGAACACCAAAGCGAGGGTAGTTTCGGCTTTCTGCTCAATAAAACCTACGAATACAGCTTAAAAGATCTCGTAAACAATGCCGACGACCTGGAAATTCCGGTCTATTTCGGAGGACCCGTTCAAACGGATACCATTCATTTTCTCCACCAATATCCCGACCTGATCCGGGGAGGCTACCAGGTAATTGATGGCATTTACTGGGGCGGTAATTTCGAAGAAGCGCTGGATCTCATACGGGCCGGGAAAATTCAAACATCAAAAATTAGGTTTTATATTGGTTATTCTGGGTGGGCAGGCGGACAATTGGAAGATGAAATGAAGGAAAAATCCTGGCTACCCGCGACAGCGGACCGAAAACTCATTTTTCATAAAAAAACAGAGGAAATCTGGAATGATGCCATCCGACACCTGGGAGGAAATTACCTGATGATGCTCAATTTCCCGATCGATCCACAACTAAATTAGATTAGACGGCCGTTGCGCCTTCTACCAAAACCGTCACCCGGTTATTCAGTACTTCCACAAAACCACTTCGGATTTCAAAAAAAGTTGTGTGGGTTTTATCGTTCAAAACTTTGATACGTCCCGTTTTCAGCGCGCTGATTAAAGGCGCATGTTTGTTTAATAATTCAAAAGATCCGTTTACGCCAGGCAGTTGCACACCGTAAACTTCATCGCTGAACAGCTTTTTTTCGGGAGTCAGTATCTCTAGATTCATCACATCACTTTTAGTATGAGAGTATGGGAGTATGAGAGTGAGCGTCTGGAAGTGAGTACTCCCACACTCCCATACTCTCATACTGGTTTATCCCTGCGCCTGCGCCATCAATTTTTTACCTTTCTCAATAGCATCGTCAATCGTCCCTACCAGGTTGAATGCGGCCTCCGGATAATCATCCACTTCACCGTCCATAATCATATTAAATCCGCGGATGGTTTCTTCAATCGGCACCAAAACACCTTTCAGACCGGTAAACGCTTCAGCCACATGGAAGGGTTGTGAAAGGAAACGCTGAACTTTTCGTGCACGGGCAACAATTAATTTATCCTCGTCACTTAATTCATCCAGTCCAAGGATAGCAATAATATCCTGCAATTCTTTATAGCGTTGTAAAACAAGTTTAACCCGATTGGCACAATCATAATGCGCGTCCCCCACGATTTTAGGAGTCAGAATTCGACTGGTAGAGTCCAGGGGATTCACCGCCGGATAAATACCCAGATCCGCAATCTTACGATCCAAAACCGTCGTTGCATCCAGATGCGCAAAAGTTGTTGCAGGTGCCGGATCAGTCAAATCATCCGCTGGCACGTAAACTGCCTGAACCGAAGTAATGGAACCGTTTTTGGTAGAAGTGATCCTTTCCTGCATCAAACCCATTTCCGTTGCCAGGGTTGGCTGATATCCTACAGCAGAAGGCATACGTCCTAATAATGCAGACACTTCAGAGCCTGCCTGTGTGAAACGGAAGATATTATCAACGAAAAAAAGAATATCACGTCCCTGTCCCTTGCCGTCACCGTCGCGATAGTATTCGGCGATCGTCAAACCACTGAGAGCCACCCGGGCGCGTGCTCCGGGAGGTTCGTTCATTTGGCCGAAAACAAAAGTTGCTTTTGATTCAGATAGTTCCTTCATATCGACTTTAGACAGATCCCATCCACCATTTTCCATACTGTGTTTGAAATTGTCGCCATATTTCATAATCCCGGCTTCAATCATTTCGCGCATGAGATCATTTCCTTCACGGGTACGTTCTCCCACCCCGGCAAATACAGAAACTCCTGCATAAGCTTTGGCGATATTATTAATGAGCTCCTGGATCAAAACCGTCTTCCCTACACCCGCACCACCAAAGAGTCCAATTTTTCCGCCTTTTGCATAAGGCTCTATCAGGTCAATGACCTTTATGCCGGTAAACAAGACCTCGGTACTAACACTTAGATTTTCGAATGCCGGAGGTTTACTGTGAATGGGTCTTCCACCAGCCTTAGAAACAGGCGGCAGGCCATCAATCGGATCTCCGGTAACGTTAAATAATCTGCCTTTAATGGCATCCCCCACAGGCATCGAAATCGGAATACCGGTGTCCAGGACTTCAAGTCCCCGGGTCAGCCCTTCCGTACCATCCATGGCTATGCAGCGAACGCTGTCTTCTCCCAGATGCTGCTGAACTTCCATTACAAGCATTCCACCATCAGGCCTCTGTAACTCAAGAGCATTGTATATTTCAGGAAGTTTGCCCTTAAACTGAACGTCTACAACCGCACCGATAATTTGTTTAATCTTGCCTCCATTTGGCATAAAGTTTATAATTAAAGGTTACTTTAAAATCGGCTGCAAAGGTAAGTGTACCGAGCCGGAATTCCGAAATGAAAAACCAAGTATTTTTACGAATATTAACGCTTTATACATGCAATTAATTCAGGTTCGTGACCCATCCGACAGCCGGGCATTTATCCAGGCAAATGTAGACATCCTGGGTGGGGTGGCGGGATATATCCGGCCGCTGAATAAGGATATTGAAGAAGTTTTCAATCCAAAAAAAAACAAAGCTTTCAGGCATGGCGAGGCTGCACGCTGGATTCTGAAGGACGAAAACGGCGATTTACTGGGCCGCATTGCCGCTTTCACAAATAAAAGGTATAAAACCGCCGGAGACACATTTCCTGTGGGTGGAATTGGTTTTTTTGACTGCATCAATAATCAGGAGGCGGCTGATCAGTTATTCGACGTGGCCAAACATTGGCTGATGCAACGGGGTATGGCAGCGATGGATGGGCCGATTAATTTTGGCGAACGGGATACCTGGTGGGGACTTGTTACCGAAGGTTTTCATGAACCATTGTATAGAATGAATTTTAATGCCCCTTATTATCAGAATCTTTTTGAAAACTATGGTTTTAAGGTATTTTTTGAACAGATCTGTTTTGGAATGGATCCTAAAAAACCGTTCAGCAAAAAGCTGATGGACCGGCATGCGGTGATAGCCGCCGATCCTTCATTCAGGGCAGCACATATCAGTAAAAAAAATCTGGATCTGTATGCCGGATATTTCACTGAAGTATATAATAAAGCCTGGCCGGCATAAGATATGTTTCCTTTTGGATCTGTATATCGTGAAATGCTCAACATGCCACCCGGGCGGCTTTCAACCTTGATCAGCAAAGAAGTCACATAACCTCCGTGGTCAGATCTATTTTTTATTTTTCCTTCCAATCTGAAACCCGGCGCAAGATCAAGGGAGATTATTTCAGGAGCGAGGAATAAAGATTCCAAAGCCTTGTTGCTCACTTCGATTTTATTTGAATAGGGAAGATCCGTTGGAGTGTCACTTTTTTGAGCCGACAATATCAGGCTGAACAGTAGGCCAAGGCTGGTTAAGATCGTTTTCAGGGTATTCATCGGACTGAGGAAGCAACATTCAGGATATTGCCATATTAAAAACGAATATATCGCGTCGGAATTGTTCCTAAATTGGGAATTTCAGGGTCGGGAATTGTAATACAGAGCCATGAGAATGTCGGCTTGCATGTCAAGGAGGCAGAGAAAAATATTCCTTTCAATACTGCCCTGTTGTTAAAAGCACCAGTGTACAAGCCTCCACGGTTTGAATTCCTTTTTCCTCAAGAATTTTTTCAAATTCCTGATTTTCTGCACCGGGATTAAATATGACACGTTTTGGATGCTGGTCCAGGATATAATCGTAATAATTTTTCTGATTTACAGGATTCAGATACATCGTAACGGTATCCAGATCCGGGATAGGACTGGTTTCCGATTGAACTGGTATGTCTGCGACGATAGCAGTTGTTCTGCCAATGGCAACCACCGGGTGCTTGTGGTCCCGTAATTTATTGATGGCAAGATAACTGTACCGGGAAGGATTGGCGGAGGCACCCAGAACCAGCGTTTTTTTTGATATGGGAGGCATAGTTGATCAACAAAGGGCTGGATGAAAAGTTTAATTATTGAGATTCAAGCCTGTAATTCAATGGCTGGATTTTATAGGAATTAACCGGAATACCGTCTTTTGTTGCCGGATCCCATTTACCTGATTGAATGATAAGACGCAACGATTCCTGGTCCAGGGAATATTCAACAGACTTTCGGATATAAGGATCCGCTATATTTCCGTCTATGTCTACTTTAAAAATAATCTGCACCTGGCCCTGTATGTCCTTATTCTGTGCCCTTTCCGGGTATTGAATGTTTTTTATTAAATATCGCTGCCACTGGCTTATGCCGCCGGGGTATTCCGATTCTTTTTCTTTTGTTGAATCCACCATTTTATTTTTTCGTGCTGCTAACAAATCAATTGATTTGACGAGACTATCTTCCACATAGTCATATTGCCAAACAGTAATGATGCTATCCTTTGAAAAGGTTTTAAATTTAAAGAAGCTGCCGTTTTTTTTGCCGTGATCAAAAATACCGGTAGAATCGATATCGCCCGTTGAATTATACCTGCAGAATCTGCCATCTGAGATGGTTCCATCATGATCAGCATACCGGGTGGATTTTACGAGGGAACCCCAGGTATAATAATAGTCCCATTGCCATCTGGCACTATCCGTCTCATGTACCCATAAAATATATTTAGATGAATCCAGTACCGTCTGGTTCATTTTCGCATCCAGGGCGAAAAACGAATTTTTATCCTGTCCCAGGGCTGCGCAGGAACTGACCGTTAAATAAAGAATCAAGAGGTTTTTCATACGACAATATAAAAAATTTCTGTAAGGATTATAGTTTATGATTCAACATCTCAATTCACGTGCTATCGGTCAATTCAGAATTTCTCGCCATGAGTCTGCCGGATGAGTGCACGAACAATAAAGGGAAATGGTTTCATGATGCGGATCAGCCAGGTGGACCAAAATGGATTTCCGAAAAAACGCTGGATAATACGTCCGGTTCTTAACCTGGAAGAAAATTGACGATTCCAGTCTCTCTGATATTTTTTTTCCATTTCATTGCGCCTTATTTGCTTATTCAGGAAAAGAGATATTGATTCGGAGGCGATTTTTGATGCGTGGAGGGCCATACTCATCCCATTTCCGCAAAGCGGAGTTATCATTCCCGCTGCATCGCCGACGCATAGTACATGATTTTCTGTCTGACTTTTCTTCGCAAAACTGATTTGGGCAATCGTAACCGGTTCTTCGAATAAAACAACTACTTCATCCAAAAGTTTCCGCAATACCGGATTCCGTTTCAGGATTTTTTCCTCCATCACTGAGATAGACTGCCCGCTCCTTCTCAAATTATCAGATGTCGTAAGATAACAGAGACAAAAACGCCCGTCTTCAATTTTTGATATTCCACAGTAACCGCCCGGGAAATTATGCAGGGCGATTTGCTGATCGGACATTTGGGCCATTACATGATATTTTACGCCCACATAATTTTGATTGTGATGTTTCAGGAATGACCTTTTCCATTTTACATCCATATTTGCTTTCTTTCCATAACAGGCGCAGGCAACCGAAGACGTGAAGAGTCCGGTACTGGTTTCTATTTGATGATGGTCATCGTCAAAATGTATATTATTTACTTTTGTATTTTCAAAAAGATCGACATTTTCCTTGCGGGCAATGGCTGCCACGGCGGCATCCAGTTTGTACCTGCTGATACCAAATCCGCCCAACGGAAGTAATTCTGTTATAGATTCTCCATTGGGAGCTGTTACAATGAGCTCACGTATTTTCGGAAGTTCCCAGTCTGCCAGTGGAAGGCCCAGGCTGATCAGGAAATCCCAGCTTTCCATACTGATATATTCACCACATACTTTATGGAAAGGATAAGATTCTTTTTCGAATAAGCATATCCGGTACCCTTTTCGGGAAAGCAATATAGAAAGAGAAAGTCCGGCCAGACCACCTCCGACAATGGCGACATCATATTTTCGGTCTGCTATCATTTGCGTACAATTACGAGCCAGCGAAAAGCCCATCGCCACCTGATCGTATAATTCGAAATACCGGCTTTGTCCAATAATGCGGTGAGCTCCTTTTTCTTAAAACCACGCAGAACAGATAAAGGCGCATCATTTTTTACGAGGTAAGATTTTGAAAAAAGAGAGGTTAACATACGAATGGAATGATAGGCAAACATATGCCGATGTAAATCATTGATAAAAAAACCTAAAACAGAGTTTCCGGACATCCAACGGAACATGTCAATGAGCTCATTTTCTTTGAAGTGATGACAAAATAAAGAACAAAATATGATATCAGGCTTTGATTCAAAGTGAACTTTTTTATAATCATTCACAAGGAAGCGTATGGGTTTTTCCCATTTTATATTTTCTGCTACATGTATGCAATCTCCATTAATGTCTATTCCGGTAAATGAAAGGCCGGGATACCGCTTCTTTGCTTTCTTTTCAATTGCCTTCAGGTTGTCTCCTCCACCGCAACCGATTTCGCAAACCTGTATTTGCGCCGGGTTGCCAGCCAGGCGGAAGAATCCTTCTATCGTGACGGCATGCCCACCCAATTTTTGATTAATAATAGATAACTCATACAGATTCCGTTGAATGTCCGTTGCCGGTATACCTGGCTGGTCAAGTAATTCAAGTGAGTCTGCGCGTGTGGAAAAATCCATATGTTAAAGTAAGAAATTCAAACCCTGTATCCGGTATAAAATATTTTGGGAAAATAACTTCATTCAGGAAGGAGATCCGACGATAAATGTTTCCATTGTCAGTCCCGGGCCAAAAGCGGCAGCGAATACTTTTTGATTTTGTATTTTTTTCAAATCAGATAAAATTTCCTTGAGTACAAATAATATGGTCGGAGAAGACATGTTTCCATATTCACTGAGAATCTGGTAACATGTTTCCAGTTTTTCCTTTGGCAGGGAAAGGCTTTTTTCAATTGCTTCCAGGATCTTTCTGCCCCCCGGATGGATTGCCCATTGGGTAATCTGATCACGTGAAAAACCCTGCCTGGCCAAAGCATGATTAACCAGTTTTTCAAAATCCTCTTCAATCAATGAAGGCACATAACTGGTCAGCGTCATCGCAAATCCTGTAGAGGATAGTGCCCATGACATGTCCTGCTTTCCCCTGGGTATCACTTCCCCGTAAAATCCAATCAGAGGAAAACCTTCTGATTGATCTCCGGCACCGGTAACAAGAACAGCAGCCGATCCGTCCCCGAAAAGTAAACTGGAAGTAATATTATCAGTTGTGGCTTTTTGTTGAAAATGTAAAGTGCATAATTCGGTGCAAACGATCAGTATCCTGGCATTTGGATCTGTCACGGCTATCATATCGGCGAGTTTAAGTGCATGAATCGCAGCATAACAACCCATGAAATTGACCGATGTCCGAAAAATATTTTTAGGCAGATTGAGTAATTCCATCAACTGTAAATCCAGGCCCGGTGCACTTAATCCGGTACAAGTGACTGTGATCAGATGCGTTATTTCCTGTACATCCATTTTGTTCTCAAGGCAGTTTTTAACAGCTTCTGCCGAAAGATGTAATGCATGAAGGTTAAAAATTTTCATTCTTTCCTCAAGAGAGGGAAATGGTTCCAGATTTTCAGCTGGCGGGTAAAAAGTCCAGCCTGCAGGCTCTTCACTATAGTCAGACAAGACAGAGTATCGACTTTTGATGCCGCTCTTATGATATAAATATTTTAGAGTTCTTCTTTCCTTCTCATTAAAGGCATAGATACGGCTCATGAAGCGCAGGATATCATCCTGCTGATGTTTGAATTCCGGAACGGCTGTACCTATTGATTTTATCTGGCTCAATCTGGTCATTTAATAATTTTTACAGGTACCGCATCATAAATACAAGAATAAAACCAACGCTGGAAAATAAGGATGCAACGCTGTTCATTCGCATTGTATGCCTGTAATCTGCCTTGGAGGGATTTTGCCAAACCTGCGCTGCCCATACTATAAAGTATACGAGAACCGGAAGCATGCAGGTTGTAAAAACTAAAAATTCTTTTATTTCCAGGGAAATCAAAAAGAAAAAAGCCAATGTAATAAAAGCAATTCCATAAACGATTCCGCAAAAAATAAAAGTACCCCGTAAACCTAGTTGTGCACTGATTGTTCTGACATCATCCCTGGCGTCCGCCTCGTGCTGATAGATTTGCGTAAGAGGATAAAACCCTCCGAGCAGGAGAGATGCAGAAATCATTCCCAGGGTTGGCACGTGAAGCGACAATAATGAATGTGAGCCGTGATAAACCATGAAAAAAACCAGGGCTCCCTGACAGATAACAACGGTCAGAAAACCTATAATCGGATATTTTTTTAATCTGACCGAACGTGCACTATATGCCCGGGATGCCAGGATATAAATGAACGCGGCCAGCACAAAATATATACTCACAAAAAACCCCAATATCAATGCCAAACCGTCCATAACAAGGCTCACATAAATCAATTGACGGGTTGGCTGAAAAGGTGATTTCACTCCGCCGATACTACCTTCGTCGCGGTCCATATAACTGTTAAACCCATTGCTGGATGGATAAATAAGTATATGCAGTATTATAAAAATTAACAGGGCCCTGCCCGCATTAGGTCGAACAACCTGGCTAAGCGCAAACCAATAAACTGGCATCAGAAAAAAAGAGAAGTGAAATCGAAGTAACTGAAACGTGGAACGCTGAATCATAATGTCAGAAAATTGTCCGTATCAGACAGAAGATAATGAACTTGGCTGAAATTGAAAGTCTTCGGATTCCTTTTATCCGGGTATTTTCTCCTGGTGCTGGAAATAACTTCCCGTTTCAGGAAGTAATTAAATATTTAACTGGTTGAATTACAGTAGCATATGTATTGGTACATATTTCGTTGCCATAAATATGACATTTGAATATGCGGATGATTGGGGAAGAGATAATCTAGCAATCAAAACGACTTAAAATAGTTTGTGAACTTATTAACTTGGACGGTTTTTAAACAAGCATTCTAAGGGGCTCTTCCAGGAGCCCTTTTAGCGTTTGCAAAAATGCTGCACCCGTAGCTCCATCTACAACCCGGTGGTCGCAGGTCATAGTAAGTTTCATCACATTGCCCGGAACAATGGCCCCATTTTTAACCACGGGAATTTGCTGTATAGAGCTGATTGCAAGTATGCAGGCATCAGGTGGGTTAATGATCGCCGTAAATTCGTCCATCCCGAACATTCCCAGATTAGATATTGTGAAAGTGCTTCCTTCCCAATCGGCCGGTTGTAATTTTTTATTTTTTGCCCTGGTAGCGAATTCCTTTACTTCCTGGGAAATCTGTGACAGCGATTTTGTATCCGCGAAACGTACCACGGGAACGAGCAGGCCGTCTTCCACAGCGACTGCCACCCCGATATTGATGTGATGGTTTACGCGAATTTTATCACCCATCCAGCTACTGTTAACGGCGGGATGTTTTTTTAATGCAAGCGCTGTGGCTTTCAATACAAAATCGTTGAAGGATATTTTTACCGGCGCATTTTCATTTATTCTCGTACGACTACTGACAGCCTGGTCCATATCTACAGTGATTGTCAGATAGAATTCAGGTGCAGAGAACTTCGCTTCCGAAAGTCGCTTTGCAATTACTTTTCTCATTTGCGAAACAGGAATATCATCAAAGCTTACCTGACCGGCAGGTGCAGTTGATGCCGCTGTTGTCTTTTGTGTTGCAGCGGTTGCGGATGCGGCCGGAGAATATTCCGCTACATCTTTTTTTATTATTCTGCCAAAATCCCCGCTGCCATGCAATTGGGAAAGATCTATACCCTTTTCAGAAGCCATTTTTTTTGCAAGGGGCGAGGCTTTGATCCTGCCATCACCATTTAGCGAATGAGATTCCTTTGCGACGGATTCAGGCGCTGCTTTTAATTCAGTCGGTTGAGCTGCCGGCTCTTTAGCTGTTGTGGGAGATGCCCCTTTATTTTTTGATGCGTCTACAATTTGTTGCACATTTACTTTTCCTTCCTCACCGATGATAGCAAGTAAGTCATTTACCGCTACCTTCTGACCCTTTTCCGCTCCAGTGTATAATAATTTTCCCTCTTTATAACTTTCCAGTTCCATGGTCGCTTTGTCTGTTTCAATATCCGCCAGAACGTCTCCCTTTTTAACCTGGTCGCCCACTTTTTTGTGCCAGTCAGCAATTACCCCCTCCGTCATTGTATCACTCAGTCTGGGCATGAGAATAACTTCCTGCATCGCAGAAAGATCCACTGCGGGCGTGGCAGGCTTTTTTGTGTCTGTCGCTGCAGGTGCAGGTGATGGTGCTGCTGCAGTCGTATCTGCTTTTGCCGGTGCAGGTGATGAAGCTGCTGCAGCTCCGCCGGATTTTACCAACGAGCTAATATCTTCACCCGGTTTTCCGATGATGGCTAGTAAATCATTTACCTGAACCTTACCACCTTTATCCGTCCCTGTAAACAACAAAGTTCCGTCCTTATAACTTTCCAGATCCATTGTTGCTTTATCAGTTTCTACTTCAGCGAGCAGGTCGCCTTTCTTCACATTATCGCCGACTTTTTTATGCCAGGCAGCGATCACACCTTCCGTCATTGTATCACTAAGTCTCGGCATTAAAATAACTTCAGCCATATAACTGGATAATTTTAGATTTTGGAACCTCGAAATTAAGGCAAAATCGCGAATGACGGGGTCAGGCATTCATTCAAACCTGTTGCAGCGATGGAATTTCTTTCACATTTCCCGTACGCTTGAGTACTCCCCAGTGTTGTAATTCCCCTTTTATGGCCCTTCTGAAGGATTTAAACAGCACATACCACATCAGCCATCGCCAAACCAACCGCTGTGGGATAAGCCAGACCAATTTGGCCGGATTTTCCTTTTCAAAACTGAAAGCCAGGATTGCCACTGCTAAATCTACAGCCATAAAAACCAGATAATATGTTCCAATGCGGGCAGCGTTTCCCGTAAGCAGTCCGACCAGCATAAAAAAATCAGCCAGGGGAATGACCGATGGTATTATATACTGGAAGATCAGGATATTGGGCAATGCAATCCATCCGAGGGATTTATTTTGCATACTGAACAGCATATCCCTGTTTTTCCAAAATGTTTGCATGACACCAAAGCTCCAGCGGAACCGCTGTTTAATAAACATTTTAACCGTTTCCGGCGCTTCTGTCATCGCGACTGCATTGTTTTCATTTTCTACGATATAATTACGGCGGAGCATCCGGATTGTCAGATCACAATCTTCCGCCAGGGTATCGGTGGCAAAGCCACCGGCGTCTTCTATGGCTTTTTTACGAAAAGCGCCGATAGCACCAGGAACTACTGTTATGGCATTCACATAAGCAAACGCCTTCCGGTCAAAATTCTGGCTGCTGATATATTCAATGGATTGCCAACGTGTAAGCAGATTGACAGTATTACCCACTTTAACATTGCCGGCTACAGCTCCTACTTTTTTTCCATTATGATATTGCACATCACCAAAATGCATCATGAGCAGGGAGGCGGCATCAGAAAGTAACTTCGTATCTGCATCGATACAAATCACATATTCAGCCTGCGATAGCCGAATTCCAAAGTTCAGGGCTGAGGCTTTACCTCCATTGGTTTTTGTGAAAACACGAACTTTTTTATTTCCCTCAAACGCTTGCTGAACTTTTTTAAACGTATCATCCTTACTTCCATCATCCACAAAAATAATTTCGAAATTGGGATAATCTGTCCTAAGTAAATTTTCCAGTGAGCTGACGGCATTCACTTCTTCATTATATGCGGGCACAATAATACTCACTAATGGAGCATCGCTTCCATCAGATTTCCAAAATGGTTTCAAACCGTATTTCTTTTCCCACCGATGCTGTTTGCTGGCCATAACGGCCATAGAAAGTATACGGAATAACGATAGTATAATGAACACTATGAAAACAGAAGTCAGCAGATGGCTGCCCAGGTAGGCAGACATGGCAAGAATATAATTTAATTGCAATAAATAGTATCCGCTTCCTTTGGGAACCGGAGGCATCAGGTCTTCTTTCTTCTTGCTCAGCAAATCTGCGATCGTGGTAAATGTGTAACCCCTTTCCTTGAAATAATGGATAATGCGAGGTAGGGCTTCCACGGTCGCTGCCCGGCTGTCACCACCGGCATCATGTAATAAAATAATATTGCCGCTCAGATTCTGATCAGTCATACTCTGTTTGCGTGCTATTACCCTGGCCACAATTGAATCCGCAGGTGTTCCCGGCTCCCAATCCAGAGGATCTATCGACTCTCCGATATCCAAATAGTTTTTCTCCCTGGCAATGGCTACCGGAATAAGCTCTTCGGCTTTTTGAGGTTCGAAATCAGCATTATATGGCGCACGGAAAAGAACAGTTGAATGGCCCGTGATAGCTTCTATCAAAAGCCGTGTGGCATCCATTTCAATAATTGCCCGCTTCCTGCTTACCATCGCAATATTGGGATGTGTGAAAGTATGGTTGCCAATTTCATGTCCTTCACGATAGATTCTTTTTACGATGGGGATATTATTTTCAGCGTTGATACCAACTATGAAAAAAGCAGCTGGCACATTTTCCCTGCTCAGAATATCCAGAATTTGAGGCGTATATACTGGATCAGGTCCGTCATCAAATGTGAGCACTAGTTTTTTCTTATCCTTGGTCCCATATTTCCTCGCAACCCATTTGGATGGCAGACTATCATATCTTTCTTCAGAAATCAACAATTCGGTTGTATCCAGCTCCGGAGTGATTTTTCCACTCGTCGGACCTCCGATTACATCCAGCACCTCGCCTTCGCCGGAATAAGCAGGTGTTTCATCCAAACTCATTGTTTTCACGGTGGAGAATAAATGGAAATCAAAATTGCGCAGACTGTCCTTGCTCATATCCCTGTCATAAAAATCCCACATTCGGGGATCTTCATTTCCAAGGCGCCAGAGAGCCACCCCACCCAATCCGGTCTCCTCTGCGAAACGCATGGAATTGAATGTTGTCGCGGCATCTGTGAATTGCACTTTATGCGGCGCGCCATCATCACCGTCGTAAGTAAAATGGAGGTTATAGGAATCATTGTCAAATACAATTTTGCCATCATAACTGAGCGCTGTTGTCAGGGCTTCCTGATAACTGATGGGAATAACAGAAATAACCTTATCATTTTCATCCATTTTCCAGTCATATCCAAAACCGGCAACGGCCAGGATCAGCTTGTTACCGGGAATTTTTTTAATCGCATCGTCAACCGCACCTTCGATCCATTTCTGATGACAGATTGGGCCGGGTCCGGTACCGTCCGAGTACTGGTCATAGGCCATCAGAATAACGTAATCATTGTATTCAGAAAGTTCTTTAAAATTGTAATCCTGGTTGAATGGTTGAACGTCCTGGGAAACAAGCAATCCCTTCTGGTGCATTTTTTCATAGAGTGATTTCTGGAATTGTACAAGCACTTCGTTTTTGCTTTCCTGCAAGTCTTCGAAATCAATATTTATCCCATCCAGTTTATATAGATCCAGATATTTGATGATGTCGTCAACAAGACGTTCTCTTTTTTCGGGGTTGTTGAGAATACGGTGAATAACATCACCCCGGAAAACACCGGCAATATTATTTGTAAGAAGCGGAAGAACCTTTACACCCGATTTATTCATTACACTTAGTGCAGCGGTATCAATTTTGGTCCATAATGTATCGGCATTCGGTTCGAGGAAAAACCATTCCGGCAATACCATATTTAATCGCTGGATATTATGTTCAAGAGAAACCAATGAAGATGGTGACCAGTTTACATAAAATCCTGCTCTGATACCAATAGAAAACTTTTTAAAAGAATAAAAGCTGGAATCAGCCTGCACAATAATGCCATTTTTTTTCTTGAAGCGCCTGCCCAGGGGATATCCACCAGCCTTATAGGCCACTTTTTCATTTATGAATTTACGGAAGCCACCATACTGCTTCCCGATTTTACTTTGATTGAAAAGCCAGCTCGAGCTGTCGAGAAGGGCTTCTTTTTCCTGTGCACCAAAATTTGGAAGTGAGGGAGTATATACGCGCGTCAGCGTAATAATGATAGTGACAACGGCCAGAACGACAAAAAGGGCAATCAAGCGACTGCTCCAAATAAAACGTGACCAACGGGATGAAGAGCTCGTTTGAAATATCTGATTCGTAGAATTTCCAGGCATAAGAATTTGTAAAGATCTTGCGATTCAACGGCTAAGCAAAATCAAGGCTTCCAAATTAGAGGATTTTTAGCATTTGCCGTTAAAATGAATGGAATTATGCAGCCTTAATAATCCAGCTCCAGTTTTAGTTTGTCCTTTAGTTCTTTTATAAGCGGATACATTTCGGCAATTTGTTGAAACTGCTCTCGTTTGTTTAAGGTTTTTTCTAAATAAATATGATCAGCAGACTGCTCCCGGATAATAACCGAGAAAGAAATGTTTTTATTTCGGAATTTTCCCTGGAGCAGGTCAGAAAGTTTTCTTTTCTCCTGTTCCACAAATCGTTGTTCCAGATTGTTATTAGTTAGTATTTCAAATCTTTGTTCGTCCAGTATTCGGAGTTCAGCAGATTCGAAACTCTGAGCGGCAGAGTTTTTATTTTTTTTCAAATCGGAAGTAAACTGATTCCAGACTTCCATCAATGGGATATCTTCCAGTGGTTTAAGTTCGGAAGATACGACAGCGGGTTTTCTGTTTACTACTTCCTGCCGGATTTTTGAAAGCGCACCAAAGCTTGTTGCAGGAGCCATTCCGGGCTCTTCAATCATCAGTTTGGGTGAAGGTTCGATTGAAGTGACAGGAACTGGTTCCTTGTAGGCCGGTTCCAGAATGGGTTGCATTGCTTTTTTCCCCTTTATTTCCAACGGCGCGATAATCCGGTAAGCCACCGGTTTTACCGACTCCGTTCCCTTTTTATTATCAACCAGTCCCGCTGACAAATGAAGCGCCTGGTTTAAATAGGACAATTTAATAAGCGTCAGTTCAACGTGTAATCTTTTATTTCTCGCGGCTTTGTAATGAATTTCGGATTCGCTTAACAAATTTAATGCACTGATCAGGTAGGAGCCTTCAACATCCCGGGCTACCTGCTTATATTTTTCTTTGAAATCTTCCACCACATCCAGCAGGCGCGATGCTTTTTCGTCCTTGCATATCAGCAGGTTCCTGATAAATTCAGCGAAACCGCTCAATAATAAATCACCTTCGAATCCTTTACGGTTTATTTCATCATAAATCAGGAGCGATTCAGCCAGTTGTTGATTGCGGAGGACTTCCAGCAACTTAAAATAATATCCGGCATCGAGAATATTTAAATTCTCTAATGTATCAGCGTAGGTTAATTTGCCATCGGAAAAACTTACCATCTTATCCATCAGGCTCAGTGCATCGCGCATACAGCCTTCGCTTTTCTGAGCAATAATTTCCAGCGCCGATTTTTCGGAAGGAATATTTTCTTTATCACAAATTTCCAGCAAATGATCCATGATATCCTGATTGGTGATCCTTTTGAAATCGAAAACCTGGCAGCGACTCAGGATAGTTGGCAGGATCTTATGTTTTTCTGTGGTGGCGAGTATAAAAATCGCATAGGGGGGTGGCTCTTCCAGGGTTTTCAAAAAAGCATTAAATGCCGAAGAACTGAGCATGTGTACTTCGTCTATTATATAGACTTTGTATTTCCCGGGTTGAGGCGCAAAACGCACCTGCTCAACCAGACTCCGGATATCATCTACCGAATTATTGCTGGCAGCATCCAGTTCATGGATATTCAATGAACTTCCCTCGTTAAACGAAACACAGGAATGGCAAATATTACAGGCTTCTCCATCGGGGGCAGGGTTTTCGCAATTAATGGCTTTGGCCAGTATTCGCGCACAAGTTGTTTTTCCTACTCCCCTGGGGCCACAAAACAAAAAAGCATGTGCAAGTTGCTTATTCCGAATGGCATTTTTCAATGTTGTGGTTATATGTGTTTGCCCAACAACGGTCGAAAAAAGCTGTGGCCTGTACTTTCTTGCAGAAACAATAAATTTATTCATAAACCTTTACCTCCGGAATCTATCTTGTTTGCAATGATAATAAAGATTTAGAAAACAGGATGTCTTTTAAATTCAACCGTCCGGTCGAAAATATAGCGATAAGTCTTTAGTTTTCTGCTGGGATAGGTGTCGGCCATAGTCCGGATCATGTTAATCATTTTTGGATTGAAATCACCCACCCACTGCATCTCATATTCAGTGTAGGGTAGAATAAGTACCATCTTACCTGTTTCAGCTATCATAAAAGCATCAATTCCCATACCCTGGTATTCGGGGATAACGCCAAACACAAGACCCGTGAATTTTTTATTTTTTTTGGTTTTCACCATCCATAAAAATTTCAATTTCTGAAGAATCCCGAATTTCCCGTTTAAGAATTTGAACCATTGATTCAGATCGGGAATATTGGCAAATATGGCGATGGGTCTGTCGTTGTGATAAGTAAACCAGATCAGCCTTTCTTCCATAAACGGCTTCATTTGACTGAAGAGATGTTTTACCTGTTCAAGCTTCAATTGTTTCATCCCGCCATGGCCGGCCCAGGCTTTATTATATACTTCAGTGAAATATCCGGCATACAGATCCAGATTTTTTTTACTGATATGTGCTGCCCTGAATGAAGGATCGGCGGCTATCACCGCATGCCGGTCCATCAGCTTTTTGCTGAACGGTTTTTTAGGATCCATTCCAAAACAGATCTGTTCAAAAAATACCTTAAAACCATAGTTTTCAAAAAGATTCTGATAATAAGGGGCATTAAAATTCATTCTATACAATGGTTCATGAAAACCTTCGGTAACAAGTCCCCACCAGGTATCCCGTTCGCCAAAATTAATCGGCCCATCCATCGCTGCCATACCCCGTTGCATCAGCCAATGTTTGGCCACGTCGAATAACTGATCAGCCGCCTCCTGATTATTGATGCAGTCAAAAAAACCAATTCCACCCACAGGAAATGTGTCTCCGGCGGTTTTATACCTTTTATTTGTGAAAGCGGCAATGCGGCCCAGTAAATCGCCGTTTTCGTCCTTCAGAATCCAGCGTGCAGCCTCGCCATGCCTGAAAGCTTTGTTTTTTTTTGGATTGAAAACTTCTTCAATATCCTTATTCAGCGGCCGGATATATCCCGCCACCCCACCCAGGATGTCTACATTTGCCTGGATAAATGCCCGGCTGTCGGATGGGTCACGAACCTGAATTAATTGCATGTATAAAGCGTTAATATTCGTAAAAATACTTGGTTTTTCATTTCGGAATTCCGGCTCGGTACACTTACCTTTGCAGCCGATTTTAAAGTAACCTTTAATTATAAACTTTATGCCAAATGGAGGCAAGATTAAACAAATTATCGGTGCGGTTGTAGACGTTCAGTTTAAGGGCAAACTTCCTGAAATATACAATGCTCTTGAGTTACAGAGGCCTGATGGTGGAATGCTTGTAATGGAAGTTCAGCAGCATCTGGGAGAAGACAGCGTTCGCTGCATAGCCATGGATGGTACGGAAGGGCTGACCCGGGGACTTGAAGTCCTGGACACCGGTATTCCGATTTCGATGCCTGTGGGGGATGCCATTAAAGGCAGATTATTTAACGTTACCGGAGATCCGATTGATGGCCTGCCGCCTGTTTCTAAGGCTGGTGGAAGACCCATTCACAGTAAACCTCCGGCATTCGAAAATCTAAGTGTTAGTACCGAGGTCTTGTTTACCGGCATAAAGGTCATTGACCTGATAGAGCCTTATGCAAAAGGCGGAAAAATTGGACTCTTTGGTGGTGCGGGTGTAGGGAAGACGGTTTTGATCCAGGAGCTCATTAATAATATCGCCAAAGCTTATGCAGGAGTTTCTGTATTTGCCGGGGTGGGAGAACGTACCCGTGAAGGAAATGATCTCATGCGCGAAATGATTGAAGCCGGGATTATGAAATATGGCGACAATTTCAAACACAGTATGGAAAATGGTGGATGGGATCTGTCTAAAGTCGATATGAAGGAACTATCTGAATCAAAAGCAACTTTTGTTTTCGGCCAAATGAACGAACCTCCCGGAGCACGCGCCCGGGTGGCTCTCAGTGGTTTGACGATCGCCGAATACTATCGCGACGGTGACGGCAAGGGACAGGGACGTGATATTCTTTTTTTCGTTGATAATATCTTCCGTTTCACACAGGCAGGCTCTGAAGTGTCTGCATTATTAGGACGTATGCCTTCTGCTGTAGGATATCAGCCAACCCTGGCAACGGAAATGGGTTTGATGCAGGAAAGGATCACTTCTACCAAAAACGGTTCCATTACTTCGGTTCAGGCAGTTTACGTGCCAGCGGATGATTTGACTGATCCGGCACCTGCAACAACTTTTGCGCATCTGGATGCAACGACGGTTTTGGATCGTAAGATTGCGGATCTGGGTATTTATCCGGCGGTGAATCCCCTGGACTCTACCAGTCGAATTCTGACTCCTAAAATCGTGGGGGACGCGCATTATGATTGTGCCAATCGGGTTAAACTTGTTTTACAACGCTATAAAGAATTGCAGGATATTATTGCTATCCTTGGACTGGATGAATTAAGTGACGAGGATAAATTAATTGTTGCCCGTGCACGAAAAGTTCAGCGTTTCCTTTCACAACCCTTCCATGTGGCTGAAGCGTTTACCGGTCTGAAAGGTGTTTTGGTGCCGATTGAAGAAACCATCCGCGGATTTAATATGATTATGGACGGTGAAGTGGATGATTATCCGGAGGCCGCATTCAACCTGGTAGGGACGATTGACGATGCTATTGAGAAAGGTAAAAAATTGATGGCGCAGGCGCAGGGATAAACCAGTATGAGAGTATGGGAGTGTGGGAGTACTCACTTCCAGACGCTCACTCTCATACTCCCATACTCTCATACTAAAAGTGATGTGATGAATCTAGAGATACTGACTCCCGAAAAAAAGCTGTTCAGCGATGAAGTTTACGGTGTGCAACTGCCTGGCGTAAACGGATCTTTTGAATTATTAAACAAACATGCGCCTTTAATCAGCGCGCTGAAAACGGGACGTATCAAAGTTTTGAACGATAAAACCCACACAACTTTTTTTGAAATCCGAAGTGGTTTTGTGGAAGTACTGAATAACCGGGTGACGGTTTTGGTAGAAGGCGCAACGGCCGTCTAATCTAATTTAGTTGTGGATCGATCGGGAAATTGAGCATCATCAGGTAATTTCCTCCCAGGTGTCGGATGGCATCATTCCAGATTTCCTCTGTTTTTTTATGAAAAATGAGTTTTCGGTCCGCTGTCGCGGGTAGCCAGGATTTTTCCTTCATTTCATCTTCCAATTGTCCGCCTGCCCACCCAGAATAACCAATATAAAACCTAATTTTTGATGTTTGAATTTTCCCGGCCCGTATGAGATCCAGCGCTTCTTCGAAATTACCGCCCCAGTAAATGCCATCAATTACCTGGTAGCCTCCCCGGATCAGGTCGGGATATTGGTGGAGAAAATGAATGGTATCCGTTTGAACGGGTCCTCCGAAATAGACCGGAATTTCCAGGTCGTCGGCATTGTTTACGAGATCTTTTAAGCTGTATTCGTAGGTTTTATTGAGCAGAAAGCCGAAACTACCCTCGCTTTGGTGTTCACAAAGGAATATGACCGATCTTTTAAAATTGGGATCTTTTAGAAACGGGTCAGCGATCAGCAAGATACCAGCCGCGGGACTGTCCATATTGTAATTTAACGAATCTGAAGATAATTGTTTAATAAATTTGACCGTTGTTTAAGTCTGTTTATGTTTTCCATTCAGTTCAAAAAAGGACCTTTTGAAGAAAAATTTTACTATTATTTTTATCCTGATCAGTCTTTCTCTCGTGGGTATCATTTATATCCAGTGGAACTGGATTACCACCATGGTGGAAAACAAAGAGGAAGAACTGCATCATAAGCTCGTAGATGTAACAACCGATGTTGCTCGCGTTCTCATCGACTACAAAAAGACGGCTCTTTCCGGCAGTCAGTTGCTTCGCTCTCCACAGGGTTTTGGGTTTCGGCCCTCTGAACA
>Ga0206943_1114_pt1 | contig 20684 bp, 17 predicted proteins | sample Alteio_BWOrgHeat_7_FD_153243 | JGI IMG/M metagenome (GOLD analysis project Ga0206943, IMG submission 153243) | Enriched cells from forest soil in Barre Woods Harvard Forest LTER site, Petersham, Massachusetts, United States -... | ecosystem: Environmental > Terrestrial > Soil > Temperate forest > O... | reverse complement strand
CGAACAGTTAACAGACGCTGTAAAAGGAGTAAGCCGCATTCATCTGACAGTTTCAGATGATCAGGCCGTTGATGACGTCCTGGAAAAAGCAGCAGACGGTTTTGATCCTGGTGTGATCATCATTGACCACACCACCACTTCTTCTCCCGGCGCCGCCAGACGTGCTGCTTACTGGAAAAAGAAAGGCTATACTTATATACATGCACCTGTTTTTATGGGGCCGCCGAATGCGCTGGAAGGTACCGGTGTCATGCTGGTATCCGGTGATCAGCAGGTGGTCAAAATGCTGGAACCCGAATTGTCCCGAATGACCGGGAAATTGTGGAACCTTGGGGAGCAGCCCGAAAAAGCAGCTTCCATAAAATTGTTGGGTAACCTCTTTCATATTTGTCTCACGGGGGGAGTTGCCGATATGCTTACGTTAGCTGGTTCATTGAATATACCTGCCCCGGAAATCGGTACCCTGTTGGAAGTACTCAATCCGGGCGTTGTGGCGCAGGGCCGGATAAAAAAGATTACCAGTAACACGTTTGATCAGCCTTCCTGGGAATTGAGTATGGCCCGCAAAGATGCACGTCTGATGATCGAACAGGCAGATACTATTCATAAAACGCTCATGGTCGTTCCGGCCGTTGCTAAAAAAATGGATACCTGGTTGGGAAAAGGCCATGCGAAGGATGACTGGACAATCATTTCCAAAGACCCTGCTTAAAACATACAGGTTATACATTAATTAATTATTAACTGCTCCGGCCGTTCCTTAAAAGTTAATTTTCCGGCAGGGTGCAACATTTATACTAATCGTTACGTCTCATGAATATGAGACAATTATCTTCAGAAAGTCTTTCGGTTTTACTTGCCCGGGGGCAGGAAAACCATTTATCCAGGCCTCCGGTGTCAGGCAATGATCTTCGGGAAGCCTGCGACGGGCATTTCATTCGTAAATCATTATTTAAATCGACCATGAAAGAAATAGCAAAAAACCTGGAAAAGACACTCATGGATTTCTTACACACGGATTTATTGTCGAAAAACTGGACTTACAAAGCAGGACCTAATAAATGGTCAAAAAAAGAAATAATTGGGCATTTGATAGATAGTGCCCAGATAAATCTTCAGCGATTTGTAAGGTCTACTTATACGGAAAATTTTACGCTGACCTATGATCAGGTGGAATGGGTTGATGCGCAACATTATATTTCTGCAGATATTGAAGAATTACTGGAGCTCTGGCGTCTGTTGAACAGACAGATCATACGGGTTTTGGAAAATTATCCCACGCACAGACTGCAGATACAAAGTGATACGGGCAAAACAGCCGTTTGTTTTCATACCGTGGAACATCTTGCGCAGGATTATGTAAATCATTTGAATCATCACCTGAAATCTATAGAGCTGGTATAAAATTTCCTCATTTAGCGATAATAATTATTTATCCATTCGCTTAATGCCTGCACAAACGCTGAGCTCCCCTGCATCACCCATTTGCCCATATAAATAGAAATAGTCATGGTAGGTTTTCCTGTCATTCGCAGGATAAATGCATTTGGCATACCAAAGGCCGGCAGTTTGCCGGATGCTGTTAGTGTGCCGGAATAAGTTTGACCTTCTGCTTCTATGGAAAATGGGATCGGTACGTTGTTGTTTGTGGGCTTTCTATAATTCTCTGCCATAACACAAAAGTAATCATTGAATTGCTGGCAAAACATCGGCCTCTTTAAAAAAATTATTCGACGTTCATAGGTTAATTTAATTGGTTCATGGGTACCAGTGATCCGTTCGTATTTCTGTGTTCTCAAATAAATTTTGCCTTTTCAATTCATGGCAATTTGTATCCCTGACGTGCGAGTAATTTCCAGCCGTCACCCTTTTTTATCCAAATCATCAGAATACCGATTTTTAAGTCCAGCGGAGCCCCGTCCCGGGTTCCCTTAATTGAACAGATATTCCGTACGGTCGCCGTATTGTCAGTCACAGTTATGATCTGGTTTGCATTATCTATCTGAAAGAATTTAACTGGTCCCGACAATACGTCCTTTATAAATTCCGATTTGTTTTGTACAGCCCCTGTAGAATGGCCGTAACTTAAATCTTCTGCCGTTAACTTGTCCAGCGTGGATTTATCCGGCGAAATCATTGCTTTATTTAAGGTCTCAATGGAAGATTCAATTTCTTTATCCGGTTTCTGTGCATTTGCACTGGTGTAAACGAGAAAACTGAACATAAGCAGGAAAATCCGGTTAGCCATGATTGATATTTTCATCCTAAGATACAAATCAATCGCCAGTTGAAGCAAAAATGATGCTCCGCGGAGGGAAGTTAGCTCCGTGAAATAATTATTAAATAATGAGTCCTGAATGTGAGCTAAATATTAATAATTAAAGAAGTTTTTAAAACTGACGGGAATAAAATGAATCGGACTTAATTTAGCGATAATATATTTAACGGCATGACTAAGGAAAAAGCTGTCCACGTAGCTGATACGATCATTCATCTCTATAAGCAATATGGCGGATCAGAATATGCCGGAGAAAAAGTATCCCAGCTGGAACATATGGTTCAGGCGGCGGAACTGGCCGAATCGGGTGGCTTTGATGAAGAAGTCATATTAGCCGCGTTTCTTCACGACATCGGGCATATAGCAGAAGAGGCAACGGGAGAAAATGAAATGGATGAGTATGGGATCAAAGATCATGAGGCCCTGGGTGCACAATATTTATCTGAAAATGGATTTTCGTATAAAATTTCAAAGCTGGTCGCTTCACACGTGCAGGCGAAAAGATATTTGACCCGGAAGGACCCGGATTATTTCAACCAGCTATCTGAAGCGAGCCGGAAAACACTCGATTTTCAGGGAGGTGTGATGACTGGTGAAGAAGCAAACGCATTTGAAAAAGATCCGCTTTTTTCTGAAATCATTCTGATGAGAAGATGGGACGAACAGGCAAAGGTTCAGAATAAGCCAATGCCTGATCTTAGCCATTTCCGTGACATGATCGTGCATCATCTCGTTTCGTAAAATAATTTCTGAAATAATATTTTGCAAAATTCCCTGACCTTATCACGCGCACGGAATAAACTGGCTGTCACATTATTTGCATCCATCATTACATTTCTGACTTACTGTACCGTGTATGGATTCCGAAAAGGATTTACCATCTGCACTTTTGATGGAATCGCTTATGCAGGCGTCAGTTATAAAGTATGGCTGGTGATCAGTCAGGTATTGGGATACGCCAGCAGCAAGTTTTATGGGATCCGGTTTATTTCGGAATTAAAAAAAATGGGCCGGGGGAAAGTGATTTTATACCTGACCGGAATATCCTGGCTGGCACTTTTGCTGTTTGCGATAACGCCGGCACCCTGGAACATATTATTTATGTTTATAAATGGATTTCCACTGGGCATGATCTGGGGCATCATTTTTTCTTATGTGGAAGGCCGGATGACCACGGATTTCATAGGAGCTGCCCTTTCCGTCAGTTTTATTTTTTCATCCGGCTTTGTAAAATCCATTGCAGAATATATCCGGTTGCATTTTAATATCACAGAGTTATGGGTGCCCTTTTACACCGGGCTCGCATTTGCGATCCCACTGATAGTCTGTGTTATTTTCCTTGAAAAGATTCCGCCACCAACCGAAGAAGATATTAATGCCCGGAGTAAGCGGCTCCCCATGTCCAAAGAAGACAGAAAAAAATTTGTAAGGATTTTCTTCCCGGGTTTGGTTGCTGCCATCAGTGTATACGTTTTTTCAACTATGTTCAGGGATCTCAGGGATAATTTTATTGCTGATATGTGGATTGAAAACGGTTATGGAAACCAACCTTCTTTATTTACAAAAACCGAAACGCCCGTCAGTGTGATTTTGCTCATCCTGATGGGCAGTATGATATTGGTAAAAAATAATCTCAAAGCGTTTAAGTTTACTCATTATATCATTATCACAGGATTTTTCATTACAGGAATTACCAGTGTGCTATATATAGGACATCTTATAACACCCTTTTGGTGGCTGGCACTGGTTGGATTGGGGTTGTATACCACCTACATACCATTTAACTGTATTTTTTTTGAAAGGCTGATAGCAACATTTAAATACCCGGGGACCGTGGGATTCCTGATTTATGTGGCCGACTCTTTTGGATACCTCGGTAGCGTTGTGGTGTTATTTACAAAAGAATTTCTCAGGTTAAAAATAAACTGGTCCAATTTTTATTCTCACGGTGTAGTTATATTATCGGTTTTGGGAATTGCCGGCGCCATCTTGTCGCTATTATATTTTTCAAGTAAATTCAGGAAAACAATTCCCGGCAATGGCTAAAAAATCAGCTATCGTAGTGGGGGCAGGAATAGTCGGAATGGCTACTGCAAGAGCTTTGGCCCTTAAAGGATATGTTGTAAACGTATATGAAAGAAATTTGAAGGCATCCGGTGCTTCCGTCAGGAATTTTGGTATGGTATGGCCGATAGGACAACCGGCCGGTAAAATGTATGACAGGTCGATCAGAAGCCGTAATTGCTGGAAAGATATAGGCGATTCAAGCAGATTATGGTATGATCCGGTAGGAAGTTTACACCTTGCTTATAATAAAATGGAATGGCAGGTACTACAGGAATTATTTGAATCATTTAAAGAAGAAGGGCGTGATGTGGAACTTCTGAATATCAATGAAGTGCTTTCCAGATCAGGCATCGCTAAAAAAGAAAACTGCCTGGGTGGTTTATATAGCCGGGAAGAATTGATTATAGATCCCAGGGAAGCCATTGCCTTTTTACCGGAATATTTTCACGCTACCCTGAATATTCAATTTAACTGGGGAAAGGCGGTTACATCTGCCTCGACGGGTAATATTACTTCGGGCTCTGAAAGATTTAACGCCGACCTCATATTTATTTGCAGTGGTTCCGATTTTAAAACATTATACCCCGAGGCATTTGAAAAATTCCCGCTTACCAAATGCAAACTGCAGATGATGAGATTGACGGAACATGGATCGCCGAGGATTGGTGCTTCTCTCTGCGGTGGTCTTTCCCTGATACATTATCCAAGTTTCAAAGCAGCCTCCTCACTCAATGAACTGAGACAATACTATGAAAAGGAGATGCCGGAATATTTGAAATGGGGGATCCATGTAATGGTTTCGCAGAATCACCTGGGTCATCTCACTATTGGAGACTCACACGAATATGGCCTGTCACCCGATCCTTTTGATAAACAATGCATAAACGAATTGATTCTGAAATACCTGAATCAGTTTACTTCTTTACGCAATCCAAAATTAATTGAAACCTGGAATGGGGTGTATGGTAAACTGACTAATAACGAAACTGATTTATTTTATTCTCCTGAACCCGGAGTATATATATTAAATGGAGTAGGAGGAACAGGAATGACCATGTCCTTTGGTCTTGCTGAAGACCTTATCAATACTCTGTGATCCTGCACTTATCGGTATTTTCTATAATATTTCTTTTTTATTAACTGATATTATGAAATAGTTATTTGGGAATCTATCGTTCGCAAAATCTCTTCCCCGAAAATAATATTCAGTTAGCCTGTCAATAACGTTTTGTTCATACCATAGATTGAGATTGCGGGTGTAATGACCAACATGAAAAAATTACTCATAGCATTTTGTTGTCTACTCAGCGGACAAAGCTTTGCACAAAAAACAAAAACAGAGAATCTGATAATCGTAACTCTTGATGGTATGCGCTGGCAGGAAGTTTTCGGAGGAATTGATTCACAAATTGTTGTGAACCATAAATTCACCAGAGATTCAGCCAATATTACCAGTCTCTTTGGTGCATCCGAAAGAAATGAGCGCCGGAAAAAATTATTTCCATTCCTCTGGGAAACCATTGCTGTACAGGGACAGCTATATGGCGACCGATTGAACGGCAGTGAAGTGAACAATGCCAATCGATATAAATTTTCCTATCCGGGTTATAATGAAATATTTACAGGATATCCGGATACCAATGTGAATTCCAATGATAAAATAAAAAATCCAAATACTAATGTGCTGGAATTCATTGCTAAACAAAAAGGATTTGACGGCCAAATCGCGGCATTTACTTCCTGGGATTGTTTTCCATATATACTCAATTCCTGGCGCAGCGGTATCTATGTGAATTCGGATGTGGACAGTCTGCACTTCAATGATCCTTCTCTCCGGCTAATTAATGACATGCAGTTTCTGGCCGCCAGACCCCTGGGATTAAGGCTGGATGTGATGACATATTTCGCCGGAAGAGAATATTTAAAAGCATATAAACCACGGATCTTATACATCGCTTTTGATGAAACCGATGATTTTGCGCATGCGGGACTTTATGATCAGTATTTAAAAAGTGCACATGCAGAGGATGCGATGCTCAGCGATCTCTGGACATTGGTTCAGTCAATTCCGGCTTATCATGATAAAACAACTTTGATCGTAACCTGTGATCATGGCCGCGGAAATAAAATAAAGGAACAGTGGACAGATCATGGAACCAAAATCGAGGACGCGGGGCAAATATGGATTGCCGTCATCGGACCCGACAGCAAAGCAACAGGAATTGTAAAAACGAATGCGCCATTATATCAAAAACAAATTGCACCCACAATCGCCGCCCTGTTAGGCTTCCATTTTGTGCCTGAGCATGGTGAGTCTCAGCCGATTCTTTCCATGCTGGGCGATTAGTTCTCTGTTAAAATTATTAACAATTAGTTTTTTTTTAGTTAATCACACGGAAATACGGCGCCGATACTTTCGCCGACGACAATCGCTAAAATAATTTAAAACTTCGCTTATGACCAACAGAATCACCCTGCAAGACTATTTTAAATTATTCCTAATCACCATTTTACTTTTGCCTCTGTTCACCCGTGCTGGTAACTATCCACCGGGCGAACCGAAGGTCATTACCGGGCTGGTATTATCGGAAACTGATCAGTCTCCTGTGGCAGGAGCTTCCATCATTGTGAAGGGATCCAAAGTGGGCACCTCTTCCGGCTTCGATGGAAAATTTTCAATTAGAGCCAGGGAAGGCGACGTGCTTGTAATCACCGGAGTCGGGATTACAAAACAGGAAATAACTGTCGGCGCGGACAGCTACATGTCAATCTCGGTAGTTACAAACAGCAAAAACCTGAATGAAGTGGTGGTAACGGCAACAGGTATACGAAAAGACTCCAAAAAGCTTGGTTATTCCATTCAGACTGTAGATGCATCCAAACTCACACAGGCCAGGGAAGCGGATCCCATCAATGCATTGAAGGGAAATGCCGCCGGACTGCAAATCAATATCACATCAGAAGTAGGGCACTCTCCGGACGTAATAATCCGTGGTGAAAATGCTCCAACCGACAGGCCCATGTTTGTTGTGGACGGGGTGCCCCTCAGTTCTGATACTTATAATTTCAATTCGGATGATATAGATACCTATACCATATTGAAAGGTCCCAATGCCGCGGCGTTATACGGCTTTCAGGGTAAGAACGGAGCCATTATTATCAACACGAAAAAAGGAGCAAGCGCAAAAGGCCATACCGTGGTAACATTCAATTCCACTACCCAGTGGAACCAGGGATTTCTTGCCTTGCCTAAATACCAGGATACTTATGGTCCCGGTGACAACGGCAAATATGCATTCGGTGGAGGTGGTTCGAGTCCCCAGTCATATTTTGGTAACGGAGCTATTGGTGTCGGAAACAATGACTATGATTATGATGTTTGGGGACCACAATTCAGGGGTCAGTTATTGCCACAATATGACGGGGCGTATGACCCGACTCAGACATATACCACAACATATGCCGATGGTTCAACTTATTCCGGACATGTGGCGCCCACACCCTGGCTGGCACGTGGAAAGGACAATCTGAAGCAATATATACAAACCGGACTTCTTTCTGTTAACAGTGTATCAGTAAGCTCATCATCTGATAAAACTGACATCCGTTTTTCAGTCGGGAACACTTATCAAAAAGGAATCGTTCCGAATACGGAACTGAACAATTTTAATTTTGCAGGAAGTATAGTTCAGCGTTTTAACGATAAGCTGACTGCCACTGCCTATTTTAACTTCAGCAGGCAATCCACACCCAATCTTCCGGATGTTGTATATGGACCCAATAGTATGATATATAATATTATTATCTGGGGTGGTGCGGACTGGGCCATGAGTGACATGAGAAATTACTGGCAAACGGGAAAGGTAGGCATCCAACAGAAATATGAAGAGTTCTATCGATACAATAACCCTTATTTCATGTCATATGAGTGGCTGAGGGGGCATTATCAAAATAATGAATATGGATATGTATCGCTGAATTATAAAATCAATAATGATCTGGATATACAACTGAGGCCGAGTATGACAGCTTACGACATGATGAACAACGAAAAAATGCCTTATTCAGCCGGTGCCTATGGAAGACCGTTAAGACAGGGAGACTACCGGGAAGACCGGAGAGCGCTGTTTGAATCCAATACGGATGCACAGATCAGGTATCATAAAAATCAAATAGCCGGTTGGCTGGACGTATCGGCATTGGGTGGACTAAATGTTCGTAATGAAACATTCAATTCTAATTTTACATCAACCAACTATCTGAATGTACCAGGCGTATATTCCTTCTCCAATTCTTTGAATGCGCTTACGGGTAGTACATTCAATTCAAACCTGCTGGTATTGAGCGCCTACTATTCTGTTGACCTGGGATATAAAACCTTTATAACTGCCAATATCACGGGAAGAGTGGATAAATCTTCTTCCCTGCCTCCCAGCGGGGATAGCTATTTTTATCCTTCCTATAATCTGGCAACCGTTGTTTCAGACTATGTGAAATTGCCGACGGTTATTTCATTCCTGAAAGTCAGAGGATCCTATGCCGAAAGTAAGGACGGTGGTACTTCGCCATTTTTCTCACCGAATGTGAGTTCCACACCAGCCAGCCAATATGGTTATTACTGGAATTCACCGTATGATGGTCCTACTTATAAATTTGCGCAAACCTATAACCTGGCACCCACTTATTCAGCGCAGAACAGTGCCGTATACACCGATCAGACAGTTAGCCCCGATATTGTTACGCAAAGCAGACAGGCAACTGAATTCGGTGCAGACATCCGCTTTTTCAACAATCGCCTGGGTTTTGATATCACAAAGTATCACTATAAAAACACGCAGATTGTCGCTCAGGGAACTTCGTCTGCTTCGGGTTATTCATCTTTCCTGACCAATGGAAATGCATACACGAATGACGGATGGGAGATAGTGATGAATGCGAAACCGTTTGTAAATCCAAACGGATGGGGCTGGAATGTCGTAGTCAATTATGGAAGTTATATTAAAAAATGGACCAATATCGCCACACCGGATAATTATGAAAAGAACGGGCAACGCATTGACCTGGTTTACAGTGATGCATTTGTAAGAACTCCTCAGGGCCAGATGGTCATCGATGCCACATCGGGATTATACACGCGCATATCAGATTTGGGATCCTCTGCCCAAAAGGTTTATGGTCACTCAGATCCTGACTTTCAATGGGGAATCGTAAATACCGTTAGTTACAAAACATTTTCCATCCGCTTCCAGTTTGATGGAATGGTCGGAGGTGTTATGGAAGACTACATTAGAAAGAAAACACTGCAAGGCGGACGTCATATTGAAAGTGCGGAAGGTGCACTGGGAGCCGCCAGACCGATGGATGAAGCCAATATCGCTGCATATACCGGACAAGGTGTGAATTTATCCGGTCCCAACGGTATAGCACTGGATCCAATTACCGGCCAGATCACGAATATGAAGGAACTAACCGTGACTCCCAATACAACCAAGAGCCAGGTGCAACCTTTTGTAACACGTGAAGCATCCATTGCTGATCTGGACATTGTAAAAAAGACTTATGCCAAACTGAGGGAGGTAACCATTACCTATAATGTACCACAGAAACTTCTTGGTAACAATGGTGTAATTCGAAGTGCCAGTATTTCGCTGGTGGGTCGAAACCTGTTGTACTTCTTCCCGGAAAAATTCAAGGACGTAGATGTGGATCAGTATTCCCAGGCAACTTATTCCGTGCAGGCAAATGGACAATATACCAGTTCTCCTTCTTATCTGACCGGATTGCAGACACCAACGACTCGTAGTTACGGATTCAATATCAATCTGACCTTTTAATTCTTAAAGAAAAAATTATGAAAAATATAAAAAATATATTTTTAATCGCAGTCACTTTTTTAGTGGCTACTTCCTGTAATAAACAAATTGAGGAGAAACAAAAGGATCCGAATGATCCGACCAATGTGCCTTCCAGTTTAATCCTGGGTACCGTGCTGACAGATATCTCCGGAACCGGAACCGCGGGAAGACTTAGTGCAACGGGCTCCAGTGAGGGTGTAAATTCCTGGGATGGTGCACACCGCTGGAATCAGTACCATTGCAGTAATTACGATTACTATGATAATAATATATATTCCTGGACCAATGGCAATTTTGATCCCTACCTGGTGTTGAAAAATGTGATTCAGATGGAAAACGAAGCAACCGCCATCGGAACATCGAAATTAAATCCCTATGAAGCCGTGGGGCGGTTTGTACGTGCATATTATTTCTATAATCTGACTTCCATGTTTGGGGACGTGCCTCTCACGGATGCTCTACAGGGCGTGACAAATAAAACACCGACATATACTCCCCAGGCGCAGGTATTCGCTTATGTGTTGAATCAACTGGACACAGCGAACAGCGATTTTGCGGCACTGATTGCTGCCAATGATGTTTCCCTGTCCCCGTCACAAGATATTTTTTACGCGGGCAATCTCTCGGCCTGGCAAAAGCTGGTAAATACCTTCAAACTCAGGGTACTGATTAGTGTAAGCAAGCATGCGTCCGACTTAAATGCACCGGCCCAATTTTCGACCATAATGAGTAATCCATCCACATACCCGATTTTCACAGGTCAGAAGGATGACCTGAAATTTGTTTACAATCCCGGGGGCGCGAATATTTACAGCACATACCCCTTCAATCCTAGTAATTTCGGATCCATTGCGGCCAGGTTTAATATGGCGGACACTTATATGAAAACCATGGTATCATTGAATGATGCCCGCGTTTTTATTACTACGGAACCAGCCTGGGCACTAGTTAAAACAGATACAGCCAATGCGGCACAGTATAAATATTTTGCCGGCGCGAGCACGGGAGAATCACTTGCCACTATGTATAATAACGCGAACGCGGGTCTTTATTCTTTCATCAACCGTTACAGATATTACAGCAATTTTACCGGGGAGCCAAATTCACTCGTTGGGTTCAAAGAAATGTGTTTCAATATTGCGGAAGGAATTATCAGAGGCTGGTACACTGGAAATGCAGAAACCTGGTATAAGTTAGGGATTACTGAATCGATGACTTTTTATGGAATAGATATAACTAAAACCAGTTTTACCACTTATTTTCTGCCGCCCGGCAATAGTTCTGTAACAGAAGTTCAACCTTTTCCTTTCACATTTGATTTTAGTGCTTATTATGCCCAGCCTACAGTTCAGCTTTCTACCGATCAGGCTACAGCCATTAATCAAATCGTTTTACAGAAATATATTGCATCTTTCCAGAATTCAGGATATGAACCTTATTATAACTGGCGCAGAACCGGTGTTCCTGCTTTTGAAGGAGGAACTGGAGTAGGTAATAATGGTATCGTTCCGGTGAGGTGGGCCTATCCTGTAAAAGAACAATCACAAAATGCAGCTAACTGGAACGCAGCACTGAAAGCGCAGGGATTTACACAGGATGATCTGAACCAGGTGATGTGGGTGATTAAATAAAAATAAAATTTTTCAAAGGTCAATATTTATTAGAGCGGTTTAAGTAAGTACAGGCGAAACTTTTCTAAGTTTCGCCTGTGCTATTTCAGTTGTCCGAATGATGTCTGTTTTCAGACTTTCATATCATAAACCTTCTGCTGTTTTATTTCCTTAAAACCAATACTGCTATAAAAGGCATTGGCTTCTTTACGTATGATATTGCACCTCACCCGGATCATGTGGCAATTTCTGAGCAGGGACCATTCAACGATTTTGTCAATCAGATATCTGCCTAAACCGTGTCTTCTGAAATCTTTGTCTACGACCAAACCTCCGATTTCCACAAACGGATCAGATTCAATTCTAAGCGAGTAGATACCGTGGATCCATCCGATAACCTGAGTATCATTCAACAGCGTGTATATGATATGATCACCATTATTTTTAATGTCCTGCAAACAGCGCAGCATTTTTTCTTTTGTTGACTGGTAGCCCCATTGTTCACACAGATTTGCGATCGCATGGGCATCATCCATTTCAGCAATACGGGTGTTAAACTGCATGATTTTTTTAGTAAAGATATTTGTCTGCGTAGAGTAATTTCTACATAATCATCATGATTTGTCAGAAAAACAGGAATTGCAATGCGTTATGTCTGGCAGGGTTTTAGAAACATAGGGGTATAATTACTTGTTATGAAATATGCTAAAACAAATATGCTGGCACTTCTGGTTTTTCTTCTGGGACTGGCATGTACAATGTCAGGATGTGCTGAAAATCACTATTACAATGCCAATCATCATCACACAAGAGAATGGTATGATCACCATCATACACCACCACCAGCCGGAGTTAATTTTGACATAGATGTACGTTAATAACGGATAAAGTCATGCGTCAATGCTCTTTCAGGGTAAACCTCGGCAGGATTTCAAAATTGGAAGCTGCGGGGTTTTTCTTTTTATGGCTCAAATAAACACCCTCATAAAAAATATTGGAAACTCCGGGATCGCTGGTAATCCGGCATTCCTTCCATCCTGAATTGCACGTTTTGGATTTAGAGTTGATCGTACTGATAATAAGATGGGTACAGATGTCGTTTCTGATTTTTTGCGGTACGGGCTTTTCAGATTTCATAATCGCTCTCATATTACAGGATGCCGGTAAACTGCCTGAAGAATTACTATAACAGGCAGTCAAAGAGAATGCAAAACAAAATCCTTTTCATATAGATTGTTTTACTCCTTTTTAAGAATGACAAAAATCAAACTGTTGGTTTTTCAGTAAATTTAAGATTTCGGAAAATCGATACCCCATTGCCATAATATTTTTTACTTCTTAATAAATCATATGAAAAGAAGAGATGTCCTGAAAGGACTTTCCATTTTACCGTTGGGTGCGGCAATCGTTTTTCCTACCAGGCATGCCTTTGCTCACGCAGCCACTCATGCTCCGAAAGGCCCGCTGGTACCGGGTCCGGCGATATATCAGTCCATTGGTGTTGAACCGCTTATCAATTGCATGGGGACTTATACGATTATTGGCGGTTCAATCGAAAGGCAGATCGTTCGGGAAGCCATGGATTCCGCCGCTAAAAATTTTGTTCAATATGATGAGCTCGCTACCGGGGTAGGACAACGGCTTGCCGAACTGACAAAGTCTGAATGGGGAATGATTTCAGCGGGATGTGCCGCCGCCATGAAACATGTTACCGCTGCCTGTGTTACGGGCGGTAACCCGGAAAAGCTGATACGCATACCTGACATCTCCGGATTTGAAAAAACCGAGGTGGTGATTCCACGTCCTTCACGAAACGTGTATGATCACGCAATACGTAATATTGGCGTGCGGATCATCACGGTGGATAGTTTGCAGGAATTGCAGGATGCTCTGTGCGAACGAACAGCCATGATATATTTTCTCTCTGATGGCAGCGGGGATGAAAGCCATTTTACAGTAGAAGCGATTGCAAAATTATCCAAACCGAAAAATATTCCATTTCTGGTGGATGCTGCGGCAGAAGACCTGACAGTTCCTTGTGTACATCTGGAAAAAGGCGCCAGCGTTGTGGCCTATAGCGGCGGCAAAGCGCTATGCGGACCACAGTGTTCCGGAATCCTGCTGGGACAAAAAGATATATTGCAATCAGCCTGGCAGGCAAGTTCACCACATCATGGGCCCGGAAGGGATAATAAAGTTGGCCGTGAAGAAATGATCGGCGCATTAGCAGCCATCGAAGCATGGGTAGCCATGGATCACAAAGCACAATGGGCAACATGGTTGTCTTATCTGGATAAGGTGTCCAAAAAGGTTTCTGATATAAACGGTGTGCGAACCCTGCTCAGAGAGCCCGATTCGCTCAACAACAACACGCCGGTACTGCTGATATCCTGGGATCCGCTGCAATTGCACATAACAGCAGAAGACGCCTCTGAGGAATTGGGCCGAAATAAACCCAGAATCGCAGTTGCGATTGAAAAAATGAAACCCAAACCCGGTGAACCTGTTTTGACTTCAATAAGGATAAACGCAGGACAAATGCAACCGGGGGAGGATAAAATTGTCGCAGAAAGAATATATGAGGTCCTGTCAAAAACAAGATCTCCGAAGACGTCTCCTGCGAAAGCATCTTCTAACATCGCCGGCAGGTGGGATATTTTCGTAGAGTACTTTACCAGTAAAACACAATATACATGGATACTCGAGCAGGATCAAAATTGGATACAGGGAATCCATTCAGGAAAATTCGCGACACAAAATATCGCCGGAACTCTGGAAGGCGATATGATAAAAATAAAAAGCCAGGAAGGCGAAGTAGAAAACAGGATCAGTTTTACTTTCACTGGTAAAGTGACAGGAGATTCTATTAGCGGATCTGTTTATATGGTTGAATATGGAACTGTCAGATTCTCGGCCAGCAGATATGTATATAAAGAAGAACGGCATCCCATTTTTGTTCCGGCCGGACCTCCTTTGTCTACATGAGTCCGGCCTTATATTTACCAAAACGAATTTATTATTTATCAAAATAACTCAACATGAAAACAGAAAGAAGATCAATGTTAAAAAAAATCAGTTTATCCGTATTGGGATTTGTTGGACTTCGATCCATGGCGACTGCAGAAAGGGCCGGCAATGAAAATAAGAAAGAAGTTTCCGGTGTAGTGATGGACCAGGAGGTCCCTTTATTCTCCGGCTCCACAAAATTTGGTAACCTGGTATTCATTGCCGGGAAAGGGGCGCATTATGCCGGAGATATTAAAGCACATACCGAAACGGTTTTGCAGGAGCTGGAAAAAGAGTTGGTCAAAGCGGGCTCATCCATGAAAAATGTATTGAAGGTCAGCGTCTTCCTGAATGATATTGCAGATTATGATGGCATGAATGCAGTGTACCGTGGTCGTTTCGGAGATAAACCACCGGTACGTACAACAGTGGCTGTCGCAAAAGGAGGTGTTCCGGGAAATTCACTGGTGGAGATGGACTGTATCGCATTTATCTCCTGATTTATCAATTCATTTTGAATAATGAAAATAAAACGTGTGGCTGCCTTCATGTTTTGATTCCCCACACAATTAAATGGGTTTTTGACGAAAAAAATCTGGTGGATCCCTGCCGGGATACGGGTACATTCTTTTTGATATTGTGAAACAAAACACTAAATTTGGTCAGGGAAAATTTCAGTTTTCCGATTCCAAACGTATTATTTTTGAGATCGCCGCCCTGGCCGGGGCCCAATATTCCTTCAAAAACGGGTGATCTGCTCCAGATTGTAAATAAATTCCATTACTTCCTTTGTAAATCAGTTGATTGTAACATTCTTATTTGTTACATTTCCTAAATCAAACTGCTATGAGAATGAGTTTTTTTTGCAGACTGGCGATTATAATCACGCCCCTGCTTTTTAATTCCGCCCGAGGCCAGAATGATCATTTTGCCTACGCGGTTACCGCCGTGAATAAAGGGGGCTCTGAATGGATCGCGCTTCGTAAACTCGATACCCGTACAGGGGAATTCAGCAAAATATTATTAAACGTACAGGACAAGGATCAGGATCTGTTCGATTTTACTGCTTATAAAGAATATGCAAATAAAAAGGTCTCCAATGCTGCAAATGGTACGCTTGCCGGTTTTAGTCCGCAACCGGCGCTGAGCAGCAGTGTGGCAGCCATTGCTTACGACAGGAAGGCCAACCGTCTCTATTATGCCCCCATGAGTATCGACCAATTGCGTTATATCGATCTGTCGACTATGGAAGTAGTTTCTTTTTCAGATCAGTTCTTCAGCAAAGCCGGCAAATATGATTTTAAGACTGCAGGTCCTATCAACCGTATGGTCATCGCGCCCGATGACTATGGATATACCATTACAAACGATGGAAATCACCTGATTCGTTTTTCAACAAACGGTGCGCCCGCCCTGACAGACCTCGGCGAACTGCAGGATGATCCACTGAACAAGGATATGTCCATTCGTAACAATCCCTGCGCCAATTCCGGCGGCGATCTGATCGCCGATGATGCAGGCAGCCTTTTTCTGGTAACCGGCAGCAACCGGGTTTTTAAAGTAGATATAGCGACCAGAAAAACGACCTATCTGGCAACCATTTCGGCATTGCCAGCCAAATTCACGACGAGCGGAGCAGCGGTCAGTGAGGATGGCAAGATTCTTATAAGCAGTTCCCTGTATGCGGATGGTTTTTTTACGGTGGACCCGGAAACCTCGAATGCTACAGCTTCTTCAGGAGCCCATGAAGCATTTGGAAGTGCTGATCTGGCCAATAGCAATGTATTACATTCAAAAACGGCGGCTGATTCAAATTTATTTATCACTAAAGCTCCCGATAAGTTAAGTCAGTTCAGGGTTTTCCCGAATCCTGTGATGGACGATGAAGTCAGTATTCAGTTCAATGGGCTTAAACCCGGCAATTATACGATTCAGCTGGCCAGTGTTTTGGGAAATACAGTATTAAAACAGACAGCAACAATTATCGGAAATACACAGACAGAACTGGTTCATGTTCCAGGTTCCACAGCCCAGGGATTTTATTATGTCAGCATCCTGGATGAAAACAATAAAGTAGTGGGTACGCAAAAGCTGGTTGTCGAAAGATGGTAATAACCGTCGCATTATAATTCATTATTAATGATTCCGCAACTCATCGATCTCAGTCATACAATTTTCGACGGACTCATTACATACAAAGGACTGCCTGCTCCCCTCGTCTGTGACTATATCAGCCGGGAACAATCAAAAGCAAACTATGATGAGGGTACGACATTCCAGATCGGAAAAATAGAAATGGTAACCAATACCGGAACTTATATTGACTGCCCCTTTCATCGCTTTGAACATGGCAGGGATCTGTCAGAGGTAGGGCTGGAGCAGTTTGCCGATTTGGATGCCATCACTATTGACGCCAGAAGGGTCATGGCAGTGGGTCCGGAATTTTTCATAGATAAAGAGATCCGGAATAAAGCCGTTCTTGTTTTCACTGATTGGGCAAGAAATTGGAATACGTCCGGATATTTTGAAGGACATCCTTATCTGACAGCTGAGGCCGCCGGATATTTAAAAGACCGACAGGCTAAACTGGTTGGAATTGACAGTCATAATATTGACGATACGCGCGGTCGGAGCCGTCCGGTTCATACAACGTTATTGGGTGCCGATATTCTGATAGTTGAGCACTTATGCAATCTCGACAAACTGCCTGCTGATGGCTACCGTTTTAATGCTGTGCCACCAAAATTTAAAGGAGCCGGTACATTTCCCGTGAGGGCCTATGCGAAAATATAAAAGGACGGTTTTTAGATCGCCGAAACTGTTAAGAAACTTTAGGGGCAGGTTTCAGAAACCGGATGATATTTTTTTCTACCGGAAACCGGTATATATTTTTTTCACATCGCCATTTCGCAATTTTCTGCAATATGAATTTTGGTAACGTGGGTCTGCTCCAGGCCAGTTGCTCATAAAATTTAAATCGTTCTATATACCTGATCTGATTGGCGGTCAGCCAGTCACTTTTCCCGGAGTCTACATAATCGAAATCACTCCATTCTTCAAGTCCCTGTGGAAATTGATAACCTTTTGAAGACAATTCGTCAGCGATCTTATTACCCGGATAAGGTTTGTAATAATAAATACTCATCGAAAAATTCCCGCTCATCTTGCGTAGTCTTTTAACAACTTCCAATGTCTCCAAAACACTTTCCGGACGTTCGCCCGGGAAACCTACAATGATGCTGAAGATGATTGCTATACGGTAGTAAACGCATTTTTCAGCCGTTTCAAATATGTGTTCCAGTTTAATGTCCTTCTGCATCCAGTCAAGCATCTGCTGAGTCCCGGCTTCCATACCGATCATGATCTTTTTCAAACCGGATTGTTTACACAATTGCCATGTCTCATCATCCAGCCTGACTCCCTGATCAGCGCGCATTGTCCCGAACCAGGTAATGGGCAACCGCTGATTAATAAACTCCTGTGCTACCTCCCGTACCCTTTTCCTGTTTGTGAAGAAGGTTTCATCCTGAAAATGTACATGGTCAAATTTGTACTTCTTCCATAGTTGCCCGATCTCTTCACCCACCCGATGGGCAGAATAGCCATGCCATCCTCTTTTGTACATTACCGGGTCTGCACAGAAAGCACAACGGAAACGACAACCTTGTGAAGAGATATAATCAATTTGATTTTTACCGCTTAGTTTCATGTATCCTTTTACATCGATCAGGTCATAATTCAATGCAGGGAAAGAATTGATGTCAGCAAGATGCCGCTCATTGTTATTTTTTATAATGCCATTTTCCTTATAACTGATTCCCGGCAAACCGGATAATGTTTCTTTGTGTAAGAACCGCTGCAATAATGCCTCAAAACTTATCTCTCCCTGACCTTTTACTACGACATCAATAGAGGGATCTTCCAGGGTCTCCTGAACAAACAGCGAAGGATGCCATCCACCCCAGACTACTGGTAATTCCGGAAATTTTTCTTTTACAATTCTTGAAGTAAATAAAGCATCTTTAATCGGATTACCCGTCAAAACCGTAACGGCAAAGCAAATAGCATTTGAAAGCTCGGAAAGAATTCTTTTTATTGGATCTTCTTCCAGTCTGCCGTCTATAATAATAACATTGTACAGATTCGGATCGAGATAGGAACCGATGGCAAGTAATGCCAGGGGCATAGTATAAAAAACTGCTTTAGGATTGTATAAAACAACTGCAGGTCTTTGCATTTTGTTCTAATGTTTTACATTAGAACGAGATTTATGCGTGCCCGGTTGCGGGAACCGCAGAGCAGTCATTTTAAGCATCTGACATACGATATAACGGAACTGAAGGATAAATCTGTTTATTTGCAATAAATAATGGGACATGATTTCAGGCCTCAGTGATTTCAAAACGGTTTTTTTTATTGGGATTGCGGGAACGGGTATGAGCGCCATCGCACAATATCTTGCCGGAACCGGCAAACAGGTCTCTGGTTCTGACCGGTATTTTCTTCCAGCTGTATTTAATGATACCCGTGACAAATTAGAAGCGCTGGGTATTCAATGTTTTCTCCAGGACGGTGAAGGCATTAGTCAGACAACCGACCTGGTGGTTGTTTCAACGGCAGTGGAAGATACAGTTCCGGAAGTGCAAAAAGCAGCGGGGTTAAACATCCCGATTATTAAACGGTCAGAATTGCTTGCCCTCATTGCAGCAAGTAAGAAAACGGTCGCAGTGGGAGGCACCAGCGGCAAAAGCACTACCTGCGCCATGCTTTTCGATATCCTGCAATATGCCGGATTAGATCCCAGTATCATCAGCGGCGCAGGACTGGTTAGTATTATGAAAGAAGGCCGGATTGGTAATGCCAAAGCAGGCAAAGGGGAATGGCTGGTGATCGAGGCGGATGAGAGTGATGGGTCTATCGTTCAGTATAAACCGGAAGTGGGCGTATTGCTGAATGTGGATAAGGATCACAAGGAAATGGATGCCCTGATGGAGATATTCAGAGAATTCAGGAACAATACACAGCAACTTTTTCTCGTCAACCTGGCGCAAACTGCAGCCAGGCAATTATCACAAAATGCCTCCCGTGACTTTTCTGCGGACCCTGCATTTCCTGCAGGTTACCAGGCAACCGGATTCAGACAGCAGGGACTGGCCATAAATTTTCAAATCAATGGAGTGGAATTTACCCTGAATACAGTCGGCAAACACAATATGGAAAATGCACTGGCTGCATCGGCCGTAGCCAGCGAGCTGGGTGTTGATCTCTCAATCAGTGCCGAAGCATTAAAATCTTATGAAGGCATTTATCGGCGTCATCAGGTGCTGGGAAAAAAACACGGAGTCTGGTTGATTGATGATTATGCGCATAACCCCATAAAATGTGCGGTGTCCATTGAAGCCTGCCAGGAAATCGCACCGAAAGTGATAGCCTGGTTCCAGCCACATGGTTATGGACCTACCCGTTTCCTGCGAAATGATTTTGTAACAGAGATCGGAAGGGTGCTCAGGCCCACAGATGAAATTTGGATGAGTGAAATATTTTATGCGGGTGGCACAACTGTAAAGGATATATCCGCCGCTGATCTGATCAAAGATCTGAAGGTGATGGGCAAACCAGCATTTTTTGTTGAGGACCGGAATAAATTTTTGGAAACAGTTCGCCCGCATTTAACAGAGAATTGCGTTTTGCTGCTGATGGGAGCACGCGATCCTTCGCTTGAAAATTTCGCTAAGCAGGTTTGGGAGCAATTATAAAAAGAATCGAAATCGGACAATTTCAATGCACCCCGGAAGTCGCAACTGATCAGCAGGAATTCACAAATTATCTTTCCGCGCAACTATACATTCGTATTGGGCGTATCCAATA
>Ga0206943_1096_pt1 | contig 20804 bp, 19 predicted proteins | sample Alteio_BWOrgHeat_7_FD_153243 | JGI IMG/M metagenome (GOLD analysis project Ga0206943, IMG submission 153243) | Enriched cells from forest soil in Barre Woods Harvard Forest LTER site, Petersham, Massachusetts, United States -... | ecosystem: Environmental > Terrestrial > Soil > Temperate forest > O... | reverse complement strand
TGGCGGATTATGGTTGCCAATATGTCTTGGTGGGGCATTCTGAGCGGCGCTTATTGTTTCATGAAGACGCTATCGTTGTGGCAGAAAAATTTAAGGCCGCGATTGCTGCTGGCTTGCAGCCAGTGTTATGTGTAGGTGAAACGCAGCAGCAGCGCGCGCAGGGCCAGACTGAGGCTGTCATTGCTGAACAGTTGCTGGCTGTGTTGCAATTGGTAGGTGCTGATGTATTTAGATTAGCTGTGATTGCTTATGAGCCTGTATGGGCTATTGGCACTGGCTTGACTGCAACTCCCTTACAAGCACAAGCTGTCCATGAGTATATTCGTAGCTTGTTAACAGAATACAGTATTGATGTTGCGAACACAGTGCGTATACTGTATGGCGGCAGTGTAAAAGCGGATAACGCAGCTGAATTATTTGCTATGCCCGATATCGATGGCGGTTTAGTGGGTGGCGCATCCCTAGATGCGAAAAGTTTTTTGGCAATTTGTCAGGCGGCAAATTAAACGGGGGCAAGATGTACCAATTTATTTTAATTATCCATGTGTTAACAGTAGCTTGTCTGATCATTTTAGTATTAGTGCAACAAGGCAAGGGCGCAAGCATGGGCGCTGCTTTTGGTAGTGGTGCATCACAGACGGTATTTGGTAGTCGTGGCTCTGGTTCTTTTTTACTGAGAGTGACCGTTGGTTTTGCTCTAGTATTTTTCATGACCAGTATTGCATTAAACTATCTTGCCAGTAAGGCGGTTAGGCAAAACCAACAGATTAATTTACCGACCACAACGTTGCCAAGTCAGGGTATACCGGCTGTTTCGCCGAATAGTATTCCTGTTATGCCAGCGGTGGATCGGGTAATAGAAAGAGGAAAGAAATAATATATTAAGCCGAAGTGGTGAAACTGGTAGACACGCCATCTTGAGGGGGTGGTGGCGCAAGCCGTGTCGGTTCGAGTCCGACCTTCGGCACCATTGATACTTAGAGTCTCTAGACCGCGCAATTCTAAGGAGTGTCCATGTTAGAAAACTATTTGCCAATATTGGTTTTCATTGTCATAGGTGGGCTACTCGGTGTGGTGGCGCAGTTGATAGGTTATTTTTTAGGCCCAAAACGGCCTGATCCTGAAAAAAATTCTCCTTACGAATGTGGTTTTCCTGCCTTCGATGATGCACGTTTACCTTTCGATGTACGTTTTTATCTGGTGGCTATCTTATTCATTATTTTTGATTTAGAAACGGCGTTTTTAGTCCCGTGGGCTGTTGTTTTCCGTCAATTAGGCTGGTTTGGATTGACTGCGATGGGGATTTTTTTGGGATTACTGGTGATCGGGTTTATTTATGAGTGGAAAAAGGGGGCGTTAGAATGGGAATGAGTGGCTTGAAAAACCAAGGGTTTCTATTGACGTCTTTGGAGCAGTTGGTGAACTGGGCGCAAAGCGGGTCGCTGTGGCCTATGTCATTTGGTTTGGCCTGTTGTGCAGTTGAAATGATGCATGCGGCTACTGCGCGTTACGATATGGATCGGTTTGGTGCAGGGGTGTTTCGCGCGAGTCCCAGGCAATCGGATTTGATGATTGTCGCTGGGACTTTATGTAATAAAATGGCACCCGCGTTGCGTAAAGTTTATGATCAAATGGCAGAACCGCGTTGGGTGATCTCAATGGGTTCGTGCGCGAATGGGGGTGGGTATTATCACTATTCTTATTCTGTAGTGCGAGGTTGCGACCGGATTGTGCCGGTGGATGTTTATGTGCCGGGTTGTCCACCGACGGCTGAGGCTTTATTGTATGGTGTGATACAATTGCAGAATAAAATTAAGGGCAAAAAGATAATTGAGCGGTAAGACGCGTGTGAAGATGGGTAAAATGCTGCTTAGTATTACCCTCTCCCGCCCACGGAAATAGAAAAGAATACTGATCTGGAGAGCGGGAGAGGGCTAGGGTGAGGGGGAAATATGAGCTTACCTTTCGCCCTCACCCTAGCCCTCTCCCACTGCTACCCACTGAGTTATTGTGATCGCCCAGAGCGGGAGAGGGTAATACTAAGCGGCATGTGCTGAGTGATAGGGGCCAAAAAAGTAAAGATGAAGAGAGATATAATGTTAACGATTGAAGAACTATCGACTAAAGTGACTACCCGCTTCGGCCGCCTTCTTGAGCAGAGTGTAGTTGCCTATGGTGAATTAACTATCGTCGTTGCTTCGCAACACTTACATGAAATCTGCCTTGCCTTACGTGACGAGCCTGATTTTAATTTTAACTTACTGGTCGATATTTGCGGCATAGATTATCTGCAGTATGGTATTGCTGAGTGGGAAACAGAGTCAGCGACAGCAACTGGTTTTGAGCGTGGCGTTGAATGCAATGCGTTGAAAAATAGATTGCATCAGGCGCCACGTTTTGCCAGCGTTTACCATTTATTATCTCTAAAACATAATCAACGTATCCGTATCCGTGTGCTGCTGCATGAAGCAGAACTCAAAGTCCCTAGTGTTGTCGCTATTTGGCCTGCTGCAAACTGGTTTGAACGCGAGGCATTCGATCTGTTTGGTATTTTTTACGTGGGTCATCCCGATTTACGTCGTCTTTTGACGGATTATGGTTTTGTGGGTCATCCATTCCGCAAAGATTTTCCGTTGATCGGCAACTTGGAAGCGCGTTATGACGCTAAATTACAGCGTGTAGTTTATGAAGCAGTGAGTATTAAAGCCCGTATTTTGGAGCCTAAGGTGATTCGCCATGATAACCGCTACCGGGTAGGGGAATAATGCACGATGGGAACGATGCCAGAAATTCGCAATTATACTTTCAACTTTGGACCACAACACCCTGCTGCGCATGGTGTATTGCGTCTTATCCTGGAAGTGGATGGCGAAACGATTGTCAGTGCTGATCCACATGTTGGCTTGTTGCATCGTGCTACAGAAAAACTTGCCGAGAGTAAACCTTATAATCATACCATCGGCTACATGGATCGTCTGGATTATGTGTCGATGATGTGCAATGAGCATGGTTATGTGTTAGCGATTGAAAAATTATTGGGAATAGAGCCACCTATACGTGCACAATATATCCGCGTTATGTTTGATGAAATCACGCGTATTTTGAATCACTTATTGTGGCTGGGCGCACATGGTCTTGATATAGGTGCGATGACTCTATTTTTGTATGCATTTCGTGAGCGCGAAGAGCTGCTGGATTGTTATGAAGCTGTTTCAGGTACACGTATGCATGCGACTTATTATCGTCCTGGTGGTGTGTACCGTGACTTACCTGCAGTCATGCCTAAATATAAAGTGTCGAAATGGCATGATGCCAAACAAGTGGCAGAGATGAATGAAAATCGCCAAGGTTCGTTGTTGGATTTTATTTGGGATTTTACCGAACGTTTCCCGCAACGTGTCAATGAATATGAAACGTTATTAACAGATAATCGCATCTGGAAACAACGCACTGTTGGTATCGGCGTGATTGGACCTGAACAGGCGATTGCCATGGGATTTACTGGACCTATGTTGCGAGGCTCAGGTGTCGAGTGGGACTTACGTAAAAAACAGCCTTATGAAGTCTATGACCAGTTAGATTTTTCTATCCCTGTAGGAGTGACGGGTGATTGCTATGATCGTTATTTAGTGCGAGTAGAAGAAATGCGACAATCGAACCACATTATTCGTCAGTGTGTGACATGGCTACGCCAAAACCCGGGTGCAGTTATGACAGATAATCACAAAGTGGCGCCGCCAACGCGTGTCCATATGAAAGAAGATATGGAAGCATTGATTCATCATTTTAAATTAATGACGGAAGGTTATTGTTTGCCCGAAGGTGAAGTCTACGCAGCGATTGAGCATCCTAAAGGTGAGTTTGGTGTGTATTTAGTATCAGATGGCGCGAATAAACCTTATCGTCTCAAAATCCGTGCAGCAGGGTTTCCCCATTTGGCGGCATTAGAAACGTTAGTGAAAGGCCATATGATTGCAGATGTGGTCGCTATATTATCGAGTCTGGATATTGTGTTTGGGGAGATAGATCGCTAATGACTGAAACGACTAGCACTGTTCTTTCTGCCCAGGTTCGTGCAGAAATAGATCGTTGGCTAACACGTTATCCGCCTGAGCAGAAGCGGTCAGCTGTGTTGGAAGCGTTGCGTTATGCGCAGCAAGAGAATGATGGTTATTTGACTGAAAATATTATGGATGCGGTGGCAGATTATTTAAATATGCCTCGTATTGCCGTCTATGAAATTGCTTCCTTTTATACGATGTATAATCTAACTCCTGTAGGTAAACAGGTTATTAATATCTGTACCAACATTTCTTGTATGTTATGTGATGCAGAAAAAATGGTTGAGCATTTGCAAACACGCTTGGGTATTGGATTGAATGAAACAACGGCGGATGGAAAATTTACGTTGCGTGAAGTCGAATGTTTAGCTGCTTGTGCCAATGCACCTGTGGCGCAAGTCGGTAAAAAATATTATGAAAATCTGACGCCAGAAAAAATAGATGCGATGTTGGATGAGTTGGGGTAATTAGAGTGGCTAATGAAATTTGTTTTCGTACTTTGCATTTAGACCAGCCATGGACGCTGAAGACGTACCAAAGCGCAGGTGGTTATTTGCAATGGCAGAAAATTCTCAAAGAAAAAACGCCACCTTCACACATTGTAGAGACGCTTAAATTAGCTGCTTTGCGCGGACGGGGTGGTGCAGGCTTCCCCACTGGCTTAAAGTGGAGCTTTATTAAACATGATTTATCAGGGCAGAAATATGTTTTGTGTAATGCGGATGAGGGTGAGCCTGGCACTTGTAAAGACCGTGATATTTTACGCTTGAATCCACATCAACTGATTGAGGGTATGATGATTGGTGGCTATGTCATGGGTGCCACTGTAGGTTATAACTATATACGTGGGGAATTTTGGGAACCCTACGAGCGGTTTGAAGCTGCACTAGCAGAAGTTCGCCAAGCTGGATTCCTAGGTAAAAATATATTGGGCTCGGGTGTTGATTTTGAACTGTATTCTCACTTGGGCGCAGGAGCTTATATTTGTGGTGAAGAAACAGCGCTAATGGAATCGTTAGAAGGTAAAAAAGGGATGCCGCGTTTTAAACCACCTTTTCCGGCAGCGCGTGGTTTATATGGTAAGCCCACTACTATTAATAATGTTGAAACCTTTGCTTCCGTGCCCGTTATTTTAGAAAAAGGGGCAGAGTGGTTTTTACAATTAGGCAAGCCCAATAATGGTGGCTGCAAAATATTTAGTGTGACAGGGCATGTGAATAACCCCGGCAATTATGAAGTGCCACTCGGAACACCGTTTAAAGATTTATTGGCGTTGGCAGGTGGCGTGCGCCAGGGGCATCGTTTAAAAGCAGTTATTCCGGGCGGTTCTTCCATGCCAATTTTATCAGCAGAAGTGATGCTAACCCTAGACATGGATTTTGATTCATTGCAAAAAGCGGGCTCAGGGTTAGGTTCAGGTGCAGTCATTGTGATGGATGAGACAGTTTGCATGGTGCGTACTTTAGAGCGTATTTCCAAGTTTTATATGGAAGAATCTTGCGGGCAGTGCACGCCTTGTCGTGAAGGAACGGGTTGGTTGTATCGTCTGGTGCATAGCATCGAAAACGGTACTGGCACGATGGAAGATATTGAAAATTTACGTCGTGTTGCAAAAAATATTGAAGGTCGCACCATTTGTGCTTTTGGCGAAGCAGCGGCCTGGCCAGTCGGTGGGATGCTAAAATATTTTTATGATGAATTTGTTTATCATGTGGAGCACAAGCATTGTCCGACATAGAAATAGAAATTGACGGTAAGCCTTTAAAGGCGAAACCCAATAGCATGGTCATTCAAGTGGCGGATGAGGCGGGGATTTATATCCCTCGTTTTTGTTATCACAAGCATTTATCGGTAGCTGCTAATTGTCGCATGTGTCTGGTTGAGATGGAGAAATCACCTAAAGCAGTGCCAGCCTGTGCAACACCAGTGATGCCTGGGATGAAAATATTGACGCGCTCACCTAAAGCGCTGGCTGCACAGAAAGCAGTGATGGAATTTCTCTTGATTAATCATCCTTTAGATTGTCCGATCTGCGATCAGGGTGGTGAATGTGAGTTGCAAGATCTTAGTATGGGTTATGGTTCAGCGAACTCCTATTATACGTATGGGAAACGTGCGGTGGCGGATCTTGATATAGGCCCGCTGATTGAAACTGAAATGACGCGCTGTATTCAATGCACGCGTTGTGTGCGTTTTGGTGATGAAGTAGCTGGTTTGCGTGAGCTAGGTGCGACAGGGCGTGGTGAGCATATGGAAATTGGTACCTATGTTACACACGCTATCAAGTCTGAAGTATCGGGAAATATTATTGATCTTTGTCCGGTGGGTGCGCTGACTTCCAAACCTTTTCGTTTTGCTGCACGGGCGTGGGAGCTTAATCAATTTCCCTCTATTGCGCCGCATGATTGTCTTGGCGCAAACATGAATGTGCATACGCGTGCAGGCAAAGTAATGCGCGTAGTGCCGCGTGAAAATAAAGAATTGAATGAAACCTGGATTGCGGATCGTGAGCGTTATAGTTACTTGGGGCTTTATCATGCTGAGCGTGTGACACAACCACGCATTCGTGTGCAGGGTCAATGGCAAGAGACGGATTGGCAAACAGCACTGGACTATGCAGCAAAAGGCTTACAGCAAGTGATCAGCGCAGAAGGCGCTGCTCAAATGGGGGCATTGGCTTCACCGAATGCGACGACAGAAGAATTTTTTCTATTACAAAAATTGTGGCGCCAATTAGGTAGCCCGCATATCGATCATCGTTTGCGTCAGGTCGATTTTAGCGATCAGGACAGTTTTCCATTGTTTCCAAAATTAGAGGGTTCCATTGCTGATTTAGAAAATTATTCTACTCTTCTTTTAGTGGGTTCTAATTTGCAGAAAGAACAACCACTGGCTGCTTTGCGCGTACGTAAAGCGACATTGAAGGGTGCGCAAGTATTTGCTGTCAATATGATGGATTACCATTTTCACTTTAAAGTAGCAGGCAAAAAAATTGTAGCACCACATGATTTTATTTTTGCCTTAGCGGGTATTGCTAAAGCATTATTACCTGAGCAAGTTGAGTTAGCTGATGTAGTGGTGGCAGAACAGGATCGCCTGATTGCTGAGCGTTTACGTGCGGGGGAGAAAACAGCTGTTTTACTCGGTGCGTTGGCTTTAAATCATCCGCAAGCAGCGTTGATCCGTTGGTTAGCGTATAAAATTGCTAAAACAACGGAAGGTGCGTTGGGCTTGTTAACTGAAGGTGGTAATGCTGCAGGCGCATGGCTTGCTGGCGCAGTACCACATCGTGCAGCTGCCGGCGAAAGTTTGCAGCAGGCAGGTTTGAATGCGCAAGCGATGCTACAACAGGCACGGCAAGGTTATCTTTTGTTGAATATAGAGCCTGAACTGGATTGTGCCAATGCAGTTGCTGCCATGCAAGGGTTAGCCCAAGCGAAATTTGTGGTTTCTTTGTCAGTGTTTAAAAATCCCGTGCTGGAACAGTATGCGCATGTGATTTTACCTATTGCGCCTTTTACCGAAACAGCAGGCACGTTTGTTAATATTACGGGGCAATGGCAAAGTTTTTGTGGTGTAGCTGATGCTTATGGTGAATCCCGTCCTGCATGGAAAGTATTGCGTGTTTTGGGTAATTTATTACATTTGCAGGGATTTGATTACACAGCAGCGGAGGAAGTGCTGCAAGAATTGAAATTGTTATTGCAACAGAATCCGTTGGTGGAAAAACCAGCGAAGAGTGCGGTGATTAAAAAAAGTGAGGAGATGTTATCGCGTGTGGGTGAAATACCGATCTATGCGGGAGATGGTTTGGTGCGACGTGCGGCAGCGTTACAAGCAACGCAGGCTATTATTGAGGGCGAGCTTGCTGCGGTGCGCATGCATCCGCAAATGGCAGTGGAGTTGAAAGTGAAATCAACGGAAGTGGTGAGAGTGAAGCAGAATGGGCATGAAGTGCGCTTGCCAGTGATTATTGATGAGCGTGTGCCCATGCGTGCAGTCTCTATAGCGAGTGGTATTATGGCGACGATAGAGCTGAGTGAATTGTTTGGCTCGGTGGAGGTGTTGCCGCTCAATGCTTGAAGTATTGTCGCTAAATAGTGAAGGCACTGCTTAGCATTTCCCTCTCCTGCCCACGGACGATGTTAGAAAACAGGCTTTTAGTGTGGGAGAGGGAAATACTAAGCAGTGTTTGCTTAGTAAATAGGGTGCTGATAGGTGCATTAATTAAAAAATAGGTCTTAAAGTATGGAAGGATTATTATTAGTAAGCTGGATCATCGTCAAGATCATCGCGATTATCCTCGTGCTATTGCTATCCGTAGCCTATATTACGTTCTTTGAACGTAAAATCATTAGCTATATGCAATCTCGCATTGGCCCCAACCGCATTGGGCCGTTCGGGTTATTGCAGCCTATCGCCGATATTATCAAATTATTAAACAAAGAAATTATCTTTCCCCAAGCTTCCAATCGTTATTTATTTGTCATCGCACCCATTATCAGTTTAGGTACGTCGTTAGCAGCCTGGGCTGTCATCCCATTTGATAAAACAGCAGTCCTGGCAAATATTAATGCTGGTGTATTATTTATCCTGGCACTTTCCTCCTTAGGCGTGTACGGTATTCTGATCGCCGGCTGGGCATCTAATTCCAAGTACGCTATGTTTGGTGCATTACGCGCGGCAGCACAATCCATCTCCTATGAAATTGCCATGGGATTTGCTTTAGTCGGTGTCATGATGGCGGCAGGCTCTTTGAATTTCCAGACTATCGTCAAAGCACAAGCGGGTGGTGTCTGGCATTGGTACTGGCTGCCTTTATTACCCCTGTTTATGGTGTACTGGATAGCAGGTATTGCAGAGACGAATCGAGCACCTTTTGATGTGGCAGAAGGTGAGTCAGAGTTAGTGGCAGGATTTCATGTTGAATATTCCGGCACAGTCTTTGCTTTGTTCTTCCTGGCAGAGTATGCCAATATGGTGTTGATTTCTGCATTAATAGCGGTGATGTTTTTAGGCGGCTGGCTTTCACCTTTTCAGGGGGTGCCGTATCTTGAGCAGTTCTTTGCTTTTGTGCCTGGCTTTGTTTGGTTATTAGTAAAACTGAGTTTCTTTTTATTTTGTTACTTGTGGTTTAGAGCAACTTTTCCACGTTATCGGTATGATCAAATCATGCGTTTGGGTTGGAAAGTTTTGCTGCCGGTCACTATTGTGTGGATTGGGGTCATTGCTTTGGCGGTACATTTTAATATGGGTCCCTGGTTTGCTGCTTGAGGTATAAAATGCGACGTTTACTGCGGTACATTAAAAGTTTTGCGTTTTGGGACTTGTTGATAGGGTTAAATCTTACCGGCCGTTATTTCTTTAAATCCAAGGTGACGGTGCAATACCCTGAAGAAAAAACACCTATGTCACCTCGTTTCCGTGGTATTCATGCATTACGCCGTTATCCTAATGGGGAAGAGCGTTGTATTGCCTGCAAATTATGTGAAGCTGTTTGTCCTGCTTTGGCAATTACGATTGAAGCTGAACCAAGAGAGGATGGATCGCGGCGTACTACATTGTATGACATTGATTTGTTTAAGTGTGTTTATTGTGGATTTTGTGAAGAGGCTTGCCCGGTAGATGCGATTGTGTTGACACGCAATCATGATTATCACTTTGAGAATCGGGGGGAGAATATTTTGACGAAAGAGAAATTATTGGCGATTGGGGATAAGTATGAAAAACAAATTGCGGCGGATAGAGCAGAGGATAAAGATTACAGATAGTTTTTTGTAAGTAGATTGCTTTTTCAAGCAATATCTGCTTAGTATTTCCCTCTCTCGCGATTTAAATTAGTTTTCTAGTGAAGTTGAGAGGGCGAGAGAGGAAAATACTAAAGCTAAGCAAAAAATTGAGAGGATTTATTAATAAAATATGACAGCCATACAAATAATATTTTACATTTTCTCTAGTGCCGCTATTCTTTCAGCGTTGCTGGTCGTTGCTTCCAATAACCCAGTGCGTGGTGCCTTGTCTCTCGTGCTCACTTTCTTCGCCATGTCAGGCATCTGGCTCCTCCTGCATGCTGAATTTTTAGCGTTAATTTTAGTCCTGGTCTACGTTGGTGCCGTAATGACCTTATTTTTATTCGTGGTCATGATGCTACGTGTTAACGTCGTTAGTTTACGTGAAGGATTTGTGCGCTATCTGCCTTTTGCGGCCTTATTGGCGTTAATGATTATTGGACTTATGATCATCGTTGTTGGGCCAAAGCAATTTGGCTTGACCAGTATGCCAGTCCCTATAGCCGAGGCAGCAGACTATAATAATTTGGCAGATCTCGGGCGGGTACTCTATACGCATTATGCTTACCCATTCGAAATTGCTGCTGTTTTATTATTAACAGCCATTGTAGCCGCAATCAGCTTGACTCACCGTAAACCCTACCGACGTAAAACCCAAGATATCAGCAAGCAGATTGCAGTTAAACGCGGAGACCGTGTCAAGCTAATACCCATGCCATCAGCAAAGAAAATTAACTTGACGGGTAAACCATCAGGAGCAGGGCAACCATGATATCACTTGCTGATTTTCTCATTGTCGCCGCTATTTTATTTGGTATAGGTCTTGCTGGCATCATTATCAATCGCAAAAATATTATCGTCTTATTAATGTCAATTGAGCTGATGTTATTGGCAGTGAATACTAATTTCATTGCATTTAGTTATTTTCTTGGCAATAACATTGGTCAGGTCTTTGTTTTCTTTATTTTGACAGTGGCAGCAGCTGAGGCAGCTATTGGTTTAGCGATTATGGTGGTGTTGTTTCGTAAATCAGGCACTATCGAAGTCGATAAGCTTGATCTATTAAAAGGGTAAAAACGTGGAAACTCATTTATTATCTATCGCTGTTGCAATTGCATTGCTACCTTTAACCGGTGCGCTTATTGCCGGGTTAGTTGGCAAACAAATAGGGCGCAGTGCGACGCACTGGGTCACGATTATTTTAATCGGTAGCGCTTTTTTATTGTCATGTTATTTATTTGCAGACATGGTGTTGCTTGGCCATCCACCAGAGGAAGGTGTGATTTATAATTGGGTGACAACGGGTGCTTTTAAATTTGATGTTGCTATCTTGCTTGATCGTTTGAGTGCTACCATGCTATTCATCGTGAGTTTTATTTCATTCATGGTACACATTTATACCGTTGGTTACATGGCTGAAGATCCAGGTTATACGCGGTTCTTTAGTTATGTTTCATTATTTACTTTTTCCATGCTTATCCTGGTTCTGGCTAATAATTTCTTATTATTATTTTTTGGTTGGGAAGGTGTAGGATTGGTTTCTTATTTATTGATTGGTTTTTGGTTTAAGCGTGAATCGGCTGTCGCTGGCGGTTTAAAAGCATTTATAGTTAATCGTGTAGGTGATGTGGGATTTGTTTTAGCGATTGCTGCAGTGCTCACTTATTTTCACAGCCTGGATTATCAGACGGTATTTAGTCATGTCACGAGTATCCTGGGTAAAACGCTGCCTCTTTTGCCTGGTACCTCTGTTTCAGTGATCACTGTAATTTGCGTATTATTTTTTATTGGTGCCATGGCTAAGTCAGCACAAATTCCCTTGCATGTCTGGTTACCTGAATCGATGGAAGGCCCTACACCTATTTCGGCATTGATTCACGCAGCCACGATGGTTACAGCGGGTATTTATATGGTGGCACGTCTATCACCTTTATTTGAATATTCACCTGCGGCGCTGAGTTTAGTTTTAATGCTAGGTGCGACAACTTGTTTATGGATGGGATTTTTAGCTGTTGTTCAGCAAGATATCAAACGTGTCATCGCGTATTCTACTATTTCACAACTGGGTTATATGGCTGTTGCGCTGGGTGCTTCTGCATACGATGTTGCCATTTTCCATTTAATGACACATGCTTTTTTTAAAGCTTTACTCTTCCTGGCAGCAGGTTCAGTTATTATTGCCCTGCATCATGAACAAGACATGCGTAAGATGGGTGGGCTGGCGTCCTATATGCCTATTACTTATCTTACTTTTGTGATAGGTGCTTTAGCGCTCGCAGCGGTGCCGCCCTTTGCTGGATTTTATTCAAAAGATGCCATTATCGAAGCAGTCCATTTATCAACAACACCCGGCGCGCACTATGCTTACTGGTGCGTGTTAGTAGGTGCATTTGTCACCCCGCTTTATATTTTTCGTGCCCTGTTTTTAACTTTCCATGGTAAGAAACGTTATGAATCTACGGTATACGAATCACCATGGGTTGTGTTAGTGCCATTGCTTGCCTTGGCTCTTCCAAGCCTGATTGCGGGTGGCATCTTAATTGGACCGATGCTGTTTGCTACGCCACGACTGTTAGGCGCGAGTATTTTTGTATTGCCACAACATGATGTATTAACCGCCTTGGCTCGCGATTATCATGGCGCTAAATTAATGGCGCTTAACGCCACTCAAACGTTGCCTTTTTGGCTAGCATTAGCCGGTATTGTGACTGCATGGTTATTTAATCTGGGGTGTCCGCAATGGGCTGATAGCTTGAAAAAACGGCTGTCATGGCTTTATAAAATAATGCTTGCCAACTATGGTTTTGATGATTTCAATCAACTTGTATTAGTACGAGGCAGTCGTCGTATAGGCGAATTTTTTTATAAGGTGAGTGATTTGATTATGATTGATGGTGTGTTTGTGAATGGCTCAGGCAGGCTCATTCGCTTGTTTGCGCGTAGAGGGAGGCAAATACAAACGGGTTATCTCTATCATTATGCATTAATCATGTTGTTAGGCTTGACGGTTTTTTTGGGTTGGTTTGTCTTACGAGTATAGGATTTTGAGTCATGTGGTTTGAGCATTGCATTTTAAGCGTATTAATCTGGTTACCTGTTGCGGGTGCTGTTCTGGCATTGTTGACAGGTGGAGATGCCCATGCGCGAGCGGCACGTTTAATTGCGTCGAGCGTGGCTATTATTAATTTATTATTGTGCATTCCACTCTATCTGGCATTTGACCCTGCCAGTTTTGCTATGCAATTTCAGGAAAATCATTTGTGGATTCGTGCCTATCAAATTCATTATGCGTTAGGTGTGGATGGTATTTCATTAGCGATGATTATTCTCACCAATTTTACGGGGTTGCTAGTAATTTTAGCGGGCTGCCAAGCAATTAAAGTGCGAATTGCGCAGTACATGGCTGCTTTTCTTATTATGCAAGGCATGATGATTGGTGTGTTTGCTGCGACCGATGCGATTCTATTTTATGTTTTTTGGGAAGGCATGTTAATTCCAATGTATCTTAGTATTGGTATGTGGGGTAGTGCAAATCGTAATTATGCCGCTGTTAAGTTTTTCTTATATACGTTTTTAGGTTCCATTTTAATGTTAATCGCGTTGCTCTATTTATATAACCAGACTGGATCATTTGATATCCAGCGGTTTTATGGCTTGCATTTGCCTATACCGATTCAAAAATTATTATTCTTTGCTTTCTTTCTTGCATTTGCAGTCAAAGTTCCTATGTGGCCAGTACACACCTGGTTGCCTGATGCACACACTGAAGCACCTGCTGGTGGTTCTGTGGTGCTAGCAGCGCTGATGTTGAAGTTAGGTATTTATGGCTTTTTACGTTTTAGCATGCCTATCGTGCCGGAAGCCTGTGAATATCTGGCCTGGTTTATGATTATCTTGTCATTGATTGCAATTATCTATATTGGGTTAGTTGCCATTGTACAAACGGATATGAAAAAATTAATTGCCTATTCCTCTATTGCCCACATGGGATTTGCGACATTGGGTTGTTTTATGATCTATGACATTATCCGGCATGTAGCAACGCGCCAAGATGCTTATATGAGTCTTGAAGGTGCTGTTATTCAAATGATTTCGCATGCTTTTGGCTCTGGTGCAATGTTCCTGGGTGTCGGTATTCTGGCAGACCGTCTGGCGAGCCATAGCCGCATGATTAAAGATTATAGTGGCGTTGCAACTCGCATGCCTGTTTTTGCCGCATTTTTTATGCTATTTGCCATGTCGAATGTAGGGTTACCAGGTACCGCTGGTTTCGTGGGTGAATTTATGGTGATTATGAGCGCTTTCCAGGCGCATTTCTGGGTAGCATTCATAGCAGCGTTGACTCTGATTTTAGCGTCGGCTTATACGTTGTGGATGTATAAGCGTGTCTTTTTTGGCTCTATCGTGAGTGATGAAGTGGCAGCTATGCAGGATATCAATTGGTTAGAGACAACTAATTATATTTTATTGACGATCGGCGTATTTTTTCTGGGGCTCTATCCAGCGCCAGTTTTACATGTGTTGCATGCAACTATTGGTCATGTATTTTCAATAAGTATGCCTTCTTAAGAGCAAGTGTTGAATGATTATTTTTTAAAGGTTTATTAATGATGAATTTCATAACCCCTATTTTTTCTGCTGCTCTGCCTGAGATTTTTATTCTCTGTATGACCAGCATGATTCTTTTAATCGACGTGAGCTTGAAAGAACGCTACCAAATGGTCACGTATCTGTTGGTTCAATTCACTTTGATTGCGACCTTTCTATTAGCGGTGGCTCAATATCGCGAATACCCTCATCCCATTATTACTTTTGATGGCAGCTATATAGTTGATAAACTCGCGATACTGACGAAATTATTTGTGCTGGTGACTAGCTTTTTTGCTTTTATTTATGCGCGACAATATATCAAAGACCGCGGTATCTTGCGGGGCGAATACTATACGCTCGGGCTGTTTGCTGTCATGGGTATGTTAATTATGGCATCGGCATACAGCTTTTTAACTATTTATTTAGGCCTGGAGTTATTATCATTATCTCTCTATGCCATGGTCGCTTTACAAAAAGAGTCAGCTATTGCGACTGAAGCAGCTATGAAATATTTTGTCATGGGAGCATTGGCTTCCGGGTTATTACTCTATGGCATCTCAATGCTTTATGGTGCAACGGGTAGTATTGAAATCCTGACTATTGGGAATATGTTACAGAATAGCCTGCATCAGCAAAATGTGGTAGTCATACTCTCACTCATCTTTATTTTATCTGGCTTACTTTTCAAATTGGGTGCTGTACCTTTTCACATGTGGGTGCCAGATGTTTACGCAGGAGCACCGACTAGCGTAACACTTTTTATTGCCAGTGCGCCTAAAATTGCTGCTTTTTGTGTGACGATGCGTATCCTTGTGCAAGCTTTGCCAACTTGCAGTGTGACTTGGAGTTCCATTTTAATAGTGGTTGCTCTTTTGTCGATGTTTTCAGGTAATTTGCTCGCCATTGCGCAAACCAACATTAAACGCATGTTGGCGTACTCTTCGATTGCTCATATTGGTTATACCTTGTTAGGTATCATTGCAGGCCCTGGTTCTACAACAGGTTATTCAGCTGCGATGTTTTACATCACTACTTATGTGATAGTGGCTGCCGGTGCTTTTGCGATTATTGCCGTGTTAAGTAAGCAAGGCATAGAACTGGATCAATTAGAAGATTACCGGGGTTTGAATGCCCGTAACCCCTGGCTTGCCTTTATGATGTTGTTATTGATGTTTTCTATGGCGGGTGTCCCTCCCACCGTTGGTTTTTTTGCCAAGCTAGGATTACTTGAGGCGTTGGTTGAAGCGCACTATGTATGGCTGGCCGCCTTGGCGCTGTTGTTTGCGATTATAGGTGCCTACTATTATTTGCGTATTGTCATGTTGATGTATTTTGAAGAGCCACGGGACGTGTCACTGGCCACCCACATTGTGATTGCACCAGGTATCATGACAGCGATTACACTGAATGGTGTTGTGGCCCTGGTGTTGGGTTTATTTCCGAGTACGTTAATTGATCTGTGCAGAATTTCGCTATATTAATTAAAGCCCTATGATGGCTGGAATGGGTAATTTCTTCTATATGTTGTTAGAGGGGACTCTTCCCACGAGGAAAGAAAGAGAGGGTCGAAAAGCATTTATTCCAGATAACTTCCTTTAGCTATAGTAGATAACCTAACTTAGTTCACAACTGTTATTCTGAGCGTAGCTGCGTGCAGGCTGGCAAATTGCGCTAATTAAGTTGTTTACTATAGGAATTTAATATACAATAAATTAACAATAGATGAATAATAGAGCATGAATAGCAGAAAGAACCCAAAAAAATATAAAGCGTTTAAGATACCCCCCTATGAAGAGCAATCAGAGGAGGCCTCTCATGTTGCTGGCGTTTTCTGCTACGGTGTTTTTCTTTTTGGATCTGAAGACCTTGGTAATGAAATAATTGGAATTAATGACGTTGGAGATTGTATTGGGATTATAGGTTGGCACCCTCGAGTTACAATCACTTATCATATGAAGGCAGTTGAAGATGATTTAAAGCTATATTTTGCGTTGCTACGTTTAGCTTTCTGGGCAATGGTACCAATGCCCCAACCCCTTAGAGATTCTGTTCATGAAAGTATAATGTATTTAAAACTACAAGCACAAAAGGATTTGTACGATGAGCAAGGTGATAGAGGAAGATATCTTAAGAATATGGAGAAAATTAAAGATATTTTTAAACATGGCTCAGAAGACATGTTTAAAGATGTGAAATTTACGTTAATAACAACGGATCCCCGTCAAATGGATCAATTACTTAACTTTCTCAATGAAGCTGGTATAAAGGAGCATCAAATACAAATTGATGTAAACCGATCGCAAGTTTTTATTGAACGAAGGACTGGAAAAATTAGTAATCAATGTAAAAATCATCCTTTTGATCCTCTTGCTATAAGTGAAGAGGAGCTAGAAAATAAAGAAATTCCCGCTGAAAAACTAGGAACCCTTAATGAAGATAAGCAAGAGGCAAAAAATGGTTACAAAAACGGTAAAGATAAATCTCAGATAGGTCAAGGTGTTAACTATTCAGCGGGAATTGCTTTAGAAAATAGGGGTTTTTCAAATAGAGAGCTTCCGGAGAATAATCACCGACTGTATAAAGATAAACAAAAAACTATCTCTGGTTCTAATCAAGAAATGACTACCGATGACTTTGATCTTGAGGAATTTAAGGAATTACATGGAAAAGACGTTAATAGAGGGTGCTTTAAGTTTTTTAAGCAAACGGGTTTCAAAGATTACACAAATTTAACCAAAGAGCGTGTACTTTCTCATAGTACACAAAAAACTTGCTGGGGTGAAAATAGATCTGCTCGGATTTTAAGGCAAATGAAAAAAATCTCTGGGCATTAGAAATTATAACACCTTCAATAGTGGCCTTTCCGATAGAGGGAGAGATGCTATTACCAGGTAAATGCTAATAGCTGCTGCTATTTTTTATATTTCTGTGGCTGATTTGTCCTCAACCGTTCTATTAGATCTTTAATTTCCAGGATCAATTCTTCAGACACGGCATGGGCCAATAAATTAGTCTGATTCAAGCGTTGCTTGCGGTAAGCTATAAAGTCGATAATAATCGCACTTTTCATCGTAGCATCCTTTCTATCTAGTAATAAAAAAATAGGTACAGCATCCATCCTGCCACTCTTTTCTTTCTATCTGTCCGCGTTACAATAGCTTGCTTTGAAAAAGAGCTTGCCTTTGATTTTACCGTATATGATGGCAGATGCCTACTGAAGAATTATGCAGTGTGAGGATTATGCAGCTAACTGATTTTCATTATGACTTGCCCGATGAGCTGATTGCGCGTTTTCCATTAGCAGAACGCAGTGCTAGCAGATTGCTTTGTTTAGACCGTAAAACAGGCGCAATAACACATCGGCAATTTAGGGATTTAGCTGAGTTACTGGAGCCTGGCGACTTACTGGTTTGTAATAATAGCCGTGTCATTGCTGCACGTTTGGTAGGTCAAAAAGCCAGTGGTGGCAAGGTGGAGATTCTAGTCGAACGTGTTTTGGATGCGAAACGCATTCTGGCTCAGGTGCGAGCAAGCAAAACACTCAAGCCACAGGGCGTTATTATCTTATCTACCGACGTGCGTTTTACAACCTTGCAACGGCATGATGATTTATTTGAGTTGCAATGTGAAGATGACAGACATGTACTTGAGGTCATCGAAGCGCTTGGGCAAGTTCCTATTCCTCCCTATTTTGCACGTGCTTCTCAGGCATGCGACAAAGAGCGCTATCAAACTATTTATGCAGAGCACAGAGGCTCTGTGGCTGCTCCTACTGCTGGCCTGCATTTTGATGCTGACCTTTTAAGTCACTTGCGCACTAAGGGTGTAGAGATAGGCTTTGTCACTCTTCATGTGGGTGCAGGTACATTTGCTTCAGTTCGTGTAGCTGATATTACCCAGCATCGCATGCATGCCGAGTATATTGAAGTTTCCGCTGCGCTTTGCGAGCAGATCAGGGCGACCAAAGCGCGCGGCAAACGAATCATTGCTGTTGGAACAACCACCGCTCGCAGTTTGGAAACGGCTAGTCGTGCAGGTGATATACAACCGTTTTTGGGCGATACCGATATTTTTATTTATCCTGGTTATTCATTCCAGTGTATTGATGCATTAATTACTAATTTTCATTTACCTTGTTCTACTTTATTAATGTTGGTTTGTGCTTGGGGTGGCTATGAAGCTGTATTAGCAGCTTATAAGGTAGCGATACAAGAAAACTACCGTTTTTTTAGTTATGGAGATGCTATGCTTATTTAGTGGTATCTATTATGTTGCAGTCATCTTGTCGAATATCCACAGCCAAGAAAAGTCCTCAGCTCAATGGCCTGCTTTTGGTCGCGTATTTTTATCTGGCATAGCACATCAGGTATCTCATAAGGTGAGAGATCGTCTGGTATCAAGTGCTCCATTTGCCAGGTAATTTCCGATAGCGTATTTAATGCCACTACGGGTGAGTTCGTATTGGGCACGGCGGAGAAATTAATAAAATAATACGTTGCCCCATTGATAATAGCGTAATCCACATGCTGTCCATTCACAGCGCCATAATTTTGTAACACGACAGGATAAGAGAAAGTAAGCAATAGATTGTCTTTGCCACTGAGACTTAAAAAGCTATTGCTTAACCCACTAAAGTAAATAGGGTCATTCAATATGCCAGAACCTGCTCCATTCAAAGTTAATGTATTAATTTTATTAGGTAACACTAATAAATTCTGGAGTGGAATAGTTGTGTTGCCTAGAAAATGATTGGTGCTTGCCGCATTAGCATTAGTGACCAGACTATTAATCGTGTTAAATTGAGTAATGGTATTCTGCAAGTTATTCTGCGTTGACCCACTATGAGTATTTGTTAACAGGATACTCACGGGTGTTGTATAAAAAGAATAATTTAACTGATTGGTTTGATTGAAACCAGTACCGCCGGTCAGCAATCCACTCACGCTTGCGCCGTCATTAAAAATAAAACTATTACTCCCAGTGCCGCCTGTCAGGTTCTGTATATTTGTAAAATTAAATGGTCCAGTCACGCCATGAATAGAGGTAAGATTGCCAGTATCTGCTGTTGTTACATGCCATATTTGATTGTCAAGCGTGTTAAGTACTAGAGAATTTATGCCAGAAGTACCTGTGATCACCAGTGTATTGACAGCGAGTGAACCTGCCAGTGTAAAGGTATTATTTTGGTTGCCTGAAAGTGTCAAGTTTTTATTGCCTGTGACGCCTTGAGCAAGAGTAATATTGCCATCATTGGTGTGCAAGAGCGTATTGACGTTTAAAGAAATCGGTGCAGAATAAATTTGATCACCTGTTGTTATGATTTCGCCACCATTATTAATAAAAATTTCTCCATTCGATGCAAGACTGAGCAGAGGATTTATTCCACCCACGCTATTATCAAAAATAACATTGCCAGCATTGTTAAATGTAGCAGAAAAATGACCATCTAAGGTTTTAGCAAAAGTGATGACGCCTTGTAGACTGTTAAACACGATGTTAACCGCTAGCGTTACAACACTATTAAAGAATTGGTCATTGACTGTCGTGATGTTGCCACCAGCCAGATGAAGTGCTGTGATATTGGATTGTATACTGGATAGTGCACTAGTCGCGCCTACTGTATTAGCCAGTGTTAATGTGCCAGGACCATTGAGTGTTAACTGATGTGCGCCATTGATTGTACCGCTAAGTGTCAAGACATCACTGGCAGACAACAGGTTAATACTGCTATCGGAATTCAATGAAATATTACCAGAGTAATTCACTGTACCGGTGGTTACTAAAGCGCCTGTCCCACCTATACCATTGCCATTGAGTATTAATGGAATAGTAGAGGAAGGCGTCACATTATTGATTTCTAACGTTGTGTTATTAGCAACAGTGATTAAACTGGAAGCTCCCAGGCTAGCTGCATTAGTCACTTCTAATGTGCCTGCATTGATTGTGGTCGTGCCTGTATAGCTATTTGCACCAGCGAGTGTGAGTGTGCCACCACCGTTTTTTATAAGGCCACCATTTCCATTACCGATACCACCTGAAGCAGTGATGCTGCTGCCAGTGATGGCATTGAAGGTCAGTGTGTTAACGCTGTTCGTGATATTTTTTGTAATAGTTAAGGCATCTCCACTATTAAGTGTTCCAATGGTGGTAGCTGAGCCCAGTGTGATTGCGCTTGCGCCAGATACTGTGACAGAACCGCTGCCGACGAGTGCGCCATTCGTGCCAGCGGCGCCTGCGCCGTTGAGTGTTAAAGCATTGGTGAGGGTCAGACCATTGTCAATTTGCAACGTGCCGCTGTTTAGAGTAATAGCGCCTGTTCCCAGGATGTTATTGTTGGTTTGCAATTCCACAATGCCATTACTAA
>Ga0206943_1103_pt1 | contig 20817 bp, 13 predicted proteins | sample Alteio_BWOrgHeat_7_FD_153243 | JGI IMG/M metagenome (GOLD analysis project Ga0206943, IMG submission 153243) | Enriched cells from forest soil in Barre Woods Harvard Forest LTER site, Petersham, Massachusetts, United States -... | ecosystem: Environmental > Terrestrial > Soil > Temperate forest > O... | reverse complement strand
GGCGTAATTGTTCAGCTGGGCGGGCAAACCGCGCTGAAGATGGCCGAGAAAATGCATCAGCATGGCATAAAAATCATAGGTACCTCATTCGACAATATGGATATTGCCGAAGACCGCGGCCGTTTTTCAGACCTGTTGAAAGAATTAGACATCCCTTATCCAAAATATGGTGTTGCCGAAAGTGCCGAAGAAGCTTTAGAGGTTGCGCACCATGTAGGTTACCCGGTATTGGTACGCCCCAGCTACGTACTGGGCGGCCAGGGCATGAGTATTGTAATTAATGATGAAGACCTTGAAAAAGCCGTTGTTAGCCTGTTAAAGAACCTGCCGGGCAACCGGGTGCTGATAGATCATTTTCTTGATCGCGCATCAGAAGCCGAGTCTGACTCGATAAGCGATGGCGATGATGTACATATCATAGGCATGATGGAGCATATTGAGCCAGCGGGTATCCACTCGGGCGATTCATTTGCTGTCCTGCCTCCGTTTGACCTGACGGACGATGTGATCAGCAAAATGGAAGAATATACCATTAAGATAGCCAAAGCGCTAAATGTACGTGGCTTGCTGAATATCCAGTTCGCTATTAAAAATGACAGTGTTTATGTGATAGAGGCCAACCCGCGCGCATCACGTACGGTGCCATTTATAGCCAAAGCGTATGATGTTCCTTATATCAACATAGCTGCCAAAGTTATGCTGGAGGTTAATAAGTTGAAAGACTTTACTATCGAGCGTAAGTTAAAAGGTTATGCCATTAAAGAACCGGTATTCTCTTTCGATAAATTCCCCGAGGTGGAAAAACAGCTTGGCCCCGAAATGAAATCAACCGGCGAGGCCATACGTTTTATACCTGATTTGCAGGACCCATACTTCAGGCACTTGTATAAAGAGAAATCAATGTACCTGAGTAAATAAGCAGAAAGCCTAAAGCGAAAAGACCAAAACAGGGAGCGGGAAGCTTTTTGCTTTGGTCTTTTTGCTTTAAGCCTAATGATCTGCAAAACTCCTGCCTTTCACCCCATAATGTTAATATATGTTAAAAAACACCAATAACACGGCTGTTTGCCCTCATAATAAAAACTGAACTCATATCTTTAAAAAATTTACAGCGTATAAGCATAACAGCTTAAACATTAGTTTAATTCAAAGCATCAATAATACTATCTTTGCACCCTGTCCTGATAGCTATCGGGAGTGCATATATTTTTTTAATACACATGAGAAAACCTTTAACGGGCACCATCTTTTCAGCGATAATAACATTATCAATCCTAATTGGGATAAGTGGCTGTACCAAAACCCCAACTGTTTCCAGCTCAGTACTGCCGCCCTCGGTAGTAACGCTAAACGTGATAAGTTCATTAGCATCAACTACAGCCCAAAGCGGGGGGATAATTACCAATACCAATTATGGCGATATATCAGCCAATGGTGTTTGCTGGAGCGCAACAAACCAAACACCTACCATAGCTGATTCAAAAACATCAGATACGGTGAATACCACCAACGCCGGTTTTATAAGCAGGCTAACCGGTTTAGCCCCTTCAACTACGTATTACCTGCGTGCTTACGCTACCAATGCCGGTGGGCCGGGTTATGGTGCTGTGATAAAATTTACTACAACCGCTTCTGGAACGGGGCTTACCAGTACCGTTAGCACCTTCGCCGGTGGTTCAACCTATGGCTACCTGGATGGTACTGGCACAGCCGCATTGTTTAGCGGCCCGCAGGCATTAACCTATAACAACGGTAATGTTTATGTGATAGATGCCCTCAATAATTTAATACGGAAGATGACCACCACAGCGGTGGTTTCAAGTTATACCAACCCAACACTGGGTTATGCCGACGGCGCAATTGCGTCTGCAACGTTTTATGGCCCAAGAAGCATAGCTTTTGATGCCACAGGCAATGCTTACGTTGCCGATTTAGGCAATAATCTTATCCGTAAAATAACACCGGCTGGCGTAGTAAGTACCTTTGCCGGAAACGGTTTGTACGGTTATGTTGACGGAACAGGATCAGTTGTTGAGTTTAGGAGTCCATCAGGCGTTGCCTGTGATGCCACAGGCAACGTTTACGTTGCCGACAGGGGAAATAACCTTATCCGCAAAATTACACCGGCAGGTGTGGTAAGTACGCTTGCAGGCTACCCGCCACAGGTAGGCGGCGGCCCTGTAACAGGGTATTTTGACGGAAGCGGTACTACGGTATATGGAACAGCTGCTTTATTTAGCTCGCCAACTTCGGTAGCGGTTGACGCGACAGGAAACGTTTATGTTGCCGACCAGGGAAACCGGGCCATCCGCATGATCACCTCAGCAGGTGTTGTTACTACTTTAGCAGGTAACCCGGTACAAAAAAACGTGGTTGGCGCACCGGTGGCCATTTCAATTGATGCTGCCGGCAACTTGTACATTGCTGATTCGAGCGGGCGTATATTAGAAATTACAGCCGCCAAGGTTTTATATACCCTGGCAGGTGCTTTAAATACTTCGGGCTATATAGATGGCCCGGGAACAACCGCCCTATTCAACAACCCACAAGGGGTTACTGCTGATGCGGCAGGTAATGTTTATGTTGGCGATTTCTATAATAATGTGATCCGCAAAATTGTGCCGAAGTTCCAATAAGAAGAATTCATAACTTAACAAAAAGCCCTGTTTGTCGCATGTACAAACAGGGCTTTTTGATTTATGGATTTTACAACTAATGTGGCATGTTGGCTCATTCCCCTTATTCTAATTTCAATACCTGTAAGTAAAAACACCAATACAATTAAAAACACCAAATACATTTTCGTAACTTACCTTCCTCAAAATCAACCGCTTTGTTATGAAAAGAATTTTACTCCCCGTTTTATTGCTGTTAATAGCATTTGAAATTAAGGCACAGGATGCCATAAGCTACCAAACACCGCCAAAAGAAATTGCCGACCTGCTGTTAGCCAAACCTACGCCCACGGTAAGCATCAGCTCAAAGGCCGAATGGATATTATTGGCCGATCATACCTCGTATCCATCGGTAGCTGAACTGGCCATGCCCGAAATGCGAATAGCAGGCCTGCGCATTAACCCTGAAAACTTTGCGCCAAGCAGGCAAAACTTCATTAATAACTTTACACTGAAAAATATTAAAAGCGGGCAAAGCTTTACCGTTACCGGCTTACCGCAACCTTTAAGGGCGGGCAACATGAGCTGGAGCCCCAATGAAAAGAGAATATTATTTACCCAAACCAATCCAAAAGGGGTTGACCTGTATGTAATTGACATTGCTACCAAAAAAGCAATAAAAGTGAACAAAGGGCAATTAAATGTGGTATTAGGAAGTGGCATTGCCTGGGTTGACGACCAGGAAATATTATACCATACCATTATTAAAACGGCAAAGATGGCGCCGCAAAAATCATTAATGCCGAAGGGGCCAACCATTCAGCAAAACTTAGGTAAAACAGCGCCAAGCGCCACTTTTGAGGACCTGATCAAATCGCCTTATGACGAGCAGTTGTTTGAGTTTTATGCTACTTCGCAATTGGTTGAAAATAAGGGCGGGGTTGAAACCAAAATTGGAAAACCGGCTATCTATGATAATGTCAGCCTGTCGCCCGATAAAAAATATATGATGCTGCGTACCATCCGGAAACCATTTTCGTACCTGGTTACTGCCGGTGGTTTCCCATCAACGGTAACTATTACCGACCTGAAAGGAAAAGTTGTAAAAGTGCTGGCCGAACTGCCGTCAGCAGAAGGCCGTCCCTCGGGCAATGACAACACCCAAAATATTGACCGCGATTTTAACTGGCGCGGCGATGAAGCAGCAACCGTAACCTGGTGCCACCCATTAGATAGCGGGTTGATCAAAAAGAAAGTTGAATTTCATGACGCGGTGTATGCCCTAAACGCGCCCTTTAATGGTGAGGCCAAGCAACTGTTTAAAACAAACATGCGTTACCGCGGTACCCAATGGGGCACTAACACCCTGGCCCTGGTTACCGAAGCATCAAGGGCAAGGCAAACTGAAAAGGTTAGCCGCTATAACCCATCAACCGGGAGTTTGGAAAAACTGTATGAGCGTAACGAAACCGATGCTTATACCAACCCGGGTGCCGCTGTTACGGCTAAAAATAAATTTGGCCGTATGGTGATTTACCCGGTTGATAACGGCACTAAACTGTTAATGAACAATGCCGTAGGCTCATCGCCCAAAGGCGACCTGCCATTTTTAGCCAAATTTGACCTCAGCACTAAACAAAACGAAATATTGTGGCGTTGCAGCGAAGGTTATTATGAAAATGTGGTGGATGTGATAGACCCGGATAAACTGGTGTTGCTTACCCGTAAGGAATCACAAACCGAAGTGCCTAATTATTACATCAAAAACTTAATACTAAAAATGGCCGATGTGCCGGTAACCGATTTCAAAAATCCTTATCCGCAATTGGTTGGAGTTAGCAAGCAAAAAATATCCTACAAACGTGCAGATGGTGTTGACCTTACCGGCGACCTTTACCTGCCAAAAGGCTATAACAAAGCCAAGGATGGCCCATTGCCGGTTTTAATTTGGGCCTATCCACGCGAGTTTAATTCGGCTGCAGACGCGGCGCAGATACGCGGCTCGCAAAACAGGTTTATTACCATTAGCTGGGCTTCGCCTATATTTTGGGTTACCCAGGGCTATGCCATTTTAGATAATGCCGAAATGCCTATCGTAGCCAAAGATGGTAAACGCCCTAATGATACTTTTGTTGAACAACTAAAAATGAACGCCGAAGCGGCCATTAATAAACTGGCAGACATGGGTGTGGGCGACCGCAACCGCGTAGCCGTAGGCGGCCATAGCTACGGCGCTTTCATGACGGCCAATTTATTGGCGCATACCAACCTGTTTAAGGCCGGTATTGCCCGCAGCGGCGCTTATAACCGCACGCTAACGCCATTTGGCTTCCAGAACGAGGACCGTACTTATTGGGATGACCCTAAACTGTATTACGACATGAGCCCTTTCAGTTTTGCCGACAAGATCAAAACCCCAATTTTATTGATACATGGCGATGCCGATGATAACTCGGGCACGTTCCCCATTAACAGCGAACGCCTGTTTGCAGCTATTAAAGGCTATGGCGGCACGGTGAGGTTCGTTTTCCTTCCTTATGAAGCACACAGCTATCGCGGTAAAGAAAACCTGCTGCACATGCTTTGGGAAATGAACCAATGGCTGGATAAGTATGTTAAAAATGGGAAGTAGGAGTTAGAGGTTAGTGATTGGAGGTTAGTGATTAGTTAATTGGGGATGTCAAGGTATGCAATTTATGAAGATTCCCTACTTGAAAGATGTACAATGTCATTAGGTTACAGTACAAACGCAAACTATTCCAGCCCTCTTTGCGCGCAGCGGAGAGAGGGCTGGAATAGTTTGCGTAGTCGGGGTGAGTAGGCGGCGACATGCTTTGGAGAAAAATGCTGCTCGGCGAGGACTCACCCGGTCATCGCTAAATCGCTCGACCACCCTCTCTTTGCTGCGCATAAAGAGGGTGAGGAAGGGTTTTATATTTTTAATGCGTCTGCTCTGCATCATCAGTTAAGAAATTGGTATTGTAAAATATTAAACTGATTTTTGTCACCACAAAAATGAAAAAACTTATCCGCAGCTTTGGTTATGCTTTTAAAGGGCTAACGTATGCCGCCGCAACCCAACTCAACTTCAGGATACACCTGGTTGCTATGGTGCTGGCCGTTTTTATGGGGTTCGCGCTGCATATTTCGGTGAACGAATGGCAATGGGTTACGTTATCTATTACGCTGGTATTGATGCTGGAGTTGTTAAACACTGCCATTGAGTTTTTAACCGACCTGGTATCGCCGGGTTATAATGAATTGGCCGGGCGTGTTAAAGATATAAGCGCGGGAGCCGTAGTAATAGCCGCCTTATTCGCGCTTATTACCGGTTGTATCATCTTTTTACCCAAACTGCTATTGTTATTATAACATGCTGCATAAAACACGGGGCATTGTATTTAAAACTACCGCCTACGGCGAAAGCAGCGTTATTGCACAAATATTTACCGAGAAGTTTGGCCTGCAATCGTACATGATCAACGGTGTTAAAAAGCCGAAAGCTAAAATAAGCAGTAATATGCTACAGCCGCTGCACCTGCTTGATCTGGTGGTTTACCATAAAAACACCGGCAATGTACAGCGCATAGCCGAGCTCAAAAACTCGCCGGTATTGCAGAGTATCCCTTATGATGTGATTAAAAGCAGCCTGGCCATTTTTTTAAATGAGGTATTGTATAAAGCCATAAGACAGCAATCGGCCGACGAGAACTTGTTTGATTTTGTGTTCAGCGCCGTTGAATGGCTGGATAATCAAACAACAGGGCTTGCCAATTTCCACCTGCTGTTTTTAATACAACTTAGCCGTTACCTGGGCTTTTACCCCGACAGGTATATGATGAATGATGCCGATTATTTTGACATGAAGAATGGCGTTTTCAGCAAGTATAAGCCGGATAGCGTATCATACCTGTCGCCGCCACACACACAAAATTTCAACCAGCTTTTAGATTGTAGTTTTGAAAACATAGCGACCTTAAAATTTACTAATGATGAGCGTCGCTACCAGCTGAATAAATTACTGGAGTATTACGCATTGCATATTGAAGGATTTGGCCATATCCGCTCGCACGAGATATTAGAAGATGTATTGAGCTGACCGAACTAAAAATGTGATTAAATAAAAAAAGGAAGTTTTTGACCTCCTCTTTTTTTAACTGATCCATTATCTATCATAAAGAACAAACTGGGTAGCACGATAATATAATGATACAAATATATAGTATATAGTTTTACTATACATTTATTTTAACTTATTTTAACATATTTTTTGTTAACAAAATGGCAGAAATCAACATTTTGTACCGGTTTTAGCCAATTATGCCCAATAAATGCTAAATCTATGGGCAAAATAAACTGTTTTAAAGGCATTTTTATTTGAAATGACCCAAAAGCACCATATTGTACTCAAAAATGATAATTATTGCAATATTTTTTAATTTTTCGGGAAAAGGCAGGCTAATCGATACCCGCCCCCCGCGGCGATCAAGTGGGATAGTTTTTCTGCCCGGGTACTAATACATCGTAGTTTACCTATAAAGAGTTAGAGGCAGAAAATAAATGCTTGACCATTATGGTGAGAGAAAAGGTCTTAATCCGGTACTGTTAATGCATTTACGTATAAATCTCCCGTTCCTTAATGAATCATAAATGCATTATCCTTTCAACAGCTTACTATTTGCTTCCCTTCAAGATAAAATTATTCATTTCAACCCCTTTGATATTAGTATTTACATAAAACAACGAACCGCTCAAAGGGTATTGCTGCAACTGATCTTCATTCAACCCAATCCGGGCGGTGGTAATAAATAATTGGTTCATATCATCTCCCCCAAATGCGCAACTGGTAACATTTGGTGCGTCAACATTTACCCTTCCGACCAAATCGCCGGTGCCCGGATCATAGCGGTTTACGCAGCAACCACCCCATATAGCAACCCACAGCATTCCATCGCTATCTATACACATCCCATCGGGCATTTGACCGGGCTCATTTATTTCGACTATAACGCGCTCGTTGGAAATATCACCCGAGTCCAGATCAAAATCATAAGCTTTAATATTATGCTCAAATGAATCTATATGATACATTGTCCGATCGTCTGTTGACCAACAAATGCCGTTCGATACGCTGATATTATCAGCCATTTTCCTTATTTCCCCATCAAATTTATATAAGGCTCCCCGATGCAGTTTTGCATCTACATGCATCGTTCCTATCCATAATCTCCCCGCCGCATCACATTTACCATCATTGCAACGGTTATTGAGCTTATCGCACTCAATAAATACTAAGTCTCTTAACTTTCCTGTTTCAAAATCCAGTTCTTCAATAGAGCCTTGTAAAGCAACTATCAATTTGCCATTGGTTGCGGGCACAATTGTTCCTACCCTTTTATAAACATCTTGTTCTTCTATTTCTTTTGTGAGCGGATTTATACGCCCTACTTTTTTTCCTTCAATATCAACGTATAAAAACATCTTCCAACCCGAATGCCAATGAGCCCCTTCACCAAGTATCAGATCCGCTTTATACAGTAATTCAGCATTCCATGTTTTCATGCTATGTATAAATAGTCAAGCATTATTTTTCCCTAAGCGTGTTTATATTTCCTGCATTAATGCACTTCTGCCTCCATCAATCAAATAAGTGGCCCCCGAAGCAAAAGTAGCGTAGCTGCTTGCAAGAAAAACGCACCATCCGCCAATTCCTTCAGTTGTTCCCAATTTTTTAACCGGGTGCATATCAATTGTCCGTGTTTTTTCGTTTTGAGGATCAGCAAATGAATCAAACCATTTTTGATTGCCGGGCGTATCAATAAAACCAGGAGCAATACCAACCGTACGGATAGCCGGGCCCCATTCAATAGCAAGGCTTCTTACCAGGCCAGTTAATGCTGTTTTAGCAACATTATAGGGGAAACATCCGGAGATAGAACTGTATGCATGATTAGAAGTCATAATAATTATAACTCCGCTGCTTTTTTCAAGATAGGGTTTACACAACTTTGCCAATTGCCAATGTGATGTTAGGTTCAGGTCCATATTATGTTGCCAATCCCCATCATCACATTTTTCAGCACCTTCAAAAACATTCTGCCCGGCATTTGATACAAGAATATCAATGCTTCTGAACGTGCTGATCGTGTTTTGGATAAATTTTTGCAGATCTGTTTTCTTTGTAACATCACATGCAGTGTACAATGCTTTTACACCCTGCTCCTCAACCTCTTTTATAAAACCGCCATCGGCCTTTTCCAGGCCACAACCGGAAACATTTGCCCCGGCTTTTGCAAACATTTTGGCTATACCTAATCCGATGCCCGACGAGGCGCCCGATATTAAAACTGTTTTCCCTGTAAGGTCAATTTGAAACATATCATCTTTTTTTGTTAAACATAAAAGCCTGGTCTTGAAATTAACACACCCGGATGTTTTTCCATTTCCTCTTCTACCAGGTCAACACCCAAACCCGGGCGATCACTTAATTGCAGGTGGCCATTACTTACCATGTCTTTAATAGGGTGTGTAATAACGGTGTCTCTCCAGGCCACATCATTAAACATAAATTCCTGCCTGAAGAAGTTGGGTACAGACGCGCATACATGGGCAGATGCTAAGGTAGATAGCGGCCCGTTTGGATTATGCGGCGCCAATAAAACATTATATGCTTCCATCATAGTAGCCATGCGTTTCATTTCTGAAGGCCCCCCGCACCGGGTAATATCAGGCATCATAATGTCGCAAATATTTTTTTCAAGCACGGGGCGAATACCATGGCGGGTATAATGACGTTCACCCACGCAAATAGATACATTAGAGGGGATACGCTCGCGCATGGCCCGCAAAGTATCGGCACTCTCGGGCCCCGCAGGTTCCTCATACCACGTAATATCCAGTTCGGCTAAGCGTTGTGCCATTTTTACCGCCACCCTATAGTTAAGCATAGCGTGAGTTTCGATCATGATATCAAAATCAGGCCCAACCGCATCCCGAACAGCTTTGCTTACATTAAATGCCAAATCTTGTTGTGCGGCAGTGAGCGTGAGATTGCTGGAAAGATCCTCGCCGTATAGGTAATTAGTGTGTGCAAAAGGGTCGAACTTTAACCCGGTAAAACCTGCTTCTTTTACTTTTTTTGCCTGCGCGGCGTAATCATCCGCATTATGGCCACCGCCTGTAAACCAATAGTTAGCATACAATAAAATGTCTTTCCGGAATGCCCCACCCAACAATTCATAACAAGGTGCACCTAATACTTTCCCTTTCAGGTCAAGCAATGCCATGTCAATGCCACTAATAGCGCACATACTTGCGCCATAAGGGCCTATCCAGTTAAGGTCGCGGTATAGCTTTGTCCATATAAAATCCGTTCGCATCGGGTCGAGCCCAATAATACGTTCCCCAACATGCTTTGCAGCATTATAAACTATGGGGCTGCCCGGCCAATTGGTAGCTTCGCCAATCCCGGTATGCCCGGTATCGGTATATATTTTTAATAATGTCCAGTTGTATTTAACGCCTTCAACCAACCAAACTTTTACATCTGTAATTTTCATCTTTTTCAACCTATCTAATTACTATCACTAATCTACCTTTTAAAGTATTATCTTTTATTTTGATAATTCTATATTTCTTTATTCCACCAACAATCGCAATTGCCCTTTCAATACTTTGTTTTTAATGTCAACCCTGTCGTTAATAAGCGAATAAGATTCAGAACCATGATTACTGAAATCCGAGATGAGCCATTGAATATGTTGGTCTTGAAGCCAGCTACGAGAATATTGTTCCCCGTTAGATAAGGCGGTAACACTTACCCCGTTATTATTCGAAAGAGATGCTGAATAAATATGTCTTTTGGTCGATCGAAAATCGCTACTGCCCATATCCATTGCATCGTCCTTCCAATCCCCCTTAGGGACAACACGCCATTCCTCAACACCATTTACATGTTTTGCATTGAGCATGGTTGTGCCTTGCCATCTTGAAATATCTGTTACCGGGTAAATCGTCCTTCCCGGTTTTCGATCCCAGGATAATTTATCCATTCCTTTGGGTAGTTGCAGCAATAATCCATACTGATAAGGATTGGTTTGGCTATTTTTATAAGTAAGCTCATAATTTGTAATCATCTCACCGTTTTTAAAAATGTAAGTTTGTTTGTTTTTACTGCCATCGTAATAGAAAACATCCATACTTACTTTTACCACACCTTTTTCGGGTTCAGTAACGATCACATTTTTTGCAAAAACCACAATCAGTGGGTAATTTTTCAGGGGATAGATATCATTTTGATAAGTTTCTCCGGCTACAGTGGGCTTGCCGCCATCATCGTCGTTTAAAGGGCTTACGGCAAATACAGGGCCCTGTGTTACCAATACCTGATCTCCTTTGCGAATGTCGTTAATCAGCCCTGTTTCTTTGGCAATATTATAAGTGATGCCATTTTGTTTTACCAAAATAGCACTTTCGCTTTCGATAAATGTGGCATCATTAGCAATATTGTTTTTTGCTGCTTCTTTTTCCCTGATTATAATATATTCATCATCTGCAATAAAACCTCTGGGGTCTTTGAAGCTAAGATATACCGATTGCGCATTGCCGGGAACCGGTACTTTAATAATTCCCAGCCCGCGTGCCGGAATATTTGCGGAAATATTTTTCGAAACATTATCTACATCAACCGTAATATTTACCGCTGATAAAGAAATAAAATCATACCGGTTCTCTACCGAAAGTTCAATGTACCCTTTGGATGCCGTAGCCGTATTTACTTTTATAACCCTGATGGGCGAGTAGGCTTTTTTCATACCCCAATACTCCGGTTTGGGCCTGCGCCAGGCATCAATCGGTCCCCAGGGGCCATATCCAACAATTTGGCCGTTGGGTAAATGAAAGATATCGTCGATACCGCTCCAGATTGCACCGCCGAGGTTGGCCTTGTGTACATATATGCTGTCGTACATCCGTATCAGCGCATCATTATATGCGGTTCTTTCTCCCGGGTCGGTTAGCAATGCCCTCCTGTCATAATCCGGCAGGTGCGCATATTCATCAAACATTACCGGGCGTTTGCTGGTGTCTGTAGCCGCCGGGGTATAACGGCCCGTTAATCCGGGGTAATGATAATTTGCAATGTCGGCTTTACTGCCGGCATTGTTGAATCCACCCCATAGCTGATCCTGGAATGCCGTTGGCCGGGAAGTGTCCAGTTTCTTTACAACTTCGTTCACCTTTGCCCATAACGGGCTCCATACCGACTCGTTCCCTAATGACCAGATAATAACTGATGGATGGTTGCGGCCGACTAATACATTTTCAACGTCGGCATTAACCATGTAAGGTAAAAACCGTTCATCTTTATAATCCCATTTTTTCCAAATAGGCGATGCCCCGTGACCTATCCAGCAAAGTGAAGCCTCACTTTCCACAAACAGGCCCAGCTCATCGGCCGCGTTTAGAAACTCCTCTGATGGCGGATAATGCGATGTGCGGATATAGTTGCAATTGGCATCGCGGAACAGTTCGGCATCCTTGCGGTCTAACTCCGGGCTAATGCTCCGGCCGGTAAGCGGATATATGGAATGACGACATACGCCATGCAATTTTACTACCCTCCCGTTAATAAACAACTGGTTACCTTTTACCTGGACTTGCCTGAACCCGATATTTTGTGTTACTGACTGAACGAATTTCCCTTTAACTAATAATGAACTTGTTAAATGATACAGGTAAGGGTGTTCCGGGTTCCATTGCTCGGGCTGTTTTACATTAATGGCTGTTTGTATGCTCGCAATAGCAGTAGCGCTTACATTTTTTTCAATTGCCGACAGTTTTTCAAAAATCACTTTCCCGGCAGCATCGGTTAAAACATATTGCACTTGTGCTGATGTTCCTGATACCGACTCGTTTGCTACCTGCGACCGTATTTGCAGCGTAGCATTTTTAAACTGCGGGTCGAAAACCGTTGTTGCCACATTAGATGTCATATTTGTTTGCGGCAGCGCAAACAAAACCACTTTACGTAACAAGCCGCCAACCGTGTGTACCGCGTATTGTGAGGTACTGGCCAGCCGGTCGCTAATGGTTAATGCCTGCACTTCTACCTGCAATATATTGTCGCTGGATTTAAGAGCATTAGTAATATCTACTTCAAAAGGCACAAAGCTTCCTTCATGTTCACCTACCTTAATGTTGTTAACTTTCACCAGCGCATGGGAGCTTACGCCGTCAAAACGTATTTTTATCCGCTGGCCTTTCCAATCGGCAGGAATATTAAGCTTCAGGCTATACAAAGCCGTTTCGCCTTCATTTACAGTAAACCCCTGCATTTCCCATTCGCCGGGAACTATTATACTATGTTTTGCATTGTATCCTGATACCTGGAAATCCCAGTTTCCGTTTAAGGAAACCCTGGACTGTTGAACGCCCACCACAGCCGCCGGCAAGGGTGACAACCGCGGAATATTGAAATCATTAATGGAGCTTTGCCCAAATGATTTGATATTAAACAGCATTAAAAAAACCAAAAAAAGCTTGTTAATATTTTGCATTATTTATGTTGATGTTATTATTGGTCAATACTATTTTAGATGAAGGGTGACACTATCCTGTATCACATCACCGACTTTTAAAGGTTTATCCATTTTTTCGGCATGGGCCCTAAAAAATCTCTCTGCACCCATATTGCTGTAACCGGCTACTAAGGTTTTAATGTTTTGCTGGTCTTTCCAGGCCCTGATATGTTGCTGCCCATTAGATATTACGTTAAATGAAGATGTACCATCGGTCAACTCAGCCTGATTGATATACATCTTGGTTGACCTGAAATCGTTAGTACCTAAATCGTTTCTATCCAAGCTCCAGGGTGTGGTTGGCAAGGCAGATGGGCCCGCCGGGCCCGAAACTTTGGTATCGGATGTTAGTTTTGCTTTACCATTTGCACGGCCAATATGGTCGGCCGGATAGTAATTCCATTGAGCATTTCTGTCCCAATCTAATTCCTGGAAAGTGCCGGGCAAACCAAAAACCAACCCCCATTGCCGTGGGTTAACATCTTTTTTAATGGTATATTTATAATCTATTTTTACCGTTCCGTCGGCTATGAAATGATAAGTGGTTGCGCCCGCTGCTTCGCTATACACATCAGCAACGCTTACGGTAAATGCATTTTTGGCTTTATCCAGCTTAATTTCTTTTACCACACGGTTTTTACATACATCAGTAAAAGGTTCAAACTTTTTATTATCGCCTGTCATTTGTACGCCGTTGCCTTCGCCGGTTAAAGGTAAAATCATTAATCTCAGTCCAGTATTCCAAACGTTCTTTCCGTTGTTGGTAACCTTTTCTATATCGCCAGTAGTCATGTTAAAATCAACTTGTATATTTTGATTTTTGGCAGTCAGGATGTCCCCATTTTGATGGTAGCCCCATCGTTGTACATTGGTTTTGGCAACTGATACCAGCGAAATACCCGGTACTACGGTAAACTGGTAAATATCAATTAATACGCCACGCGGGTCGTAAACATTAATGGTTAGTTTGTCCCCAGGCCGTGGTTTTTTGTTAATGGCAATATTCGCGTTTGTTTTATCATCTCTTTTTAGGTCGGCCTTTATCAAACCACTTTCGTTTGCTATGTCCCATTCTATTTTACATTCGTTCAGGTTACTAAAAAGCAGCCTGTTTTCCAGCTCAACAGCAACTTTGCCATTGATCCAATTGCTGGCTAATTTTATTTTAACCGGCGAATATGTTTTTTTCATGTGCCAGTATTCCGGTTTCTCTCTGCGCCACCCATCAAGTGGCCCCCAGGTACCGTAGCCCACGGTTTTTCCATCAGGTAAAAAAAAGGTGTCATCAATACCTGCCCAAATTGCACCACCTAAAACGGCGTCGGTTTTATACATTTTTTCCCACATGGCCTCAAATCCAATTCCCCAGGCATCGCGTACTCCCGGGTCGGTAACCTGTTCTAAACGGTTATAGGCGTTTAAGTGTACGTATTCATCAAAAACAATTGGGCGCTTATTATTGCGGTATTTTTCTGGCCCGCCTGGCCCGGGGTAATGGTTATTACATATTTCCAGGTCGCCTTCGTCTGCGTCTGGCCCGTATTGGCTAAAATTACGCGGACGAGTGGGATCAAATTGCTTAACCAGCCTGGCAGTTTCTTTAAAATAATCTTTATAATTTTCTGATTCGTTACCTATAGACCAGGTGAGCACCGCCGGGTTCGACCGGAAGTAATTTACCATATCCAATGTCTGATCAACCATCAGCGTTTGGTAAATTTCGGTACCTAACGGCACTTTAGTATTTTCGGCCCAGCAAAAGGGGGCTTCAATTTCTAAAAACATTCCCAAACGATTGCAGGCATCTATCAATTCTTCGGCTGGCGGATAGTGTGAGGTACGCATGTAATTTACGTTAGCCTCACGAAACATTTGTACATCTTTTTCCCACATGTTGTCATTTACCGAACGGCCACGCAAAGGCATCGTTTCATGATGACAAACGCCACGTAGTTTGATAGGCATATTATTTACAAATACACGGTTTCCTCTTACCTCTATCTGCCGAAAACCAATGTTTTTGATAATTACATCCTGAACGTTAGTCCCTTCTAAAATACTCAGTTTTACTACATAAAGGTTAGGATGTTCCGGGTCCCATTTTTTTGGTTTTGCAACATCGAAACTGATATTTTGCTGCAAGTATTCGCCTTTGTTGATGCCACTTTCAGCTGAAACCAACTTCTCGCCAACTTTGGTAATGCCATCAGCTTTAAATAATTCGGCTTTTAGGTTTAGTTTTTCGGCTTCACTCTCTTGTTCATTAGCTATAATTACGTCCGCACTTAGCATCGCATTTTCATAACTCTTGTCGAAGGTGGTTTTTATATCAGCGTATGCAAAATTTATTGGTGCAACGGCCATCAAATATACTTTTCTGGAAATGCCGCCTAATGGGTGTACCGCATACTGAGAGGCACTTGCCAAAGAATCAGCCTTGCTGTTTGATTTTACTTTTACCACCAGCTCGTTACTGCCACTCCATTTCACAAAATTGGTTACATCAACTTCAAATGGGGTAAAACCACCCAAATGGCTGGCGGTTTTTTTGCCGTTAAGCCAAATTTCGGCTTCGCTGTACACCACATCAAAACGCAATTTTAAACGCTTGCCTTTCCAGTTTCCAGGCAGGGAAAAGGTTTTTTGATAACCGGCATAAGCCGCATTATCTACTGTAAAACCTTGCATTACCCATTCGCCCGGTACCTGTATATTTTTGTTACATGGCAAAGTATTGATATTTTCAGAAAAAAGCCAGCTACCATCTAACGATAGTTTGTTGGGTTGTGATGAACCCGCCGGCGATACCCGGTTTAGTTTTAAAACCTGTTTATCGGCAGTCGTATAATTGATCTTTTGAATTTGGGCCTGTGCGGCGCAACTCAAAAGCAGTAAACCTGTAATTATTTTAAAGATATTTTTCATTCGTGTTTTTAGATGTCTATAAACAATTACATTATTCCATACTTTTCAAATGCCTCTTTTGCACTCATGCCTTCTTCAATTTTTTTCTGCACCATTTTTTCGCCCCGGGCCTTTTCAATTGCAAGTATGAATACTTCTTCTTCAATCTCCTTTGGTACAATACAAACGCCATCAATGTCTCCCAGAACAATGTCACCGGGGTTTATTTTTACCCCTTTTATTTCTATAGGTACCCTAAAATCTATTACTTTACCACGTGGCGCCTGGTCTTGCGCATAATTGCCATAAGAAAAAGTTGGGAAGTTGAGATCCAATATTCCGTTTGTATCTCTCGAATAACCATCTACAACAGCGCCTGCGGCGCCAAGTTTAATGGCCCTGGTACTCATCAATTCGCCCCATAAAGCATAAGTGGGCAAAGCCCCCGCACAGATATATACCTCATTTTTTTTTAGATCGTCTAAGGCTTCCAGCATCAATCCGAATGGTTTTTTTAAAATGGGGTTTTGATTTCCCTGTTCGCCAAACACGTCTGCGCCGAGCACGGTCATAGCGCGGCCTACCAAAAACATATCCTGTTTGATAGCTTTTATTTGTGGCGGCAAAAATTGGTGAAGCCAGCCCAACTTGTCCATTATATCACCTACTACAGCGGTATAAAGTTCCTTTCTTACGATGCTGAATAATTCATCATCGGTTTCCCATAGTTTTTTATTCATTTATTATTTACATTATTAAGATCGATGTCCATCGATCTGACATTTTTAATTAAACAGAGTAATTTGCCCGGATACGATCGCAAGATGCAATCGCTCCCCATAATACCTTACAAGATAAAGCAATATGAATATACCCTTTTTGGGATAAATGCATAGAACCGGTACTATTTCCCGTTTAATTAAATTAAGCAAATGGGGCTTTTCGGCCCCACTTGCAAACCAATTTACCACTAAAACCAAACAATCAGCAGTTTCTTAATTAATACCCCGGGTTTTGCTTTATCGCGTTTTGGCTATTATCTATTTCATGTTGCGGAATAGGGAATAAGTTGTTCTTATTAGGATCATATTTTCTTATGTCCATAACCCCTCCTTCGTATGAACCATTTAGCTGTACAGCCCTGTTCAGTTCAACATTTGCAGTGCCCCATCTGCGTACGTCCGAGAAATATAGGCCTTCACCTACAAACTCTATCCGTCTTTCGTGCATTATCATAGCTCTCATCTGGGCCTGGCTAAGGCCAGCCGGCAAATCAGGGGGATTAATGCCTGCCCGTTGCCGTACTAATCTGATAGCCGCATATACGCTCGCATCCGGCCCGGAAGCTTCATTCTGCGCTTCGGCATACATGAGCAGTACATCAGCATACCGTATCAAGATCCCGTTGATATACGATTTATTTTCAGAGACAACCGCAGTTGGTGCATTATCATACACGGTATATTTTTTGAAACTAAACCCGGTGTATATACCGGCAAACCCTTTGCTATCCACTGGGTATGGGATACCATTGTAATTTACCCCTTTCCTGAATACGGTTTGATCAAGTCTGGGGTCCCGGTTATTGTATTTATCGTTGGGATCTGCCAATGGGTTAGTTGGACTATAGGTAGAGCCATCCTTCATGTCATAGGTATCCACAAAATCTGCTGTTGGTTCTATTGAACTCCATCCGGGTGTATAGTTTGCGTTATACAGGCCAAGTAAAATATCCCAATTAGTGCTGTATTTGCCTGTACTTTCATACTGCGCATCAAATATTACTTCGCTATTATTTTCATTCGCCGGAAGAAAAAGGCCCCTGTAACTTGGAAAAAGCGCATATCCCGTTCCGGCTAATGTCATCACACTTTGCGCAGCAGCAGCGGCAGCGGCCCATTGCCCGTTATATAATAACACTCTTGTTTCCAGGGCAAGGGCGGCACCTTTGGTAGCGCGGCCTATATCACTGCCGGTATAGGGTTGTGCCGGAAGCACTGCGGCTGCGTCGGTCAGGTCTTTCAATATCTGTTGCCTTACCTGGGCCACGGGTGTTCGCGGCGTTTTAATCTGGCTCACGTCCGGAGGTGCAAGAATTAATGGAACATCCCCATAATAATTGATAAGGTCAAAATAATACAATGCCCGTAAAAACTTTACCTCGCCTGTCATCCTTGCTTTGAGGGTTGCGTCCATACTCACGCTTCCAATGTTTGCCAGGAATACATTTGCACGGCCAATACCTGAATAAGCTCCCTGCCAAATAAGGCTAATGCCCCCCGGCCCGTTAGAGTTGGCATTGCCCCAGGCAATGGCCTGCCACCCCTCCCAGGGGTAATTACTATAGGCGTTAGGGGTTATTACATCCAGGTAAGGCAATACATCCGTTGTAACATCCCAAAGATTGGAATAAACGCCGGTCAGACCGGCAGCGGCATCATTGGATGTTTTCCAAAATGAGGCCGGTGATAACTGATCGGTTGGACTGAGATTGAAAATATCTTTCTTACAAGAGCCACCCATGATGATAAGTAAAGCTCCAACTATATAATATCTGTACGGTTTCATATAAAACTTCTTTAATTTATAATTGTAAATGATTAAAATTTGACGGCTACACCTCCCGTAATCACCTTCATATTAGGATATTGGCTACCCCCAACAGCACTCTCCGGGTCTAACCCCTTGAACCTGGTAAAGGTGAACGGGTTTTGCGCGTCGAGGTATATCCTTATATATTTCAACTTTACTTTTTCGCTGATACGTTGAGGGACAGTATATCCTGCCTGTATATTTTTTACCCGGGTATAAGAAGCATTTTGCAACCAAAAACTACTCGTCATATAATTATTAGTTGGCGCGTTATATTGAAGTAAACGGGGCAGCGGGGCGTTTGTATTGGCAGGGGTCCATGTGTTGCCCACCCAATTTGTGGTAATACCGGCCCCATTAAAAAATGGAAAATACAAGTTACCCCCTACATAAGATTGTACATCGCCAACCCCCTGCACCAAAACACTCACATCTACGCCGCGGTAGGAAGCCGAAAGATTAGCCCCATAGGTCCATGTAGGGATGGGTTTACCTACTATTTGCCTGTCATTAGCATCAATTATGCCGTCGGGCGTACCGTTGGGGCCGCTTATATCCTGATATTGGATATCGCCCGGCACGGTTGTATTAGTTGTAGGCTTAGGGCTGTTATTAACTTGTTGCTGAGTTTGAAAAATACCAGTCGCTTTAACCATATAAAAGGCGTTTATAGGCTGCCCGTCCTCAATCACATTATTACCAATCTGCGGGGTGAGCACATAGGTTACCTTGTTACGCACATGGGTTACATTAAACCCTGCTTTAAACTTTACTTGCCCGATATTCTGTGTGTAATTGGCATTAAGCTCCCACCCCTGGTTGTTAACACCTGCCAGGTTAACAGTAGGTGGGGAAAGGTTGCCAATGTCATATGGTATGTTAAGGCTTTGAAGGATGCCGCTCCGCTGCTCATTGAAATAATCAGCTTCTATGCTTAAACTGTTTTGAAAGAAGCCCATTTCCAGGCCAACATCCTTTTTGGTAGAGGTCTCCCAGGTAATATTGGGATTATCAAGGGCTGTTTGTGCAATGCCACCTGTGATCTGGCTGTTAAAATCATATATACGGCCTAAATTAAGGGTAGGGATGTAGCCATATAATCCTATTTGATCATTCCCCAATCTTCCCCACGATGCCCGAAGCTTAAGATTGCTGAATATATTTTGATCTTTCATAAATGATTCTTCAATAATCCTCCAACCAGCAGAGAATGAAGGGAAGAAGCCCCATCTTCTATCCGGGGCAAATCTCGAAGAGCCATCATCCCTTAAATTAGCTTCCAGTAAATATTTATCCTTAAAAGCATAATTGAGCCTTCCAAAATATGACCGGATAGCATAAGCAGACGCTGTCCCTGAAACCTGCGGGTTAATGGAACCGGCATTAAGTTCGGTCAGCGTATTTGTTTGAAAACCTTCATAATAAGACTGAAAAGACCGCTGGTTATATTGTTCCTGGTTATAACCAAGCAATGCTGTTATGTTATGATCCCTTGCAAACGTCCTGGTATAAGTTAGGGTAGAATATAAAGTGGTACGCATATTATTGCTGTAACTATCCGTCAGGGACCTGGTCACCGACCCATTGCCAACCTGACTTTGCTGTGCCCCAGTTAGCGGGTTAAATACGTAAATTAAGGGATCAAATAGCTGTCCCTGGCCATCTCCATAATTTATACCGCCGGTTACATTCCATTTTAACCCTTTTAGAGGTTCAACGTTAAAGAAGGCACTACCCTGCATAGTATTATATAAACCCTCATTCAATCCTTCATCAACCATAGCATATGGGTTGTTAACCTGGGCGTTAATTACGTTTACCCAGGTACCTGCATATTGCCCGGTTGGGGTATAAGTGCCATACATTGGTAAGGCCCGCATTACTTCGCTAAGCATACCATTAGACCCCCCATTGTACCATGACTGATTTTGGTCCCAATGAAGAAGGTTCAGGTTTACCCCAAAATCCACAGCCTTTGTAATACGTGAATTTAGTTTGACAAGAGCAGAATATCTTTTTGAGTTATCATTTTTCACAATGCCATCCTGATCCAGGTATTCGAACGAAACCAAATATTGGGTAGCACCTGTTCCGCCCGATATTTTTAAGTTATTGTCATTCATATACGC
>Ga0206943_1113_pt1 | contig 20861 bp, 24 predicted proteins | sample Alteio_BWOrgHeat_7_FD_153243 | JGI IMG/M metagenome (GOLD analysis project Ga0206943, IMG submission 153243) | Enriched cells from forest soil in Barre Woods Harvard Forest LTER site, Petersham, Massachusetts, United States -... | ecosystem: Environmental > Terrestrial > Soil > Temperate forest > O... | reverse complement strand
TGACCATGACCTGGCTAACATCAGGCTGAATGAAATTTACAGGGCCGAGTCAGACAAGATACGCCCGCCGCTTAGTATGCTAATCAAACATATTGATTATATCGCAAAACTGATAGGTGTTGACCACGTAGGCATAGGATCGGACTTTGACGGCGCCGAATCATACCCTTTAGGATTAGACAGCGTAACCGATTATCCAAAAATAACCGAAGAACTATTGAAAATAGGTTATACCAAAAAGGATATCAATAAAATTTTAGGAGGTAATTTTATAAGGGTATTTAAGGCAAATACAGGAAAGTAGTACCGTTTTTCTAAAAAAGTGACTTTTGAGTTTAAACCTTTTTTATAAAAAAAAATCATAGCAATATTAAAAGCATATTGTTATGAAAACGCTCAAATTATTTTTGATTGTGCTGCTTTTATCAGGGGCAGTAGCATGTAACAAATACGGCACATTAAGACGTGTAGGTAATGGCCCTTACGGAAATTACGACCCCAACGCAAATGCCGCCGATCTGATAGCCGGTTCATTAGCTGTTAATTCAAATGGAGTAGCCATTGTTTCAAGTAACGTTACTTTTACCTCGCAATCAATGGTTGATCAGCATGTGGCGTGCGGAACAATAAAAACAGATACCGTAAACCAGCAAAGCGCCGCCGGGGCAGCAACTACCTATAGTTATACTTCAAAATATAGTTATACCCTCAACTGCAATAGCAGTAACCAACCCGACAATACTGCTACAAATTATGTATATAGCGGCAGCTATAATGGACCTAATCTCTCATCCACAAATGCGGGTAGTTCAATTTTTACAACCACAGGGCTATCGCCAACAGCAACATTGTATATTGTTAACGGCGAGTTTAAACAAAGTGGATCATTTCAATCAAAAACAACTACCACAAATACAGGCAACCATACTATAGATATTGTTCTGCAAAATTTGTCTTTTACAAAAGCCACCCGCAAAATAGCCAGCGGAAGTGCTACAATAGCTGTGTCGGAAACGATGCCAGGTCAAAGTACTGTTACTTACAACGGTACGCTTGTATTTAACGGTAACGATACCGCCTCGTTAACCCTTAACTCCGTAAATTATACAATTAACCTGGATACAGGGGTTGTCACTAAAATATAGAGTTTCCTTATATACAGAAAAAGGCCGCTTTGGAATACTCCTTAGCGGCCTTTTTACTTTGTAAAACAATTGTAAAGTTAATATGACACTTATGCATTTTATCTTATATTTGTGCAACCCTATTAATATTAAAATAATTGTATATGAAAAATTTAAAACTTTTTGTAGTACTTGCTTTCATTTTACCAGCCGTTGTTGCCTGTAAAAAAAATGGCGTTACCTCTTTAAATGTTTCAAATGCCGATGCTGCTGCTATATTAGCAGGTTCGACAGCTACAAACTCGTATGGCGTTTACGGTATTACCAATGATATCAGCCTGAATGCACTTGTGCAATCTTCAGCAACAAATCTGGGTTGTGGCGTAACCAAACTCGATACTATTTCGCGCCATAGTGCAGCCGGGGCTTCGGCTACTTATAGTTACGCGTTTTATGATAATTATAAATTAAACTGCAATAGCAGTAATTTACCTGATAACATTACCGGTAATATTGGTTACAAAGGATATTATAGCAATACGAATTTAACTTTGACTAATTCGGGTACGGTAACCTATACATTGGCCGGTTTAACCACCACAGCTACAGTCCATTCTTTAAATGGCGAATATAAAAGCTCAGGCTCATTTAAATTAAAATCAGACACCACCAATACCGGAACGGTAAATATTGATGTGGTGATCAAAAATTTAACTATTTCTAAATCAACCCAATACTTTACCGGCGGAACAGCAACCGTTATTATAACAGGCACCACTACCAAAAAAGGCGATTTTACCTATAACGGTACTTTAACCATTAATACCGGTTCATTAGCTACATTGGTGTTAAATGGCAGCACCTACCAGGTAAACCTTGTTTTGGGTACCATTACGCCTAAATAACTACTTTGTTTGGAATCAAGATTCAAGAACCAGGAATCAAGAAATACGCATTAAGCTATTAATTAAAAAAGATAGGAAGCGATTCAGGCTATTCCGAAAGAAATGGCATCGTGGTTCCTGGCTCTAATATCTTGACTCTTGATCTTCAGCTTACGGTTGCTACCCTAAATGGCTTTACATCAACCGATTCCCATATTTTTTGAGTAATGTAGGGTTCGCTTCTTTTCCAGGCATCCAGTTCTTCATCAGTTTCAAACTGTAATATCATAACAGACCCAATCATTTGTCCATTATCGTTTAGTATGGCCCCGCCCATAATATAATTGCCGGAAGTTTTAATTTCTTTGGCGGCATCCAAATGGTGCGGGCGTACATTCATGCGGCGTGCTAAAGCGCCCTCATCGGTATAATCATATCCGGTAACTACATATTGGTTCATCAGCTTGCTTTTTTGTTTAACGATTAATAATTGAACAATATAAAATCTTTTATGTTACAAAGTGTTCATTAAAATAACATTAATCGCACATTATTTACAATATTTGCTATTTCATAAAAAACCATAAAAAATGAAAGATCGCCCGCAGGATGAGTTTTATAATCTATATGATAAAGAAGTTGAAAAAATCTATTTTTCACCGGGCCGTGTAAATTTAATTGGCGAACATATTGATTATAACGGCGGTTTGGTAATGCCTTGTGCAATTACATTGGGCACTTATTTACTGGTTAAATTTAATGACGATAATATATTCCGTTTCAGGAGTTTAAATTTTGAAGAAAACCCGGATATACCTTTGCAAGCTTCATACGAAAAAAATGGGGAAGGCTGGTTTAACTACCCTATTGGTGTAATGGAGCAGTTTTTAAAAGATGGTAAAAAGCTGCAAGGGCTTGATATGCTGTTTTTCGGCAATATCCCTATTGGGTCAGGCTTATCATCATCGGCTTCTATTGAAGTAGTTACCGCCTTCGCGTTAAATGACCTTTTTAATTGCGGTTATTCAAAGCTTGAACTGGTGCTGATGTGCAAGTCGGTTGAAAATGATTTTATTGGTGTAAACAGCGGTATTATGGACCAGTTTGCTGTTGCTTTTGGTGAAAAGGATAAAGCGTTATTGCTCAATTGCAATACGTTGGATTATAAGCCTGTTAGCAGCCACCTGGACGAATACATTTTGGCTATCATCAATACCAATAAACCCCGTAAACTATCCGAATCAAAATATAATGAGCGTGTACAGGAATGTGAAACCGCGTTAGCCGCGCTAAAACAAGAACTGGATATTACTTACTTATGTGATATTGATACAAATACTTTCAATCGGTACAAGCATTTGATTGCCGATGAGGTAGTTACTAAACGCGCCAAACATGTTGTTGAAGAAAATGACCGCGTTAAGTTGGCCGCCAAAGCGTTGGATGCCAATAATATTTTAGAGTTTGGCCGTTTAATGTATGCTTCGCATGATTCATTGCGCGACCTGTATGAAGTAAGCGGTAAAGAACTGGACGCCGTGGTTGAGTATAGCAGGACCGATGCCAATGTTGCCGGTGCGCGCATGACAGGCGCCGGATTTGGCGGATGCGCAATAGCGTTAGTTAAAGGCGATCATTTTAAAGCTTTCAGCGAAAATATGATAGTTTATTATACCCATAAAATTGGTTATGCACCATCAGTTTATAGTTCGTTAATTGGCAATGGCGTAAGCGAACTGGTGAATAATGAAACGTTAATTGTGAGTGGTGAATAATATCAATCCCAGTTAACTAATCACTAATTAACCAATCTCACCCCGCATGCGCAAATTAAAATTAGACGAGCTTAACCGGGTTTCGGTAACCGAATTTAAAAAGCAGGATAAATTGCCGGTTGCAGTTGTGCTGGATAATGTGCGCAGTATGCATAACATCGGGTCGATATTTCGAACATCTGATGGTTTTTCGGTTCAGCAGATCTGTTTATGCGGTATTACTGCACAGCCACCGCACCGCGAAATTGAAAAAACAGCGCTTGGCGCTACACAATCTGTTAACTGGGCCTACTTTGACACTCCATTACAGGCCATTGAGCAGTTACGCGCCGATGGTTACCTTATCATTGCCATTGAACAGGCCGAAAACAGCATTATGCTTAATGAGTTTGCTCCCAAACCGGGTGAAAAATATGCCTTAATATTCGGCAACGAAGTAAACGGGGTAAGCGATGAGGTGATGGAAAAAATTGATGTTTGTATTGAAATACCCCAATTTGGCACAAAACACTCTTTTAATGTTGTGGTATCGGCCGGGATTGTGTTGTGGGATTTCTTCGCTAAAATGATAGCCGGTTCATAGGTTTCTATTAGAAATCGTCTTTGCATGGTACGAAGCAATCTCTAAAGAGATAGGCTGCAAACTTGCATAGCCCATTTGCGTCTGTAGAGATTGCTTCGTACCGGGCAATAACGGTAGTTTAATAATTTTTAACTTGTTCCTCTTAATGATTCATCGCGTCCTGCTCTTTTAAAGCGGCGATATTATTTTGATTACTGTAATTGGTGGTCTGGTTGGCAAAATCTTCTAACAATCCTGCTATGGTATCCAAATTATCAGAAACACGCTGGTGCATATCCGGTAGTTCTTTTTCAAGCTTTTTATCGCCCAGGTCTATGTTGTCAACTTCAATTTTAGTGAGTTTTTGTATAATTGCCTGCTGACTGTTTTTCAGATCTTCCAGTTCATGGACAATCTTTTCCATCAATCCAAACTTCTTTAACTTATCCATAATAGTATTTTTTTATGTTGTATAGATAGAACCTCCAAAAAATAAAATTGTTTGGCATTTGGATATTTCACAAATAACTAATACTTTAGTTGTTATGAAACGTACTACGGCCCTGCTACTTTTATTTTGTTTTATATTCAAGGTATCGGCACAACAAATTGATAACGCTTTATTATTGGATTATTACCAAACCCAGCGGTTTGCTGATGCCGCTAAATATTTAAAAAGTATTTACCCTGAACCTGTAACAGATACTAAAGCCTTAACAAACCTGGCCTATACTTCGCGTATGGCGGGCAACCTTGCCGATGCCGAGAGCTATTACCAGCGTATTTATGATAAAGATTCGAGCAACGTAGCAATTTTGTTTAATCTTGGAAATATTAACCTGAGCAGGGGAAATAAAATAAGATCATTGTTATACTATAAAAAGATACCGCGGTTAGACAGTACCAACTTTGCTGTATATAAACAATTGGCCGGCCTTGCCGAGAGCCAGTATGACACGGTTAGTTATGGCAAATATTTGATTAAGGCAAATACTATTAACCCGCAGGAACCGGATGTGGCTTTTGATCTTTTTAGATACCATATTGTATTTAAAAAATACAAGGAGGCAGAAGCCGTATTGGATATAGCCATACAAGCCGATACCGCCAACCTGGTACTATTAAAAGGTAAGGCGCAAATAAATTATCTTCAAAAAAAGAATGCAGAAACCATTGCCAGTTGCACAAAGCTGTTGCAAACCGGCGAAAAAGATGCTTCGGTGACCAATTGGCTTGCAATATCCTATTACAGGCTAAGGCAATATAAATTAGCTATCAATACCTTTCTTACCATGAGTGCGGATAAGCAAAATGAAGGCACCTTTTTTTACATAGGCACCAGTTACGAGGGTTTACTCGATTACCCCAATGCTATTTTATACTTTAATAAAGCGCTTAAAGATGGTATCTCATCAAACGTACCTGATTATTATAATGATATAGGCGACTCATACAGCTATATGCATCTACCCAAAAAAGCGATAGCCGCTTATCAAAAAAGTTTGCAATTTGAAGAGAGGCCACTCACTTATTATTCGCTGGCCAATGTTTACGATGTTGATTTAAAGGACGGTAAAGCCGCTTTAAAATACTATAAAAAATACATGGCCGGTAAGCATGATGAGCAGGAAGAGAAGAAATATATAGACTATGCAACCTTAAGGATACCGCAGTTGAACGGGAAGCAATCAACGCTGCATTAACCGGGCAACGTACTTGCCAATAATATCAAACTCCAGGTTAACTACCGAGCCTTCGCGTACGTTATGTAAGTTGGTATGCTCAAAAGTGTAGGGGATAATAGCAACTGAAAAGCTGTTACCCTGCGAGTTTACCACCGTTAAACTGATGCCATTAACACAGATAGAGCCTTTTTCGACAGTTACATTGCCATGTGCGGCATCGTAAGTAAAGGTGTATTCCCAGCTGCCGTCAAGTTGTTTAAAGCCGGTACAGGTAGCTGTTTGGTCAACATGGCCCTGAACGATGTGCCCGTCAAGCCGGGCATTCATTTGCATACAACGTTCCAGGTTTATAGGTTCATTAAGTTTTAAGTGGCCGAGGTTGGTTTTGTTGAGGGTTTCCTCAATAGCGGTTACTGTATGCCGACCATAGGCTACAGCCACTACGGTTAAACAAACGCCGTTATGCGCTACCGACTGATCGATCTTTAGCTCGTTGCTGATAGCTGATTCGACCGTAATATGCAAGTTGCCCTGCTCATGGTGCAGGTTGGTTATTTTACCTAATGTTTCTATTATTCCTGTGAACATACCCCCCAGCCCCCTAAAGGGGGAGCTTTTATTGCAAAACTAATTATATTAATTTAGGTTTATCGTAAAAGCTATTATCATGCCCAAACAAAGCGCCGGAATATTACTTTACCGAAACAAAACCACCCGGTTAGAAATATTTTTGATACATCCCGGTGGCCCGTTTTTTAAGCATAAAGATGAAGGCGCATGGTCGATACCCAAAGGGGAATTTTTAGACGGTGAAGAACCATTAGCCGCTGCCAAACGTGAGTTTTTGGAAGAAACCGGGCAGCCCATTGATGGCAATTTTATCAAATTAACCCCTGTGCAACTTAAAAGCGGCAAAATAATCCATGCCTGGGCCGTTGAGGGCGACATTAATCATCAAAATATTATCAGCAACCACTTTGAAATGGAATGGCCGCCAAAATCAGGTAAAATGATGTCATTTCCCGAAGTGGACAAAGCCGGATGGTTTGATGCCGACATGGCTAAGTTAAAGCTTAATGCCGCGCAGGTGAGGTTGGTGGAGGAGTTGGAAGATTTGGACAAATAACCTTTCGGTTTTTACCTTTCACCTCCTTTATTTAACTTAGTGGCATGAAGCTATTGAAATACCTGCCTGCAATCTCTTTATTAACTATCCTGCTATCATGCCATACCGCTACAAAAAACAAAATACCTGTTATTGGTTTTGTTGACGCTTTTGAAGATGCAACTATAGCGCAGGCCCGTGTTGGGTTTACCGATGCGTTGAATAAGAATGGTTTTAGCGAGGACAAAAAGAATATTAAAATTGAATATCGCAACGCGCAAAACAACTTACCCACATTAACCCAAATAGTTAACTATTTTATATCAGAACCGGTTGACCTGATGGCTACCTGTACCACCTTATCGTCGGTAACCGCTGTGCAAAAAACAAAAACTATCCCAATTTTCGAAATGGTATCGCCAACACCCGCAAGGATGAAAGTATTGGATGCCAATGGTAAAGCGCCTGCCAATCTATTCGGCGCTGTAGAGGATCTGCAATACATTGATACTTCTTTTTCTATCATACCTAAATTATTAAAGCCAAAAGCGGTTAAATTGGTTATAGGGATGATTTATAATGAATCTGAACCGCAATCGGCCGACGCGATGGAACGTATTAAAGGTTTGGCGGATAAACTTAATATAATATTGATAGCCTTACCGCTTAATTCATCAGCTGATGCGCAACTGGTAACCCAATCATTATTGGGTAAAAATATAGATGCCTTTTTTGCAAACCCCGACAATACGGTATTTGCCTCCTTTGAAACCATATTGAAAAACTGCAACCAGCATAATGTGCCTATATTTACCAGCGAGGCCGGTTTGGTAAAACGAGGGGCAGTTGCCGCCTTTGGCGCTGATATTTATCAATGGGGATACCAGGCAGGGGAGCAGGCTGCGCAATTTTTAAAAACGCATAAAACCGATGGGTTAAAGCCCGAAATGGTGAAAATACGGAAGCGGGTGTATAATCCGGCCGCAGTTCAAAAATACCATATTGCTATCCCGTCAAACTTTGAAGCTGTAAAATAATGGATTTTTACCTCACCGCGTTATTGCAGGGACTTTGCTTTTCGAGTATTGCGTTGGGTATTTATATCTCCATGAAGATATTTAATATCCCCGACATTACCACCGATGGCAGCTATACCTTAGGTGGCACGGTTACCGCTGTAATGCTTTTGCACCATGTACCGGGCTATTTGATTTTGCCTGCGGTAATATTGGCCGGTGGCATTGCCGGGGCCATAACCGGGCTTATTCACACCAAATTGCAAGTAAACCCTTTACTGGCTGGCATATTGGTCATGACGGCGCTTTATTCGGTTAACTTAACCTTTATGGGCCGGTCTAATTTGCCGCTTGTTGGGACCTCATCCATATTCAGCTTAATAAATATTGCCAGTAACCCCAATCAAAATACGCTGATCGTACTGCTCGTTTTTGTGGTTATTATCACACTGCTCATAGGCTATTTACTAAAAACAGATTTTGGTATAGCCATGCGCGCCACAGGCAACAGCGAATCAATGATACGGGCATTAGGCGTTAATACCGACCGAATGAAAATCATTGGCCTGGCATTAGCCAATGCTTTGACGGCCATAAGCGGGTACCTCATTACCCAGTTTCAAGGTTTTGCCGATATCAGCATGGGTATTGGTATCGTGATAGCCGGGCTCGGCTCGGTCATTATTGCCGAAACATTGATAAACTGGTTAAACATCACCTCAGTATGGTCAATTTTAGTGTTGGTATTGGGTGGGGCGATTATATTTCAACTGGTATTGGCCGTTACATTAAATATTGGCGTTGATGCAAATTTATTGAAATTGGTAACCGCTGTTTTTGTATTATTGATTGTAAGTTTACCACGTTTAAAACGTTGACCAATTTAAATTCATGAGCATGTATTCTAAAAACTATTTATACCCGGTAATTGGGTTGAGTTTATTTTTAATAAGCTTTTGTGCAAGTACTCATGTAAAAGCTGCAGAAAGATATTATTACCAATTAAAGGTATATCATTTAAAAACCGAAACACAGGTAACGCGTGTTGAACATTACCTGCAATATGCCTATATACCGGCTATGCATAAATTGGGCGTAAAAAATGTAGGTGTTTTTAAACCGGTGGATGTAGATACCGCCGATCGTAAGATCTATGTATTGACACCGTTCCGTAGTTTTGAAGAACTGGAAAACGCCCCCCAAAAACTGGTAAAGGATGAACAATATTTGGCCGATGGTAAAGATTATATTGATGCTGCATACAATGATGTGCCTTATACCCGTATTGAAACTATTATACTAAAAGCGTTTCCGGATATGCCGGGCTATGCTGTCCCCAACCTTACCGCGAACAAGCCCGACCGTGTTTATGAACTACGCAGCTATGAAAGCCCGACAGAAAAGTATCATATCAGTAAACTAAAAATGTTTAATGAGGGTGGCGAAATTGTTTTGTTTAAGAAGTTGAATTTTAACGCCGCGTTTTATGCGGCTGTTATATCCGGTGGCCATACGCCTAACCTGATGTACATGACCACTTTTAATAATAAACAAGACAGGGATGAGCACTGGAAGGCATTTTCAAGTTCGCCCGAATGGAAAGCGTTGACAGCACAGGAACAATACCAACATAATGTATCAAAAAATGACGATGTTTTTTTGCACCCGGTTGCTTATTCAGACTTTTAATAACCCTTCTGTATGAGAGACGTAATAATGGGCAAAGGCCGCCTGGAAGCATTTAGTGATGGTGTTATGGCCATTATTATTACAATTATGGTTTTAGAGATGAAAGCGCCGGTTAAACACGGTCTTAAGGACTTAATACCCGTTTGGCCTGTTTTTGTCAATTACATAATGAGCTTTATTTATGTAGGTATTTATTGGAATAATCATCATCACATGTTCCATGTGGTGCGTTCGATAAATGGGACTATACTTTGGGCCAATCTTCATTTATTATTTTGGTTATCAATGGTTCCGTTTGTTACGGAATGGATGGGCCAAAGTCGTTTTTCTGATCCATGGCCTATTGCGCTTTACGGAGTGGTGCTGCTAATGGCGGGTATAGCCTATAGCATTTTGGTTATGGTGCTGATACAGCATGAAGGAAAAAACTCAACGCTGGCAACCGCGTTAGGGAAAGATTGGAAAGGAAAGAGTTCTGTCGTAATATATTGCATAGCTATAGCGCTTTCATGCGTTAATTCATACATCAGTTTTGGGTTATATGTGTTTGTGGCTTGTATGTGGTTTATCCCGGATAGGCGGATCGAGAAAAAATTAGTTGAACAAGGGACAGAGTAAAAATTAAATAGATGTTAGATAAAATTGGAATTGCAAAGCGTATAGCTAAAGAAATTAAGGACGGATATTATGTTAACCTGGGCATAGGCATACCAACACTGGTAGCTAACTACATACCAGATGATATTGATGTGGTGCTACAGTCGGAAAATGGTTTATTGGGCATGGGGCCGTTCCCTTTTGAGGGCGAGGAAGACGCGGATATTATTAACGCGGGTAAACAAACCATTACCATGCTGCCCGGATCGGCCATATTTGATTCGGCAATGAGCTTTGGAATGATAAGGGCCAAAAAAGTAAACCTTACCATTTTGGGCGCTATGGAAGTGTCAGAAAACGGCGACATTGCCAGCTGGAAAATACCGGGCAAAATGGTAAAAGGGATGGGAGGGGCCATGGACCTGGTAGCATCGGCAGAAAATATTATTGTTGCCATGCAACACGTAAACAAAATGGGCGAATCGAAATTATTGCCTAAGTGTACGCTGCCGCTAACCGGTATTAACTGCATTAAAAAAATAGTGACCGAACTGGCCGTAATAGACGTATTGCCCGGCGGAGGTTTTAAATTAGTTGAACGCGCCCCCGGTGTAAGTATCGAAGAAATACAAAACGCTACGGCAGGGAAACTGATTATAGAGGGGGAGATACCTGAAATGGATGTATAATTATTGATTGGAGGTTATTTCCCCGGTTTAATTGACCAATGCATATTTAGGTATTTCCAGCCTTTGGTGGTTTGATGCACGGTAGCTGTAAAATAACCATCAAAAGGCATTGTTTTACCTGCTAAATCCGTTATATCTTCATGGAAATTTGCAGCCATCGTAGCATAGTCAGGCGAAGTAGGGTTTATCCTGATGTTTGACCATTTTAAGGTTATCGCTCGCATTTGATGTACTAACGTGTTTTTGATAAATGAATTAGCGGCAGCATAATTTACAAATGCCAAATCCCCGTCAGATGCCATAAAAAAATCCGGTGAATTTTCGAAATAATCAAGCCAGGCAATAGGGCCTTTAGCAGTGATATCTTTGGCTGTATTGTTAGCTAATTGCATAACACTGTCTTTTATCGAAGCTGCCTGGCTTGCAGTAAATGATGTTGTATTTTGTTTGCAGGAAAACAGTAAGCTTAAAGCAAATAGCGGGATATAGAATTTGAGGACTGATGATAATGGCTTATTGGTCATAACAGGGAATGTTTATAACAAATCTAAAGAAAAATGTCATTGTTTTAACACCTGCCGTGGTGCTCCCTGTAATCCTACCTATTTCAATACTTTCGCGCGTAGTTCTCTTGATATTTCTTCGGTAACTTTTAAAATATCATCAGCTTCATGACTGTTGTTGGTGATAATTTTGTCACATTCGTCTTTATAGGGTAATAAAAACTCGTTGTAGGCAGGCATAACGTGGTTTAACCATTTATACATTACGTCATCATTGGAGTAGCCACGCTCTATCAGGTCGCGTTTTAAGCGGCGCTGTAGGGCAATATCCTCATCAGCCTCTACAAATACCTTCATGTCCATTAATGCCGCTATGCCTCTGAAATGCAGGATAAATAACCCCTCCACGATCAATATAGGCGCAGGCTTTATCTCCATCAGTTTAGGTATGGCATTCGGATTATTAAAGGTATATTCCTTTTTGTAGATGGTTTTCCCGTTTAACAAACTGTTGATATCTTCCTCAAAATGCTGATGGTCAACCGTAGCAGGCAGATCAAAATTATACAGCTTATTTTCCTCGGCAGTCATATTATGCGCTACCGGTATATAATAATCATCCTGCGATACCAGGCAAGCCTCATCGGCTGTAAAATGATCAAGGAAACGGTTTAAAAAAAACGTTTTTCCCGAGCCGCTTCCGCCGGCAATACCAATAATATAAGGTTTAGTCATTTGTTGGGCTACCGTAACTTATGCTTACATGAATACGTTTATCTAAAGCGCCTATTGACTCGGCCACGTTTTTGGTCATCACAATTATAACATCTTTAGTTGACTCACTATCATAAATACGGCCCACCACTTTAGCAAAAGTGGTGCGGCCACTCATGGGGTTAGTTATTTTTATAACCGTACCAAGCGGCGCGGTGCGATGCAAAATTAGTTTTTTATTCGAGTCGAGGCTTGGGTCATCGATCCAGGTGGCTACACCTTTCTCTGTTTTTTCAAATAACCCAAACTTGTTCGACGCTAAATGTTTTTCGTAATTACTGCTATCCTGGAACGACGGGGACGTTGAATCGCGGGTGGCAACATGTGTTGGCTGCTGAACCACAGGTTGTGCTTGTGGCGCCGGAACGCCTGTGCGTACTTTCAATATTTGCCCCGGAACCAGGGTAGTTGATGTTAACCCATTTACAGCAGTAATATCTTCAACTGTTGAGTCAAAACGTTTTGCGATAGAAAATAACGTTTCGCCTGCCGATACCTTATACTCCTGCGTGGTAATACCATTATTGGTGCCATTTGCAGGCGCTGTTTTTTGTATCAACTGTTGCGGTGTAATTAGCTGTTGCGTAACCGGTTGTTGTACAACTGGCTTAGTTTGCTGAACAGGCGCGGGTTTGGCAGCCACCGGCGAAAAAGACTGCTCGGTAGGTACTTTAATAATTGCTCCAATTTTAAGCGGCGCGTTATTGTTGAATTGGATAATGACACCGGGTTTTACATTATAGCGCCTGCCTATTGAATAATAGTTGTCCTTTGGATCAAGTTTATGAAGGATAACTTTTTTACCATTTAAGTTCTCAAAACCTATCGAATCTAAAACGGGATTGGCAAATGCAGCAGCGGTAATTGTTAAAAAGGAGGTTATAATTAATAAGATCTTAAATTTCATAATAAATTATTATACAGTAATTTAAAGTTTTAAAGCCTTTAATTCAGCTTTGTTTTTGATATAGATCAAACAGTTTTTATATAGTATGAACGCCTCCGGTTGTATTTTTTGTATATCGCAATTTAATATATCTTCATAAACAACATCCATATCATTCAACACGAACAAGTGCTGTTGCAGCTTTTCTGCTTCAAAAGAATGCAAAGATACAATTCTGAAATTATTGTATTCAAGATAATGCACCCTATTTCCAAAAGGTTCAATTTTTATGCTTGTCCCTTCTAAACAGGATGCAGGCAGCACTTGTGGCAAAAGGATAGGAGCTACCGCATCCTTATCAATTATCGGGTCATAATTCCTTTTAACACCACCGGTTTTAATATCGGCCACCAATAACTTTTTTGGCTGCAAGCGGCTGTTATATAATATCGGCCCGTTAGCAGACAGGTGATCAAACGCGTAAGTATAATTGCTCCATAAATTGGCGCCATTACAGGCATCAACAGCAATTACGCCCTGGTGTACCGGGCTTGTTGCCGATTCATAGTTATGCAATAACAAAACGCCGCCGTAAGCTGCCTCTATTCCGGTAAACCATCTTTCATCCGTTACCAGATCTTTAAAATTAACCTTACCGCTCACCAAATTTACCGAACCGAATGAAACCATTTTTTCTTCGCTGTTCCTGACCTCAACAAAAACGGTTTCGCCCAGACTGTCAATTTCCATGCGCCAAATTACGCCGTTAAATTTTTCGCTGATAAAAGATAATAGCCGGTTCATACAGGTGCAAATATGCTGTTTAATCAAGTGAAAATTATAAAAAAAACCTCTTTCCGTGCAGCGAAAAGAGGGCAAATGAGTGAAGTAGAGTTTGATTGCTAATACCTGTACCCCAATGTTAAAAACGCATTATTATAGGTTTTATTTAAATTAGCTGTAGGTGTTAAACTACCAGCGCTATACGGTGTTAAGGTTTGTGATCCGGTTACGTAGTTATAAGCTAAATCTAAATAATAGCTGCCCAAATGGTAGCCAAAACCGCCACTAACCGTTTGTGTTGAAGTGCCGTTTTGTTTTAACGGCGAGCCCTGCACACCAAAGCCGCCACGCAAAAATACATTGCCGGTTAGCCGTGCCTCAGCGCCAATATGTGCATTAATAGCCGCCTGGTACAACGTTTTTATATTGCTATTATCGTACGAGCTATCGTAACCATCGGCATTATCAATATGTGTTGTACTGTAGTTAACGTATTCAACATCGCCGGTTATAAAGCCAAACTGTTTAATAAATATGGCCAAACCACCTGCCGCTTTAAAAGGCGTGCGGAAAGTATAGGATAACGGGTAATTGTTAGGCCCATTACTATAGATCGCACCGCCGCTATAGCTGGTTTGCAGGCCCTCGCTGTACGAATCATCGATGCTATAATAAGTAGGGGTGGTTATAACAGCGCCGATACGCACGGCATCAACAACTTTATAAATAACACCCAGTTTAATATTTACACCCGAGCCCTTGGTGTTTTGAAATTGAGAATAGGTTGAAATATAATTGCGGTCAACGGCTACATTGTTTTCTAATACAGAAGCTACGCCGCTTTCCGTAAAATTATTGGTCGAATTATAGGCTAAAGTGGTAAGCCCTAATGCAACGCCGATATATAGCTTATTACTATGGTTGGCACCCAATGACAGGTTAACCTCCGATTCGCCGCCCGTCCGCGAAATGCTGTTTAACTGTGTTGCACCGGTATAGGCATTGCTTTTATAAGTTGGGTTGGTAACACCGTACTGATCGATCAGGTTTTGATTGTAGGCCCAGCTTTGTAAAGAACCATCGGTTATGCCATTGCTGTTAGCTAAATTGGCATAATAGTCAGTTATTGAGCTTGAATTATTTTTACCGGCGGCATAAATATTTTCGCCATAATCATTTGTCCTGCTGTAACCAATGCCATAATTAAGGCTTAGCCATCCTTTAGTTTTATCCTGCCCCGTTGGGGTATTTAACCTCGAATAAAAAACGATAGCGGCATTGTTTAAATTTAAACTGTTTTTTGAAGCTGTATTTGATTGCCCCAGGTAAGTGGCATTTACTTTCGAACCATCAAACTCAGGTGTAATGCTTAATTCTGATTTAGTGAAAAACCCTAAACCTGCCGGGTTGCCGCTAACGGAACTTAAATCGCCGCCAATGGCTGTTCCGGCATTCCCGATACCTTTTATGCGCGATGTTGTGCCGGTTTGAAAAGTAGAGTAGCGTATTGCATCCTGCGAATATTGGGCAAAGCCGCTTTTGCTAATTGCTGTCAAAGCAATTATAGAGAGTATATATTTAAATTTCATAGATGTTTCCCGATGCATCAATATTAAGGCCTAACCGGTCGGCCCCCGCCACCACTCGAAGTGCTGCTGGTTGAACCCGAACTTGTATTACTGCTTGTAGTATTATTATAAGTAGGGGTAGTATTTTGTTGAACAGGCCTGTAGCTGTTATCTCTTGTATCGCGGGTAACAGCGGTATTGGTAGCCCTGTTAGCACTTGTGCCGGTACGGGTTACATTGCTGTTATTAATATTTACTAACGGATTGCCGGGATAATAAGCCACCCGCGTTACACCGGGCGAAGGGGTTGTCCTGGCACCACGGGCATTGGGGTTAACACCAATTGAGGCAACTGTACTGCCCGAATTGTGGTTGTGATGGCGATAAGAACCGCCGTAGCCGCCACCACCACCGCCGCCAAGTATATAAGCAGAATAAATGTCGCCGTAACCAAAATCATCATATCCACCCATATCATAAGGTGAATAACCGTAATCATAAGGCGAATAAATATAAGGGTTGTTGTAAGTATTAGCAGGATTGCCTCCCTGGCCATAACCGGAATTATAAGCGGAATAATCTAAATTATAATCCGAGCCTGCCCCAAACCCGTTGTTATAGGGAACATAGTTATAATAAAAGTCATCATCATAATCAAACGGCGAATAATTGCTGAAACGGTTTAAGCGGGTAGCGTAATCGCCATAGTAATAATAGTTATCATCACCGCTATAACCATTGTTGCCATTTTGATAATTGGCATCGGTTAAGTATTCGGTTTGGTCGCCGGCTTTGGCTTTTGTATAATAAACATCGTCGTCATTTACAGCGTTTTTTACACTAACCAGCTGATTAGGAGCAGAGCAGGAACCCAGTATTACCATACTGGTCAAAACAATTCCGGTTAACAGGTCTCTTTTCATCTTATATTAAGTTTAGCTTGGCTATCCGGGGTAAATAACTTTTAAATTTATAAATTTGACCGCAATAATAAGTAATTAAACAGTCAAATTCTATTCCGTAATTTATGAGTAAAGGTGTTGTAAGTAAAGATGAAGATTATTCACAATGGTATAATGACCTGGTGATCAAGGCTGATATGGCCGAATATTCACCTGTAAAAGGTTGTATGATCATTAAACCCTATGGTTACTCCATTTGGGAAAAAATGCAGGCCGTATTAGATAAAATGTTTAAAGATACCGGCCACAGCAATGCCTATTTTCCGTTATTTATTCCAAAATCTTTTTTTTCAAAGGAAGCAAGTCACGTTGATGGTTTTGCAAAAGAATGCGCCGTTGTAACCCACTACCGTTTAAAGAACGATGGCAACGGTAATATTGTTGTGGATGAAGATGCCAAATTGGAGGAAGAACTGATCATCCGCCCAACATCTGAAACTATTATCTGGAATACGTATAAAGGTTGGATACAATCATACCGCGACCTGCCCATTTTGGTAAACCAATGGGCCAACGTAGTGCGCTGGGAGATGCGTACCCGTATGTTTTTACGTACTACCGAGTTTTTATGGCAGGAGGGCCACACCGCCCACGCCACCGCCGACGAAGCCATTGCCGAAACCGAGCAAATGCTGGGCGTATATGCTGATTTTGTGGAGAACTGGATGGCATTGCCTGTTGTAAAAGGTAAAAAAACCCCTAACGAGCGTTTTGCAGGTGCGCTGGATACTTATTGTATCGAAGCTTTAATGCAGGATGGTAAAGCCCTGCAGGCCGGTACATCGCACTTTTTAGGGCAAAACTTTGCCAAAGCGTTTGACGTAAAATTTACCAGTAAAGAAAATAAGCTGGATTATGTTTGGGCAACCTCATGGGGCGTATCAACCCGCTTAATAGGCGCGTTGATCATGGCGCACTCGGATGATGCAGGCCTGGTATTGCCACCTAAACTGGCACCCATACAAGTGGTTATTGTGCCTATTTATAAGCATGATGAAGAACTGGAAAACATTACCGCTTATGTAAACACGCTTACTAAATCATTAAAGGCAAAAGACATTTCGGTAAAGTTTGATAAGCGCGATACACACCGCCCCGGCGCTAAGTTTGCCGAATATGAACTAAAAGGTGTGCCTTTGCGCGTTGCCATTGGCAGCCGCGATATGCAAAACGGAACAGTTGAATTGGCCCGAAGGGATACTAAAACCAAGGAAACCATTAACCAGGAAGGTTTGGCTGAACATATTGAAGCGCTATTAGAGGAAATTCAGGAAAATATATACAAAAAAGCCCACGCATACAGAGCTGAAAATACAACCGAGGTAGATAGCTATGACGAGTTTAAACGTATGCTTGATGAACAGCCAGGATTTTTATCGGCCCATTGGGATGGAACCTCCGAAACCGAACAGCAAATAAAAGATGAAACTAAGGCTACAATTCGTTGCATACCTTTGGATAATAAACAGGAAGAGGGCAAGTGTATTTTAACAGGTAAGCCATCAAGTCAAAGGGTGTTATTTGCACGGGCATATTAAGGTAGGTGAATGGTTGATTGGGTTGATTAGGTGAGTAGTTGGCTTTTAGGTGAATGGTTTATAAAGTTGATTAGGTGAGTGGTTAATTTTTAAGTGAATAGTTGATTGGGTTGATTAGGTGAGTAGGTGGTGTTTTAAAAAGAAATTAAATATTTTGCATATTAGACGAATAGCTGTTCACTTAATCAACTCCATAAACCTAATCAACTAATAATGGCCTCATTTACTGAATTGGAAGTTTGGAAGCAATCGCGAAAAATAAGGGGCATGATTTCTGATTTGGTAAAGAAATTTCCAATAGACGAAAAATATAGGTTAGCAGATCAAATCATTCGCTCGTCCCGTTCTATTGGGAACAATTTGGCAGAAGGACACGGGCGGTTTCACTACCAGGATAATATTCGCTTTTGTATTATGGCGCGAGGTTCATTATCTGAAACGCTAGACCACCTATTAATTGCAATTGATGAAAAAATAATAACGGAAGATGTTTTAAAGTCTTTCCAAATTGAATACGATAGCTGTTTAAGATTATTAAATGGCTATATTCAATACCTTAAAAAGAAAAAAGTTGATGAGTTGACGTAATAACCACTCACTTAATCAACCTAATAAACCCAATCAACCAACTCATGAAATTCGCAACAAAAGCAATACACGCAGGGCAGGAGCCCGACCCGACAACCGGGGCGGTGATGACACCGATTTACCAGACATCAACTTATTGGCAAAAATCGCCGGGAGATAATAAAGGGTTTGAATATTCTCGGGGCACTAACCCAACGCGTAAGGCATTGGAGAGCTGCCTGGCAGCATTAGAGAACGCGGAATTTGGTTTGGCTTTCTCCAGCGGGATGGGTGCTACCGATGCTGTGATGAAGCTATTAATGCCCGGCGATGAAGTAATTACCGGTAATGACCTATATGGTGGCTCTTACCGCATGTTTACCAAGATATTTGCCAATTACGGTATCAAGTTTCATTTTTTAGACTTGTCAAATCCTGAGATAATTAGGCAATATGCCAATGATAAAACGAAACTGATCTGGATAGAAACGCCAACTAATCCTACAATGCAAATTGTGGATATTGCGGCTATTGCGAAGATCGGCAAGGAGAAGAATGCATTAACCGTAGTTGATAATACTTTTGCTTCGCCATACCTGCAAAATCCTATCGACCTGGGCGCTGATATTGTAATGCACTCGGTAACCAAATATATTGGCGGCCACTCGGATGTGGTGATGGGCGCTTTAATGCTGAATGATGAAGCATTGTACAAACGCCTTTGGTTTATCTATAATGCCTGTGGCGCTACGCCGGGGCCTATGGATAGCTTTTTAGTATTACGCGGTATTAAAACCCTGCATCTGCGTATGAAAGCGCATTGTGAGAACGGCCGGATCATAGCTGAGTTTTTAAATGCACACCCCAAAGTGGATAAAATATACTGGCCGGGTTTTACTGATCATCCAAACCATGATATCGCCAAAAAACAAATGCGCGATTTTGGCGGCATGATATCCATAACCATAAAGGGCGCCGACCTGCAGGAAACATTCCGCGTAGCGTCTTCATTTAAAATATTTACGTTAGCTGAGTCGTTAGGAGGAGTGGAATCGTTGATCAATCACCCGGTTACTATGACACATGGCTCTATACCCAAATCCGAGCGCGATAAAGTGGGCGTAGTAGATAATTTGTTGCGTTTAAGTGTAGGCGTAGAGGATGTGGATGATTTGCTGGAGGATTTGAAACAAGCGCTTAGCCCCCCAACCCCCTAAAGGGGGAGGGCTTAAACATTATGCAAGTCCAGTTCACAAATCAAAAACTCCCCCTTCAGGGGGTTGGGGGGCTACAATCCTTCCTCGATTCGAAAGTAATCCAATACAATAGGCCGGATTTTATAAAGAACGACCCTGTTTGTATCCCGCACCTGTTTACCAAAAAGCAGGATATTGAGATCATGGGCTTCTGGGCTGCAACGCTGGCCTGGGGACAACGGGTTACTATTATCAATAAGTGCCGGGAACTGATCACGTTAATGGATGGCGCGCCGTATGATTTTATCATCAATCATGAAGAGCCCGATCTGAAAAAGCTGCTTCACTTTAAACACCGAACCTTTAATGATATTGATACGTTGTATTTCATTGCTTTCTTCAGGTATCATTATCAAAATCACGCCTCACTGGAAGACGCATTCATACCCAATCAAACTGTCATCCTGAGCGATAGCGAAGGATCTATGAAGCGATCAGTAACGAACAATGCCGAGCCTATTGAAAAATACCTGAATCATTTTAGAACGTACTTCTTCTCTTTGCCCGATTTCCCTCACCGCACCAAAAAACACGTATCCTCACCCTCACAGAAGTCAACCTGTAAACGCCTGAATATGTTCCTCCGCTGGATGGTCCGCAAGGATGACTGCGGTGTAGATTTTGGGATATGGAACCAAATAAAGCCCGCAGAGCTCATAATGCCATGCGATCTGCATGTTGACCGTGTTGCCCGCAAACTCGGCCTCATCACCCGCAAACAAACCGACTGGCAAACCGCTGTGGAGCTTACTGAGCGGTTAAGAGAATTTGACCCGACAGACCCGGTTAAATATGATTTTGCTTTATTTGCTTTGGGGATAGAAGAGAAGTTTTAGATTTTTATTTTGGGGATTTCACTGATTTTGATTGATTTCACCGATTATCTTTGAATAGATAA
>Ga0206943_1111_pt1 | contig 20979 bp, 14 predicted proteins | sample Alteio_BWOrgHeat_7_FD_153243 | JGI IMG/M metagenome (GOLD analysis project Ga0206943, IMG submission 153243) | Enriched cells from forest soil in Barre Woods Harvard Forest LTER site, Petersham, Massachusetts, United States -... | ecosystem: Environmental > Terrestrial > Soil > Temperate forest > O... | reverse complement strand
GTTCGATAAAGCTTTTGCCGCCGATCAGTGCGCCGGCGGTATATAAGCGTATTACTTGCCGGTCGCCGGAATCTTTATAAATAAAAGCCATACCAAAGCCGCTGGACAGGAACCAGGCTTTTTTGACGGTATCGCCTTTTTCATGAAGTGGGGTATCGCGGGCAAAAAAATGCGGCTGCATACGCTCGGTTAGATACTGGTAATATTCGGGTGATTGTGCCATATAACTATTTACGACTTTGAATAGCTGTTCCAGGACAGGCTGATGTTTTTTCATAGATAATAAGTAGATGATAGGTGTGCATGTAAGTGCTGTATATATCTTAAAAGTGCGTTTTACACTTACGGTTCGTTTCTGTTTTTAAATATCATTTTCTTCTTTTTAAATAAAGGGCCCCGCACCAACGGAAAGCCCTTTACACTCACTTTAATTAACTAACCGCTTCTACTAAGCTTCTTTTATTCCTTGTCATCTTCATTTACTTTGATGCATATCCAAATGATAAAGCCCACCGGGAATACAAAGGCGATGGCATAGGAATGGTCAAGTTTTTTCATAGGTAGACGGTAGCATTTTAATGCTTTGCATAACCCTTTCGGAAACTCATAGGGATATAGGCATCTTCCTGGTCGATCTTGTGCAGGATCGCTGACCGCATCTGCTCGATAAAACGGGTATGGCTCAATACCTTCCGGCGTTTGATATCGATAAAGATGCGGTTGGCCCGGTGCAGGTTGACCTGGAATAGTTGTTCCATGCAGTTAACCAAGTCGCCGAGGCTGGCTTCGCCGTTATTGACCTGTTTCGTTTCATAAAGACCATAGACCAGTTCGACCAGGTTGCAAACATCGCCGGTCCAGTGTAATTGTCTGCCGCGCAAACCCTGTGGGTGCAATAGTTCTATTTCCCGCAGCATTTCCCGCAGCATTTTAAGCTGTTCGAGCAAATAGTCCTGTAATTTATCATAGGCCATAAATTTAGCGAACAGCGCTGTGCGCTCACCCGGTGGCAATGCGCCATGCCCTACGGCGGAGCCCATCCAGCGACCAGTAAATTCTTCGCCGGTCAATACGTCTTCAAGGCCCATGGTTTTGATCTTGTATTGTTGATAATAGGCCACGTGGCGGTTTAAAAAGTGGCGGACGGCGTCCAGTTCTTCGCGATAGTAGACCATCCATTCAAAGCGGTCCCCGATGGGGCGGTTGCAAAGCAGCCAGATGAGTTCATAATAGTAAAACTCCAGGGCTTTGAACCGTGGTTGTATTTGTTTGGTGTATTGTTTTTCCTCGTTGTTGCTGGTAAATGGATGCGCGGCGGTATGTGCATTTAATTGTTCCAATGCTTGCTTGGTATAGCGCAAACAAGTTTTGAATTGTGCGATGGGGTCGCCGAAGTCGGGTTCGGTTCTATCCAGTTGGTGCTCTAATTCCTGGTATAATTGTTCTGAAAATTCAATTAACATATTTTTGCTTTAAAAAGCGGCCGCCTGCTCCAACAGGCAGCACGCCTCACGATTAATTAACTAATTTATTTATTAACTCAATTCATTTAAGTAATGAAAAAACATAAAGAACGATGGAGTTTTTTAATAGTTCACTCTGCGTAAACCAATCTTTTCGTATAATATTTAGGGTATTCCCGGTAGCCTTGCTGTTCAAAAAAAGCATGTTCCCGCGTCCGCCAGTCCATGCATTGTACCTGTATGCGGTCGCATTTTCTTTTAAGAGCCTGTATGACCACGTATTGTTCCAATTCCTTCCCAATACCCATGTTGTTGATACCTTCTTCAACCGATAAATAAGTAATGATCGCCAATTCACCGTCAAAACCCAATTGCGGGAGATAATGCACCGAGATGAACCCACGGATCTCTTTGTCCAGCTCACAAACAACTATCTCATGGTCTTTCTGGCCGTGTAACTTTTCAAGCTGCGTGATCAGCAAACTGATCGTGGTTTTATAACCCAAGGCCTCCAGTAATTGCCGAATCGCCGGCGCGTCTTTATAATTTGCGGTTCTGATATTCATATCGCGCTTTGTTAATTTTCGCTGTTTGGCTTTTAGGCGGCCAGCCCGATAATTCGTTCTATATCATCATGCCCGATCAAACCGCTGTCACTTATTAACCCGGTCTGGCTGAAGCCTAATAAATCCGGCCCATCCAAGGCATTATACAGCTTACGGATGGTAGCATCCGTGCCGTATTTAGCCAGCAGGATGGCATCCTGGTAGATGTTCACCATCACTGTGTCGTAGTTGGACATCGCCATGGCCTTTGGTGATTCCAAAAATGCTTTAGCCATTTTAAAATAAGCGGCGCGCAGGCAAACGGCACTATTATATAAAGTTACCTCGACACTAAACACTTCGATGATATTTTCAATTTTTAGTGCCAATTGAGCAAGTTCGTTTTCATCACCGGTGACTTCAATGGTGATCAATATAATGTCATGAATATCAGTTGGGGCGTAGCTTAAACTTTTGATGGGGATGAGTTTTTTCTCGATCACTCCTGTGACCAGGTGAAGCAGGCCAGGCCTGTCCTCTGCTTTGATGGTCAATAGATAATTTTCCTTTTTCATATTTATATTATTTTATTTCCAGCATTACTACCGACAAAGGCGGTAATGTTACGTTTATTTGGTTCTTGGCAATTGTCGCGCCGCTGAAGGACACGATTTTAATTTTATCGGGTTGCTCAAACGTGTTAGTGTCAGAGAATTTGGCCGAGGTCAATATTTGGCCAGTTATCGTATTGGCCTTTGTCAAACCTAAACTTGCAACAACATCAATACTTTGGTGCGAATCAAGATTCACAAGTGATACGTGTACAACACCTTTACTGTCTTTTGAGGCTGAAACATTAACCGCCGGTATGCTTTGATATTGATAGTTATAATTTGGCACCTGAAGTTTTACCGGCAACCAGGTGGCATCCTGGTGCGCTTTATACAAGTCAAATACATGATAGGTCGGTGTCAGTAACATTTGATTGCCTTTAGTAAGGATCAACGCCTGCAATACATTTACCGCCTGGGCCAAATTGGCCATTCTTATCCGGTCGCAGTGATTGTTAAAAATGTTCAGCGTAGAAGCAGCGATTAGCGCGTCTCGCATCGAGTTTTGCTGGTACAGGAAATTTGGATTGGTGCCCGATTCAGGAGCCAATGATATGCCCCATTCATCAACTGCCAGCATCACCTGTTTGTGTGGGTCATACCTATCCATAATCGCAGCATGATTAACAATGATTGTCTCGATCTCCAGGGCATTCTTCATCCCTTTAAAATATTGATCTTCGTTAAAGCCAGTTGCTGGGCCGTGGCCAAATTCGTTATCTACCGTTGTATAATAATGCACACCTATACCTTGCATCAAATAAAGTGGGATGCTACTCATGACCACTTGTGTCCAATGGTAATCATCCGCGTTAGCACCGCTTACCATTTTTTGTAAAGGAGAACCGGGATAGCTTTTGCAAAAAGCAGCAAACTCCCGGTATTTATTGGCGTAGTCTTCAGGTGTCATCCTTCCCCCGCAGCCCCAACTTTCGTTGCCCACGCCCCAGAATTTGACGTGGTAGGGCTCGGTTTGCCCGCCAGCCTTACGCAAATTAGCCAGCGTGCTTTTCCCATCAAAGTTCAGGTACTCAATCCAGTCTTTCATTTCCTGTGGTGAACCGGTACCCATATTACCGGCTACATAAGGCTCACAGCCTATCAGTTTACATAACTGCATAAACTCCGTGGTGCCGAAGCTATTATCCTCGGTCACCATGCCCCATTGGGTGTTCACGGTTTCGGGGCGTGTTTTTTTGTCGCCGATCCCGTCCCGCCAATGGTACTGATCGGCAAAACAGCCACCGGGCCAACGGAGCAAGGGCACCTGGATCTTTTTTAGCGCGTCCACCACATCTATCCGGATTTTACCATCTTTATAAACCCCGTCATAGATACAGCGGCCCAAATGTTCGGCAAACTGGCCGTAGATATTTCTATTGATTATTGTGTGTCCCGTATCACTGATGGCGATCACGGCTCTTTCTCCAAAGGTGTACTTGGTGACCTGGGCATAAACAGTTATGCCATAGCCTAGCAAGGTCAACGCTGTTAAAACTTTCTTATATACGTGCATCTTTATTTGGTGGCTAATTTATCGTTCAATGCCGCAAAGGTCTTTTTATAGGCATCGTTTTGCGGATCTTTATCGAGCGTATGTTTGCTCCAAGCCAAAGCTGTTTCTAGTTCTTTTTTATCATCGCTGTATTTGAGAATATAATTGGCATTAAAATCCAATAGCTTATAATCATTAGCCAATTCGTATTTATTGGTATAGTTAATAATGCCCTGGCAGAAAACGGACCAGTCTTTGTTGAAATAGAAATAAATCTTCGCCTTGGTGATAGTGCGATCTGCCGTTGTCGCATCGTATTTTTTTGTAATAGTTTGGGTTAAGGCTGCCCAGTCGGGCGCATCGCCGTTTATAGCTTGTTCAGCCGGGTCGATGATGTCCGTTTTTACCGAAGCGTCCCTTGCCTTAACCGACGGATCGTGCTCAGTAACCGCGTTATTGGTGGTTTGCGCCTGAACCAGGCCAGCTGACAAGGCCAGCATTAGGGTAATGATAATGATCTTTTTCATTTTGTTTAATTGATTTGATGTAAGGATGTAATGAATTGATTATGTATTCCAAATTGTTTATTGGGAGTAGCTGAAGCGACAATAACGAGTTGCCCGCCATGCATGATTTCCTGCTGCGTGAGCCAGTTACGGTCAATCGGTTTACCATCCAGAGTGACCGAATCGATATACTGGTTGTTTTTTCTATAATTATTTACCGTCATGTGTAGTTTGCCTATTATTACTGCTTTGAATAATGGAACATGCAAATACCAGATTGGCCAGCCAGGACAGGCTGGCGAAAGGCCGACGGCGGCCAGGACATACCAGGCAGACATAGACCCCATGTCTTCGTCCATGGTTTGCAGCAGCCCGTCGGGGCGGTTATTGTACACCCGCCCGATCTGCGGGCCGATGCCCCTATAGTTTTCATCCTGGTAATATTGGATGACGGTGTCTTTAGCATAGCGATGAATAATATTTTGTGATTTCCAGGGCTCTTCTGTAAAGTTATATAGGTAGGGGACCTGTATATCGGGCTCGTTGGCCGCGTTGTAATAGTCACCAGCAAAGAACTCATCGAGTTGTTGGAGGTATTTTGCCTCGCCGCCGCAGGCATTGATTAATCCTTGCTGGTCGAAGGGCGCAAACCAGCGGTATTGCCAGATCGTGCCCTGGTACATCTTCCTTGCTTCGAGTTTGTCCACATCCGGCTGGGTCAGGTCTTTAAAATCTTTGTTCCAGTACGTTTTCCAGTTAACCGCTTTAGCCAGCCATGTTTTGGCGGCGATATCATCGCCGGTGAGTTTGAGGATTTGCGCCAGCGCCCAGCAATCATAACTGCTTTCCAGCGCCTTATCGGGCTTGGTAAAATCGAGATTCTCCGCCTCGCTGATCAAGGTGGCCTTGATGCTCCCGAAGTCTACCTGGTATCCTTTCCGGTAGGCATCCAGCAAGACCACCAGGGTATGCTCGGTACGGACCGTATTGGCCGGTTCGCTGTCGGTCGCCCAGTTCTGTTTGCCGGTTTTGTACAGGTTCGCCAGCGAGGTGATCATGGCCTGGTAACGGTTCGGTTGGAGGATGGAAAGCAAGGGCAGGGTCGTCTTGTAATTATCCCAGACCGACCAGCCGGCATAAGCCTTGCCCCGCATATGATAAACATTACCGTCATTGGCCCGGTAAGCGCCATCCGGCTCAGTCAGCTCGAACGGTGCCTGTAAGCAGCGATATAACAGCGAATAGAAAAGCTTTTCTTCTTGTTGATCTCCTTTGACCAGCAGGCCGGAGAGTTCGTAATGCCAGGCGTCCTGGCCGGCCCTTTTTACCTGCGCAAAGGACCAGGGGGTTAATGCCCCCTCCGCATAAGCGACGCTGACTGAAGAAAAGGCGATGCGCAGCGTTACATTCGTATAATTGGTCCGGCAGGTCAAGCTATGCGCGGTACTGTCGGTAAATCGCACCGGCTCATCAAAACGCAGGGCATAATAGAACCGGTAAGCGCCTGCCCGGCACGTCGTCCCGCTTTCCACCCAGCCGGTGACCTTGCTGCCGACAACGGAATGCTGCTCCGCTTTGAACCCGTTGGCCAAGGTATGCGCCAGGTCGATATAAAATCCATGTTTGCCCGCCGGAAAACGGTAATTTTCCAGCCCGCTTTTTTCTTTTAAGGTAAACCGGCATCCAATCCCGTTGGTAAAGCTGACGGCGTAGTAGCCGGGCGAACCGCTTTCCGTTTTTTTAAGGAGTTCATGGGCGGGCTCATCGGTAAACGGTTTGATCAGGATATTCCCGCCGCTGCCCTGGCAACCGACCCCTTCGAGGCGGCCGTGCGTAAAACCCAAAAACACATTGGCTTTATGCTCATAACCCGTATGCGTATTCGGGTAGGTCTGCGGGCCGATGTCCAGCATCGAAAACGGGTAAGATGCGGCAGGAGATAGCTGGCCGTGGTCACCGGAGGTGCCCAGGAAGACATTGACAGGCAGCGGTCGTCCCGGTACCTGCGCTGCAACATAGAGGGCTGCAACTATTAATAAACCGATCAGCAGGTAAGGTCTCATTTTTTGATCATTTTAAACAGTTTTTCCATCGTAACGACTTTGAAATGCTGGTCGTGAAGGTATTTGATATATTCTTCGAATAATGCCGGCGGTACGGTCACCCAGGGGTGCGCTGCATCGGGTACGCCGTGGATGGTAAAGACCACGGCCTTGCCGTCTTTCGCCTGGTTGACCGCATCGTAAAAGAGCTGCCGGTTGTTGCTCAGCAGCGTATAGCTGGGCAGTGTCAGCCGATCGTCTTTTGCCGGGTCAAAAGCCCGGTCCCCGCCTACACGGGCCGTTATATAGCCCATTTCAGTAAGAATTTTTAACGATACCTGACTGGTAACATAGGCAGGATAGGCAAAACTGGTAGGTTTTGGGATATGCAGGCTGTCGCATTTACGCTCCACATAAGTGATTTCGGTACGCAACTGTGCATCGGTTAACCCATCTACGTTCTGGTGGTGCGCGGTATGGTTGCCGATCTCGAAGCCCCAATCGGACAATTGTTTGATCTGCGCCCAGCTCATGTATTTGGTGCTGTCCGGCCAGCCGGGAAATTCACAGACATAAAAAGTGGCCTTAAAACCGTATTTCTTAAGCAAGGGGGCCACATAGGTATAATGGCTGATACAGCCATCGTCAAAGGTCAGCACGACAGTTTTATCAGGCAGGCGCTTTTGGGCGTAACCCATAAGCGAAGCCAGCAGGAACAGAAGGCTGAATAGTTTCTTTTTCATTTATTTGGCCTCCAGTAATGCTTTGGTTGGAAATTTGGGGAACGGGCGGTGCGGTTCGTCCTGGTACCAGTAAGAAACTGTGGCGATATCGGAATGCTCGATGAGGAAACGATGCTGGCTTTGCCAGCCCAGGTCCTGTATGGTGACCTTCAGGTCCTTTTTAAAGTAAATAGGGTCGGGAATATGAAAGCGGTAGAGTCCGAACCACTGCCCGGCGATAAAAGCCGTATCCGGCTGGGTGATCTGCGGCATTCCGGAATAGGCGGTGCTGTACGCGGCATACCTGCCTGGTTTGTGCGGGTCGACAAAGGCATAAGAGCCGAGGAAATAATCTTCCAGCCCGGTGCCGTTGATGGTCGGGAATTTCGTATCGCCATCCATATAGAACTTGATCTCGCCTTCGCCCCACCAGCCTTCGTTCTTTACGCCGATAGCCATGTAGGTGCCGACATATTGCCCCTTGCCCTGTATGCTGTCCAGCAGGACATGGATACCGCCCGTGGTTGGGTTGGAGCGGCGGAACTGCGCATGAAAATAAGCCGCATCCTTGGATACTTTGGTTAAAGCATAGTCGATCTGATAAAAGAGCATAATATCCTCTTTGTTGAGGTTTTCGACGGTCATCCGGCAATGCTTGCGGAACGGCATCGGCCAGTAACAGTTAAAGGCGCTGCCGGGGTTGACCGCAATGGGCTGCGCATTCACCGGCGCATAGCTGCCCAGGCCCATGCAAAAGAAATCGCCGAGCGGTACTTCTACCGAGGGTTCTGGTTCGTTATCCCAATAGATACGCAATACCAGCGAACGCCAGTTGCCGGTCGGGGTCATCCAGATATGGCGGATGATCCCGGGGCCTTCGGCATCGGCGATGGTATAGATCGTGCCTGCTTTGATCGTCTCAAATGGGTTCATTTTCCAGCCCAGCCCAAGTTCACGCGCGGCGACCTGGGAACTGCCTGTTGTCGCCATCCCGCCCTTGCCTTTTTCCCCGGTATGGTTTTCCGGGCTGATCGAACGGCTTCGGGCATTGGACTGCATATAGATATTACCCGGGCCAAAAGTCAGGTCCTGCGCCCGGGCTATACTGGCACTACCGAACAAGCAGAGGAAGATGATTAATATACGTTTGCTAATTTCCATTAAACTTTCTTTAATTATAAATCTCACTTTGCTCCGGCACAACTTCACCCGCCGAAGACCTAAATTTCCAGCTATAAGTTCCGGAGCCAAGCCGAATGATCTTTACGGTTTTGCCGTGGACATCCAGTTGCAGATCAGCGGTTGTATTTGGCGGTACTGTGGTTGTGTAGGTTACTATATTATTCGATGTTTTCCAGCCGGAACTAATCATGCCATAGGGGGATTCATGGTCACTTTGAAAATTGTCCAGCCCGGTGACAATATGTGGCCGTAATAAAATATGCTTAAAGCCTGGCTTCTTCTCATCGATATTAATGCCACCTAATCCCTTATAGAACCAGGCACTGATCTCGCCGAAAAAGATATGGTTGAGGGAAGATTGCATGTTCCAGTTTTCCGGTAGTGTTGTCATTCCCTGCTTCATCCAATATCCATAAGAAGGGTAGGTTTCTTTAGTGGCAAGTTGATATGCCAGGTCAGCATATCCATTTTCGCTTAAAGCATTTAGCAATGTTTTGCTTCCCAAAACACCAATATCAAAATGCAGGCTATCCTGAGTCGCACTTTTGGCCAACGATGCAGCAACCCCACTTTTCAAGTTGTCCGGCACCAGGCCCCAGTGCAGCGCGGCGCTGTTTTCGGTTTGAGACCCACTGCCGTAGCTTTGCGTTTCTTGATGGTAAAATTTACGGTTAAAAGCCTCTTTGATCTTTTTGGCCAATTGTCCATATCTTTTCTCGTCTTCCCTTTTGCCAAGTAACTTAGCGGCCTTAGCCAATATTACCACATCATTATAGTAATACGCAGTTGAGGTAAGTTCTACATCAGCATGAGATTTAATTGCCTCCCGGTCACCCAACCCTTCAGGTATTAGGCCCTTTGGATGTGTTTCATCCAAATGATCGATATACCGTTTCATATTGCGATAGTTATCAGCTAATGCTTTACTGTCGCCATAGAACTGGTACAGTTCCCAGGGAATAATAATCAAGGCGCTTAACCAGTCAACTGTGTTATAGTGTTCATAGCCCCAGCCCGATGATGGGATAATAGCGGGCAGCATACCATTTGAATTTTGTTCATCCCGCAAATCGGCCAGCCATTTCTCATAGATGGTAATGCTGTCAAAGTTGTATAGGCCGGTTTCAATAGCTAAATGTGCATCTGCTGTCCAGCCATTCTTTTCTCTTTGCGGGCAATCTGTAGGATAACCAAACAGGTTGGACAAATAAGAGTTGTTTGTGGCTTCCCATAATTTATTGATAACCGGGTTAGATGAACTGATATGTCCTGCTGTTGGCACTTCGCTATGCATTACAATACCAGTCAAATTGCCTTTATTCAAATTAATTGGCTTATTACTGGTTACTTCAACATACTGGAACCCCTTATAATTGAAAGCAGGTCTAAAGGTCTCATTGGTTGTACTTCCCTTCAGCGTATAAATATCTGTTGCAAAAGGGTCGGTATTATCCGTCGGCCTGTGATGCACGTCAATATTGGAAATATCTACATGACCATTCTGATACAAACGTTCACCATGTTTTAATTTAATAACTGTACTGGGGATGCCCGTTAACTGTATCTTATTGACTCCTACTATATTCCTGCCCAGATCATAGACGTAATCGGTATCATTATATTTCGTATAGGACACAGGGCAAATGTTTTCAACGTCCCGGATCGGGTAAAAGGCTTGGGCAGTTATATTTGAAGATGGCACACCGGTTATAATAACCTGCTTCCAATTATTATCGTCAAAACCAGGATTGTTCCAACCCTCGATCTCTTTGTTGGCATCTACATGCTCACCAGTATAGATGCTATTAAATATAATTGGGCCAAGTGCAGTTTTCCAGCTTTTATCGGTGGATATGGTTTCCACGCTGCCGTCATTATAAGTGATCCGCAAATCCATGCAAAATGATGGTCTTGCCCGCCAGGGAGCTTTATCAAAATACCATACCGCGGTACTTTGCAGGTTATACCAACCATTTCCCAACAGTACGCCAATGCTATTATTACCTTGTTGTAACTGTGTAGTCACGTCATAGGTCACGTACAAGTTCCGGCGGTCAAAACGGGTGTACATGGGGTCAAGCACGTGGTCGCCGGTCCTTTGACCGTTTATAAATAATTCATACAAACCTGCCACCGAGATATAGGCCCTGGCCGAAACGATCTTTTTACTCACGTTAAATATTTTCCGGAAGTAAGGAGCAGCTTGGATGTTCACATCTTTTTTATCCGTGATCCAGTCGCCCTGCCAGTTATTTTGCTGCATCATTCCCGTTTCAAAACTGGCTGGGGTTGGTATCGTTTTTTTGCCATTTTCGTCCCATATAGTTACTTGCCAGTAATATTTAGTAAAAGGTTTCAGTGGTTTGCCATTGTACACTAATATTTGTTCTGATGAATTTTGATGGATATGCCAAAGTGCTTTATGCTCATTACTGGCAGTATCGGTACGTATATCTATGGTAAAACTGGTTTGCCGGGCACCTTTATGGTCAGTTTGCAATTGCCAACTGAACCTAGGGTGCTTTACATCGATTCCCAGAGGGTTAACCAAATGTTCACATTGAAGATTTACAGAGAATTTAGCCCCCCCTACAGATGGAATGCCAATTATTAAGATATATAGAAGAAAAGCAGTCATTGGGCTAAGGTGTATTGCCAACAATTTCCAGACATTCAATGAGCCAGGAAATTGTTTCTATATTTGATTGTTGAGATCAATAATTATTGATTAAAATAATCTTTTGTGCCGCTGCTCCAGTGCCCCCCGGCTGACCGATCAAAGCCAAGGTCATATTCATATAGCGGAAGATATTGGCTGTCGTATTGGTGCCCGTGGCATTGTTTACACCGCTGATCGTATAGCTGGCCAGCAAAGTGCCGCTGACCTGGTCGCGAAATTCAAAAATGTAGCTAACCACCGTGTAAGTAGCCGCATAATTTTTAAAAGTGGTAATACCTTTATAAGCTAGGCTGGCTGTTTCGCTGCCATTCGCCATTCCCTTGAGGTCGACGCTGACTGGGTTACTGCCAGCGCTGAGGTTGACAAACCGAACACTGCCGGTACTATCAGACGCTGCATGGGTGAGTATTTGATCCTGGACAACGAATTGGTCAGGCTGGGTTATAGAACCTGCCAGGAACAACGAATAAGTCTGCCCGCTCTGAAAGCTTTGGGTGACTGTCGTCATGATGTGCAGCGTATCTATATTTTGCACAAACTGGTAGTTATATGTACCCGGCGCAGGACCAAAAATGAGATTGGCACCGTAGCTCACCTGTTGGGTGGTAGGGATTTTTGAATAAATGACACCTGTATTACCTTGGCGGATAATCAGCGGTGAGCTGCCAATAGTCGCGTTCACAACGTTAAGGCCAGCGGCTGGATTCGGCGATATGCCTGGATTGTTTTTGTTGCAACTGAAAAGCATGATGCCCGCCAAGCTGCCTAAAGTCAATAGTTTTTTCATATTCTTTTTTTGGATTTTAATGTTTATTTGGTTGATACAACAGGATTATTAGTTATTGTTTTTCATCTTTTCTGCAATTTCTGACGGATTGTTCCGGCGCATTTAATGTTTCTCATTTACTTCCAGTTGACTACGCATTTGTGGGAGTCCAACCCCCGGGGTTCTGCCGGTGGTGTCGAGTTCCAAACCAGTTTTAGTACCCTTTAAGTATAATGGAATTCCGTCCAGCATCCATAACGGAGCGGATTTTCCTTTAAGATAAAAATCATAAAATTGCTTAAGGCGGACATCAAAATCTATGGCATCATCTGGTTCATTCTGCAAATCCATGCCGTGACCTCCTTTATCATACTGTAGGAGCCAAGCCTTTTTGCCGAGTGTGCGCAGTGCCGTGAAAAATGCAACTCCTTGTGCAAAGCCTACAGTAGGATCACGTTTGTTATTCATCATCAACAACGGAGTGGAAACTTTGTCCGCATAGGCGACTGGGGAAGCTTTTAAATATAGTTCCGGATCTTCCCAAAGGTATCGTCCCATGTCATATTGGCCAAAAGCAACAAATTCTTGTTCGTTGCCCCCATTTCCCAGATTGAATAATTCTCCGCTTTTGTACACCAAATCGGATGCGCCAGCATTTGTACATGCCGCAGCAAATAGCTTTGAGTGCGTTATAATATAATTAGTTTCATAACCACCAAAACTAATTCCATATAAACCTAATTTGGTGGAATCAATATAGGGTCGCTGGGAAAGATATCGAACAGCTGAGACCACTGCGTCGCATGCACTTTGACCGGCAGCACCGGCCTTTTTCACTATGTCGGGATAAAAAACCAAGTAGCCGTTCGCCGTATAATAAGGTGCATTTAAGCGATATTCAGTTGGCCCACTACCAGCAGATGGCCCTGGTGTCTGGTATTCATTGAGTTCGTCAGAAAGACCTTGATAACAATAAAACAACAACGGATATTTTTTATGTGGGTCAAAATTTTGGGGTTTGTATAGGACGCCCTGAAGATCTGTTCCATCGGCCTGTTTCCAACTCAACAACTCGGATGTCACCCAGTCATACGCTTTTTCCGGGTAAATGTCCGTAACGGGTTCAAAAGACCTGAAATCACGCGTTACAAAATAATTAGGTGATTCCTCTGCGCTCATCCTTCCGACGAGATACAAATCTGCATTTTGTGCTTTTGTGGGCGCGCCATAATATCGATAGGGGCCCATGCAAAGTTGTATCGGGTCACCTGATCTTCCCAATATAACTTTGAAATAGCCGCTTTCTTTTGTTTGCGTATTAAAGGCCATTAAAATCAGTTGCGCATCTGCATTGATCTCATTATGCTGATAATTGACAGCCACTTCAAACCGGATATAGTTACGGTTGCCATAGCCATTCGTAATATTTACGGGCAGTTTTTTCCCCTCCGGATCAAGTTCCCAAATGTCATAACGGTCATAGACAAGGAAACTGCCGTCGTTCGGCGTCCATAAAAAATCAGGTACGTACCGCGATTTGTTTTTTGCAAAAGAGTTACCAATTTGGATTTCTGGCCGATCGGTTGTAACATTTTTGGTGAGATCGGTCACTCGGCCAGTGGCAGTCGCATAACTACAATAATCACCCGCCATGTTGACAAAAATCAAGTATTTTCCTTGTGGTGAAAGAACGGCACGGTAGCGCACGGTTATTGGAATGGGTAAGGGTTTTCGGCTCCCATCCTGATTTGAAACCAAGTAATAACGATCAATAGTGTACGGGCTCCAACTAGCGAAAAATTCAGGGGAGATGCTGCGACGGGGATCGCTCCACCTTACAAGCGTATAAAGGGTTGTTTTAAAAACGATGGCTTCATTTTCGCGCGTTATAGGAATGAGGTTCAGGCTGTCTAACCTTAACAAAGCGTGTGATTGGGGAGGCGCAAGTGCGCTTGGCGATTGCTCCGATTGAAGCACAGGATCAGTATAACTCCAGACATCCAGCGATACCATGTTTTTCTTTTTGATCTCTGGTATAACAGTATCTTTCTGCGTCATGATCCATAACGCCCTTCCTGACTGTTCGAAACCATCGAGGGTTACAAGTTTGATATTTTGCCTATCCGCGAGGCGGTCAAACCCAATACCGGCGACCTTTGAGCCAGCGGCTGCGCGATGATACCAGATGTCGTTCGCAGCAGAGTCACCGACCCGGCCAATAAAAGCCACCTGCTGATTATCCTTGCTGAATACTAAGTTCCCTGACGGCGTTCCGGCCCATAAGCGCTTAACCAGGTGATTGGCTAGGTCGAGTGCATATAAACTTTTACGATCCGAATCCCTTGTAACAGAATTTACCCAATAATAAACGACATCCCCTTGTTTGGGTAGTTCCAAGCGTTCGGCGCTGTCGATGCTGACCCGTTCGCCTGTCAGGGTGTTTCTGAGTATATATTGCTTAATGGGTGCGATAACAGAATAGGCTATCCAATGGCCCATGGGCTGGATGTTAAACGTCTTAACACCGTTTATTTCGTTTGATCGCTTGGTTTGTAAATCGATCATCTCTAAGGTATCGACTGATCTCATAAAAATCGCGTACCGGCTATCAAAAGTGAAGACGTGCGTATCCAAGGGCCAACGTGAAACGAAACTCGTTTTCCATACCGAATTGATTTCCCGAATGACCAGTTGATTTGGTGAAAACATCGGATTAGTGATTACATACGCGATATAACGGCCATTGCCGCTAATGGATGCAGCGCCTGTTTGGGGCCATCGTCGATAGACCCCAGTGTCAAGTAAGTTTTTTTGGGCGAAGACGAAAAAAACGTCCGCTAAGAGTATCGCACTTAATGCAATTTTTTTAATCGTTAGTTTCATAATTATTGCTGATATTCCTTTTCCTCCCAAAATAGTTCGCCTTTTTTCATCTTTTCGATAGTGATAGTTGCGTGACTGATCATGAACTTATCATCGTGCGCAATGGCCATTTGTAGTGTTTTTTGTTCCAAAGTTAGTGCGCTGTCCGCTTTACCGATCCGGTATAACAAACAGGCATAGGTGTCAAAATCCCCAATATTATCAGGATTACGTCTTGTCACTTCCTGCATCCAGTTAGTCACGACCTTTAATTGTCCCAAATCCTCAATGTGACCAAAAGCGGCATAAGCGATATTGTTTAGGTTGAAATTGTCTCCGATAGACGATGCTACGGTGTCGTTACGCAGTCTTTGCATCTTGGTGATCGCTGCATTCAAGTATTTTGGAAAATGTTGGCTTAACTTTTTGTCCCTGCATAGGTATAAAAACCAATTCATCCTGGCATAATCTACCGTCACTTCCGCATAGTAAGAGCCATAATTCTTTTTAATATTACCTGAAAGTGTTTGCCAATCGGGTTCCTGACCGCTTTGTTTTGACTGTGTAAATACCGGCTCGAACTCCTTTTTTAGCAAACCAAAGATGACCTGGTTTCGTGCGAATTCGTTACTTCCAATAACAGCATTAGCCCGTTTTGCATGATTATAGAAAATATCCATGCCGACACTGCCGGTCGATCGGGTAAAAGCGGCAATAAAATTGAGTGAAGGTTTAGTGTATATTTCACGCTGAGTTAATTGGACAATATATTTACCTGCTATGCTTTGTACTTCCGGTTCGTTGTCAAGTCGGCTGATAAAGCTAAGATTGGCTACTACACCGATATTCTGATAGCTGAGTTCACGGGTATATTTTATAGCTGCTCGTTTCACACCGGGATAGAATAAAAAGTTCGTCGCGAGTTTTAAGTTAGCAGTGTCGGCAAACTCCTGCTGACCGAGCTTTTCAAAGTGCCCGGTAACGACCGTTTCAATTTGGGGTTGCTTTTTTAAGGCATATATGAATGCTAAGTTTTGTTGTATTACAGGATGGTTGAGGCATTCCCGGATATAGTTCACTGCGATAGCCAATACCTGTGGGTTCTCGCTGAACTGCACCATCATCCTGCCGTTTACTTCTTTGCTAAGTTGGTCCTTCGGTATCCGGCTGAGGTAATCTGCTGCGATCCTTCCGGCCAATTCCCTGTCCGAGGTTGCATATACATTAATTAAGCCTCGCTCTTCTGCTGTATCAAGTTTGCCTGGTTGAAATTTCCGTGCATTGTAAGATAGTATATCTGGGTTCCTGGCATCCCTGCCCAGTTGGATAAACGCCACGGGTTCCATTGCCCCTGATCTCTGCAAAACCATCCTGCCTTCGGGGTCAAAGAAAAGGAACATTGGTAAAGCCTCGATGTGATAAGTGTACTCAAGCAACGCAGCCGAACTGTACCAGCTTTGGGTTTGCGCATCATCTGTTTTGGTCTTGTCTATTTGTACTTTGACGTTGATAAACGCGGAATTGTATGCTTCGCCTACCTTCTGTTGACTATAGACATCCATATCCATCATTTTACAGGGCGCGCACCAGGTCGCATAGCAGTCCACGAAGATGTACCTATTCTCTGTTTTAGCCTTGTCAAGTATCTGCTTCCAGCTTAGCGTTTTTTCAAATCGAATGCCTGTCTGCCCATAAGTGCTGATGCCAGTCACTAATGTGGCGAATAGCAGTATGATTTTTTGATCAATTATTTTGTTCATTTTGTTGTATTTATTTTTCCCGTTATCGGTCAAAAAGGCAAATAAATGCATGTAATTCTACAGCCCTCCTTATTTTAAGGCGGACAAAAACAGGGACACGATTAAGTGTCTCGCCTGTTTTTTTAAGCTATGATGGTTAATATCCTTGGTTTTGTGTAAGGTTATGATCGACATTAATTTCGGACAGTGGTATGGGGTAAAGTTCCTGGTGACCATCGCTACTCCAAGTGCCACCTTTAAACTGGCATACATTACCAGGGATTCCGAGCACTGTATTGACATTAACCGAACTGGCTGTATTGACCGACCGGTTCAGATCGAACCAGCGCTGGCCCCATTCAGTGAAAAGTTCCACTTGCCGCTCATGCTGTATAGCCGTCAAAATCGATGTCTGGTCCGTGGCACCAGCATAATTGGCAAGGCCAGCACGGTTCCGGATGGTATTCAGATCGGCAACAGCAGCAGTTGTTTCGCCCTGTTCTGCCCTGGCCTCTGCCCGAATCAGATACTGTTCTGATAGTCGAAGCACCATTGTATATTCTTTGCCGGTATAGCCAGTATTGACATTGTTTTTATATTTATACGGGAAATAATAGGTAGTGCCTCCTGTAGTGATCGAGCCAATCCAGTTCGTGAGGCGTTTATCGCCCGGCTCGAAGGCATTCATTAATTGCGGGCTTATGGTATAATGACCGAGGACCGGCGCCGCGAGCAGTATAAACTGAGCACCATCAAAGGTATCATAATTCGCCGGCAATGGTGTATATAACTGCCAGATGGCCTCACTGCTATTTGCCAGGAAAACACTGTTGGCCCCACTCAAGTTCGCGCAAAGGCTATAGGTTGAATTGTTTATTACGCCGTTTGCTGCTGTTTCAGCATTCTTATAATCGGCCATGTTTTTACCGTCATAATCGCCCAAATAAAGATAAGCTCGCGACAGCAGGGCCTGGGCTACCGCCTTATTCGGGATAACACGTTGAGTAGTCGTTAGCGTGTCTGAAGCATCCACATAATTGCTGTTTAGAAGCGATATAGCCGAATTCAGATCTGAAATAACTTGCTGTAAAACCTGGGCACGCGGCGCGCGTGCCAATTTACTCGTCACAGTATAATCAGTTGTTAACGCCACCGGGACGGCGCCATAACAATTGGTCAAATAGAAATGCCAGAACGCCCTAATAAAATAAGCCTCGCCTGTGAGTTGTTGTTTAACGGCTGGGCTTGTGCCTGCTTGTTGCTGTAATCCTGAGATAACCGCATTTGCCTGGTAAATATAGCTATAAGCATTGACCCACTCTCCATAAAGAGTGGAAACAGCAGCGTTGGTAAAATCCAGATAGTAAGTATCTGGGGGATTTTGGTAAGTTGTCAATTCATCCGTCAATTCGCCATTGACTTGAGAAATAGTGTATGATTCGTGGTTAGCGTACATTTGCGTGTAGATACCCGTTACCGCAGAAGTAGCCGTCGAGTTGTTGCTGAAAACAGTAGCGGTGACTAACTGGCTGTCTGGGCTTGGCACCTGTATAAATTTTTTGCAGGAGGACCCAGCTGCTACCAAGCACAATAGGCAGAGACAGGCTCTTGATCTTACGCCTGTAAAGCAAATTCTTTTTTTATTTGTTTTTTTCATGATCTTTTCTTTTTCAAACGTTAAAATGAGGTGTGGATGCCTAAAACAACCGTGCGTAAAGGCGGCAGGGAGGTCGCCGACTGGTCTTCCGGATCCAGCCCGAAATAATTCGTGAAAGTCAGCAGGTTTTCGCCTTCAAGATATATCCGGGCATTTTTCAAATGCAGTAGGCGTTGCCAATTTTGGGGCAAAGTGTAGGACAGCGCTGCATTTTTTAGCCGGATAAAGGAAGCATCGCTTATTTCGAAGGTTGACATACTACCCACGGGGGAAGCTTTGGATTTATTAATAGTACTCAGACGCCCAAACTCGGATTGATCACCCGGATTTTCCCAAGTGTTGTTTAAAAGGATTGCCGGTTCATTGTTATTAAATGCCCCCGCATTTGAAAGTGCGTTGCCGCCGCCGAACCAATAGTCGAACCCGGTTTGCTTGACGATCTGTAGGCTGAAGTCCAATTGAAATCCATTGTAAGAAAAGCTATTTGTCAGCCCGCTGTACCATTTTTGCGTGACCGGTGCTGTAACTATAAGATCCTTAGGCGACGAAGGTGATTGGGTAGGAACGCCGCTGTTGCTTTCAAATTGATATATACCATCAGCCGGGTTGACACCTGCATAATCATAAAAGTGGTGTGTAAATAAAGATTGGCCGATGGTATATGCGTTCGCATAAGCCGAGGAGGAAAGTCCCGGGTATGAGACCAGTTTATTTTCCGGAACGGTCAGATTAAACGTTGTGGTCCATTTGAAGGCCCCGGACTGGAAATTGACTGACCTCAGGCTTATTTCCAACCCGGTATTCTGCACTACGGCAGGCAGATTTTCCTGGACGATGGTAAATCCTGAGATAGCAGGAAGCGTATAGCCAACCAATTGGTTGCCGGTGCGATTACGGTAATAGCTCGCTGTAAAGTTGATCTTGTCCTGCAAAAATCCGAGTTCGAGACCGCTCTCCAATTTTTTATCGACTTCCCAGCTATAATATGGGTTCGGGATACGGGTCGGTCGCAGCCCGGTTGTGCCAAGATAACTATTCGAGATTGATGAATAACTGTCAAGGTATTGGTAGTCACCGATCTGATCATTGCCGGTGACGCCGTAGCTAGCCCTTAGCTTTCCAAAACTCAGCCATGGTAAATTATCCTCAATAAATTTTTCCTTCGTAAACACCCAGCCCGTGCCAATCGCCCCGAAGTTACCCCATTGTTTCCCGGGTCCGAACCTGCTACTACCGTCACGCCTCGCTGTTATATTTAAAAGATATTTGTCTTCCCAGGTGTAGCCGATACGGGCATAAATCGAATTATAACGATATTCGGCATCATTCACCCCAAAAGTACTAAATGTAGCAGCATTGGCCGGATTGACAATGAGCGCATCGCTGGTAAAGTTCGAAGCTTGAAAATTTTCTGTCGTCGAATTATTCTGCTGAAAGCTGGCCCCTACTAAGGCATTAAATTTACCAGCCAATATGTTCCGGTCATAAGTGATTTTAGGTTCGATGATCCAGTTTATAATATTCGTAGTGCCAAATTGATAGGTTGAATTATTGGGGGTATTAACCGGTGGAGGCAAAGCGCTGCTAGCGGGAACGATATAGGTTTGTTTTAATTCATCGTCAACATAGCCTAGGCTTGCCCCTAAGTTAAGACCAGGCAGAACACGGTAACTCAACTGCAGATTGCTCGTCAGATTATTGGTCACCGCATCGACTGGTTCTAAAGTATATAAAAGTGGATTTATCCAGGTATAGCTTCCGTTGACGGTTTGCCAGTTAATACCGCCATCGGACTTATACAATGACGGCGCATCGGGCGCTAGCGACAAGGCGGGGAGTGTAAGGTCTTCGCCGGGCAAATTGTCATTGTCATGCGTATAACCACCCGAAAATTGTAAATGAAATCTTTTATCAGCAGAAGAGTGCGTTAAGGAAAAATTTAGCGATGATTTCTCGTCGTTAAAATCACCAGGGTAAACGGTCGTCTGGCGGGTGAAGCCGCTGCCAATATAAAATTGGGTATTTTCGTTTCCACCAGATACGGATAACTGCGCATCGGTATTCTTCGCTGTACCGCCGATCAAGGCTTTTTGCCAGTTCGTATAACGGGTAGCATCCCAAACGCCATTGACGTCGTAATCATTAGGGCCTGGTGCTATCCCATCTAGCGTGAAAGCCTGGCGGCGCATCTGCAAATATTGCTGCGTATTCATCATGTCCATAAAATGTGATACTTTGCTTTGTCCCTGGGACAAGTCGAAATTTACTGTAGTGTTGCCAGGGTGACCTTTTTTTGTGGTGATCAGGATAACGCCGTTTGCACCCCTCGATCCGTATATAGCCAATGCATCGGCATCTTTCAAAACGGTAATGCTTTCGATATCTTCCGGATTCAATGCATTGAAGGGGCTCATGCCAGTGGCATCAGGAAAAGCAAAACGGTTGGCAGAATTACCTAAGGGACCGTTGCCACCACCAACACCCGTCGATAATGTGTTTGAAGAAAAGGGCACACCGTCTATGATAAACAAAGGGGTATTACCGTTGGCTATGCTATTCACGCCGCGTAACAATATGGTGAAATTAGTTCCTGGATTTCCTGATGTTTGCTGAATGTATAATCCGGGCACTTTTCCCTCTAGTGTCAAAATTGGATCGCCTACCGGCTGTTCCTCGATCTCCTTTGAAGTTACCACGGCGACATCGCCG